>Ga0299912_10001820_pt1 | contig 17236 bp, 13 predicted proteins | sample RVTome_2_FD_207667 | JGI IMG/M metagenome (GOLD analysis project Ga0299912, IMG submission 207667) | Soil microbial communities from uranium-contaminated site in the Upper Colorado River Basin, Wyoming, United States - RVT95D214 (version 2) ... | reverse complement strand
GATCGACATTGCTGAACTCAGGCGGGCGTATGCTGGCTAGCCACTCGCGCCCCAGGCAGCCGACACGCCTCTTTGGTGAGTTGCCGCGCTACTCGCCACATGCCCCGAGGATTGCCCCCCGAGGGTGGCCCTCTGCAGCTCGAGTGGCGACCGACCCGGCGGGCAGGGCATGCGTGGGTCCTTGTCGTGCCCTCCCGCTTGGCCTAGAGTCCAGGAAGATCAGCCTGCTTCCGCTGGGCAGCCCCTTTGATGAGATCGCACGGGCGGGGAGGAGGAGGAACCAATCATGCACATCCGACCGCAGACACCTCCCTGGGCGCCCTGGCTCTCATGGATCCTAGGCAACACTGCGGGCGCAGCGATTGGCGTGGCAGTGGCTACCTCGGTCATTCTCATGCTCGGAGCCGATGAAGACGGTGTCGCTTCATTCGTCTTGGCGGCCGCCATTGCGGCCTGCATGGTGATGGCACAATGGCTCGTCATCCGCCAGTATCTGCCTCGCGCCATCTGGTGGATTCTGGCGAGCGTGGTCGGCGTGTTCGTGGGGGCGGCTACCATCGGAGTCGTGGCGTGGATTGCCGAAGCGGCTCTCGGCGGCGATCTCGTCGCCACAACGATGCGGGGAACAGTGGGAATGGTTGTGCCCTATTCGCTGTACGGCGCGTCCATCGGGTTCACGCAGTGGTTGTTCCTTCGTCGACACATCTCTCATGCCGGATGGTGGATCTTGGCGAGTGCCCTCGGCGCGGCTGCGCTGGGAGCAGTCATGGGAGGCTCGATCGGGAATACTGCCAAACTGGTTTGGGTTGGCGCCATTCCCGCAGCGATCACGGGCATTGCGTTGGCAGCCTTGATTCGGCAGCCTATCGCAGCTAACTCCAGCATGGCCTGAGAGGCCGCCGCGCAACTCGCCGCCTGCCCCCTGGGCAGCCGCTCCAGGGAAGTGCTGCACCCCACCCCGTTCGGCCCGCGAGCCCCGCTGGTGACCGGGGAGGTTCTTCTCAGGGCGCCCCGCGACCGCCTCAGCTGGTGTGAGAATCCACGGTGGGGGCAGGCGTGCCAGGATGCGCGAGAATGGTAGGCAGGCTAGAGCCGCCCCGTCGCTGCTGCCAGCCGTTGGGAGGGTAAGTTTGGAACACGCACCGAATTCGTTGATCGGCGGGCGCTATCGGGTCATCCACCGCATCGGCTCGGGCGGCATGGCGCACGTCTATCAAGCGTTGGACCTGAACCTCCAGCGCCAGGTGGCCGTCAAAGTGCTGCGCGAGGATCTGATCGCCGATCCGGCCTTCAGCGCGCGATTCTTGCAGGAAGCGCGGGCGGCGGGCAATCTCGTCCATCCCAACATCGTGACGGTTTACGATTTCGGCCACGACGCCGGTCGCTTCTTCCTGGTCATGGAATTCGTCGACGGTGTGGAGCTGAAGACGCTCCTGCGGCGCCGCGGCCGCCTGCCGGTCGAGCAGGCGGCCGACCTGATGATCCAGATTTGTGCCGGTGTTGGCTATGCGCATCGGGCCGGACTGGTCCACTGCGACCTCAAACCACAGAACATCCTCGTCTCGGCCGACCTGCGCGCCAAGATCACCGACTTCGGGATCGCCCGCGCCTTGGCCACCATCCCACCCGACGAAACCAACGAGGTCGTGTGGGGCAGCCCACAATACTTCGCCCCCGAGCAGGCCGCCGGCGGGCCGCCCTCCCCCGCCAGCGATGTCTACGCCCTGGGAGTCATCCTGTTCGAGATGCTCACCGGCCAATTGCCCTTCCAGGCCGACGACTCAGCCGGCCTGGCCGAGCTCCATCTGCGCGCCGCACCGCCCTCCCCGAGGCAGATCGATCCGTCCATCCCACCCAGCCTCGAGCAGATCACCCTCAAGGTGCTCTCCAAGGAGCCCTCGGCTCGCTACCGGACCGCCGATCAGTTGGGCCGTGTCTTGATCAGCTTTGCCCCGCGTGGCGCCGGCGCCACCCTGGCAAGCGGGCCCTTGCCCGCCCCGCCCGTGCACGCTCCCGAGGCACACACCCGGCGCATGGACCCGGCAGCCGGTTCGGTCGACTGGCTGGCGGTCGGCCTCGGCTTGTTGGCCGTCCTGGCCGTCGGGGGATTGCTGCCTCTCTGGCTCTGGGCATGCCTGCTCTACCCCAGCTGCCCTCTTAACCTCCCCTAACGCGCCTGTCTGGAGGCTCGCGCCGCGGCACGGTATAATGCGCTTGGGTTCCCTGCCCGACGTCCGCGTCGGCGCCGGCCGGGATTCTGGAGGCATGTGTGAATTCCCCGAGAGGCCGTAACTCGCTCGTCATGATGGTTCTGCTGCTCATCGTGGTGGTGCTGATCGTCCAGTTCCGAGCCGGCGCGCCCCAACCGCAACGCTTGTACTTCAACGAAGTGGCCGAGGCGATCGAAGCCGGCCAGGTGAAGCGGGTGGTCGTCGACGAGAATGACCTGGAGGTCGTCTTCAACGACGGTCACAGCGCTTTCTCCCGCAAGGAACCGGTCAGCACGGCCATCGAACAGCTGACGAGCCTGGGGGTGACGGCTGGCCAGCTGGGATCCTCCGTCATCCAATGGGAGATCAAGAAGCCGAGCGACTGGAACACCTTCCTGAGTTTCGTCACCTACCTGCTGCCGGGACTGGTGGTCGTGGGCCTGATCTTCCTGATGCTGCGCCAGGCGCAGGGCTCCAACAATCAGGCGCTGTCCTTCGGCAAGAGCCGGGCGCGCATGTTTACCGGCGATCAGCCGACGGTGACCTTCTCCGACGTGGCCGGCGTGGAAGAGGCCAAGGAAGAGCTGCAGGAGGTGGTCGAGTTTCTGAAGGAGCCCGAGAAGTTCATCGCCCTGGGGGCCCGCATCCCCAAGGGCGTGCTCCTGATCGGTCACCCCGGAACGGGTAAGACGCTGCTGGCGAAAGCCGTCTCGGGGGAAGCCGGTGTGCCGTTCTTCTCGATCTCCGGATCTGAGTTCGTCGAGATGTTCGTCGGCGTCGGCGCCAGCCGTGTGCGCGATCTCTTCGAGCAGGCGAAACGCCACTCGCCGTGTATCGTCTTTGTCGACGAGATCGACGCCGTCGGCCGTCAGCGCGGAGCCGGATTGGGCGGCAGCCACGACGAACGCGAGCAGACCCTCAATCAGATGCTGGTCGAGATGGACGGCTTCGACACAGACACCAACGTCATCATCATGGCCGCCACCAACCGCCCGGATGTCCTCGACCCGGCCCTCCTGCGCCCGGGACGCTTCGACCGCCGGGTCGTGCTGGATCGGCCGGATATGAAGGGCCGGGAGGCGATCCTCAAAGTCCACATCAAAGGCAAACCGCTGGACCCGGAAGTCGACCTCTCCATCACCGCCAAGGCGACGCCCGGTTTCGTCGGCGCCGACCTGGAGAACCTGGTGAACGAGGCGGCCATCCTGGCGGCCCGGCGCAACCGTACGACGATCGGCCCCTCCGAGTTCCAGGAGGCGATCGAGCGTGTGGTTGCCGGACCGGAGCGCAAGAGCCGTCTCATCAGCGTGGAAGAGAAGAAGATCGTCGCCTACCACGAGGCCGGGCACGCCGTGGTCGGGCACGTCATCCCGGAGTGCGACCCGGTCCACAAGGTCACGATCGTGGCCCGAGGTTTGATGGGCGGGTTCACTATGGCCCTGCCCGATGAAGAGCGCATCCTGGTGGCGCGCAATAAGCTCAAGGCCGACATGGCTTTTGCCTTGGGCGGGCGAGCCGCCGAGGAGATCGTCTTCAACGACATCACCTCCGGCGCCTCGAACGATCTGGAGCGGGTAACCAAAGCCGCCCGATCGATGGTCACGCGTCTGGGGATGAGCGATGAGCTCGGTCCGATGGTCTATGGTCAGAAGGAGGAATTGATCTTCCTCGGGCGCGAGATTACCGAGCAGCGCGACTACTCCGAATCGGTGGCCGTGATCATCGACGCCGAGGTGCGCAAGATCGTCAACGAAGCTTACGTGCGGGCACGCGATATCCTGACCAAATACCTGCCGCAGCTGCATGCCGTGGCCCAGCGGCTCATTGAAACCGAGACCGTTGACCGCGCGGAATTCGAACGCGTCTTCGCCGAGCCGGTCCCCGTGAAGAATTCCGGGACACCGGTTATCGCCGGCGCAGCCTGAGACCTGCCGGCTAACCTGCACAAGAGATTGCGGCCCGCGCTGCGGGCCGCGCTTTTTCCGATGCGGCTAGGCCTGCCAGGCGTCCAGTTCGCGGCGCAGGATCTTCCCGGCCGGTGATCTGGGCAGGCTGGACGGGAAGGCCACCGCCCGCGGGATCTTGAAAGGCGCCAGGCGCTCACGACACCAGGCTTGCACCTCTTCCAGGCTCAGCGATTCACCTTCCCGCAGCACGATCCACGCCTTGACCGCCTCACCGGAATGCGTATCCGGCACGCCGGCCACGCCGACCTCCAGCACGCCCGGATGCTGGGCGAGGACCTCCTCGACTTCGCGCGGCCAGACCTGATAGCCCCCGGGCTTGATCAAGTCCTTCTTGCGGTCGATGATATAGAAATACCCATCGGCGTCCATGCGGGCGATATCACCGGTGAAGAGCCAGCCGTCGCGCAGGGCAAGCGCCGTCTCCTCGGGCTGCCCGTGGTAGCCCGCCATCACGTTGGGGCTGCGAATCGCCAGCTCCCCTGGCTCACCGGGTGGCGCGTCCGATACCCCATCCTGCAGCGAGATCAGGCGGCAGTCCACATCCGGTAGCGGCAGGCCGATCGAGCCCGCACGATTCTCTCCGAGCAGAGGATTGCAGTGGGTGGCGGTCGGCGCTTCGGACAGGCCATATCCTTCCACCAGCTTTCCTCCCGTGAGCGACTCGAAGCGCTGCTTGGTCTCCCGCAACAAGGGCGCCGAGCCCGAAATGCAGGCTTTGATCGATCGCAGGCTGACCTTTCCACTGACCACATCCGGATGGGTGTTGAGCGCGTTGTACATCGTCGGAACGCCGGGATAGATCGTGGGCCGATAGCGCTTGATGGCGCCGAGGATTTCGCCGAGATCGCGGGCGTTGGTGACCAGGACCATGCGGGCCGCCGCCGCCACCGCCACACTCATCCCTACCACCATCCCGTAGACATGCGAGAGTGGGATGGCCAGCAGCATCGTTTCTCTGCCGTCCTCCAGATTCACCAGCCAGCGCCGGAACTGCAGCGTGTTGGCGACCAGATTGCGGTGCAGCCCGATGGCCGCCTTCGAAGTACCCGTCGTCCCCCCGCTGAACTGCAGGATTGCCGGCGCCTCCGGGCGGGCCTTCCAATCCCTCGGGCTCAACGGGGGATGCGCCTCGATCACCTGCTCCATCCAGGCCGCCCCATCCGTCCGCACGCCCCGGCCTACCCGCCGGCGCGGCGCCGCGCTGCCTTGCTTGCGCACCGGTAAGTAGGCCTCCTCATCGCTGACCCATACGGTCTCGACCGAGGTCTGCTCCCGGACGAGTTGGGTACGCTCCGCCAGGCTACTGGTGGTGAGCAGCTTGCGCACGCCCACCTGGTTGAGCTGCCGGACAAGCTCAGGGACGGTGTAGAGCGGGTTGAGCGCCACCACCGCTCCGCCGGCTTTGTGGATGCCGTAGAAGGCCAGGACGAAGGACGGCATGTTGGGGATCAGGATCCCGACGGGCTCGCCTGGCCGCAGTCCCAGGTCCAGCAAGGCGGAAGCCAGCTGGCTTGTCCGCCGGTTGACGGCCTGATAGCTGAGTCGGCCGCCCCGAAAGAACAGGCACGTCCGGCGGGGGAAAGCCTGGGCGGAGCGCTCGAGGAATTCCGGCAGCCCCACCGCCGGGAAGTCGATATGGTGCGGAACACCAGCGTCGTACCTACGCAGCCAGGGCCGATCCAGCATGCAGGGAGCCCTCCAGCGGCCGGTTCCCCCCGGCCGTAAGGAAGAGTATACCCAGCCCAGCGGGTCGCCTACCGCGATGATATAATCTCATCTCCCCAGGCCAAGCACCAGGAGCCTGCCGGCACAGCCGGCCACGAGGGCTCTTCCGGGGCGAGCCAGGCCGGCCCAGCACCACCGCCGACCCTCGCCCGCCCGGCCATCATGGAGGTTTGCCTTGAAAACCCTCAACGTCCCCGGACCGAAGGCCCGAGAGATCCTGGAACGCGATTCGGCGGTAGTCTCGCCCTCCTACCCGCGCAGCACGCCCTTTGTCATGGACCACGGCCTCGGCTCCGAAGTCTGGGATGTTGACGGCAATCGTTATGTCGACTTCGCTGCCGGGATCGCCGTGAACTCCACGGGACACAGCCATCCCAAGGTCGTCGAGGCGATTCAGCGGCAAGCCGAAAAGTTCATCCATATCTCGTCGGACTACTACCATCCGCTGTGGGTGCAGCTTTCGGAGAAGCTGAGTGAGATTGCCCCCTTCTCCGAGCCGGCCAGGACATTCCTCGGCAACTCGGGGGCGGAGGCGATCGAGGCCGGCATCAAGCTCGCACGCCATCACACCGGCCGCCAGCAGTTCATCGGCTTCCACGGCGCCTTCCATGGCCGGACGATGGGTGCCCTGTCCTTCACCGCCAGCAAGCCGGTCTACCGTCGCGGCTTCGCTCCTCTGATGAACGGCGTCGTGCACGTCCCCTTCCCCGATCCGTACCGCCCCGTCCTCAAGCCGACTCACGATGACTATGGGGAGACCGTCGTGGCATACATTGACGACGTGATCTTCGCCCGCATCATGCCGCCGGAGGACTGCGCCGGCGTGTTGGTCGAGCCGATCCAGGGCGAAGGCGGCTACGTCGTTCCGACCGACGGCTTCTTCCCTGCATTGCGCCGCCTGTGCGACAAGTACGGAATCCTGATGATCGTGGACGAGGTCCAGTCGGGCATGGGTCGCACGGGCAAGTGGTGGGCGGTCGAGAACTGGGGTGTCGAGCCCGATATCGTCTGCGCCGCCAAGGGCATCGCCTCGGGCATGCCGCTCGGCGCCACGATCGCCCGAGCCTCTGTGATGGATTGGCCTTCCGGAGCCCACGGCAACACCTACGGGGGGAATCCCGTGGCCTGCGCCGCTGCCCTGGCGACCCTGGACCTGGTGGAAAACGGCCTGCTGCGCAATGCGGCCGAGGTCGGCACTTACACGCTCGACGCGCTGGCGGAGATCCAGGCCCGTCACCCGTGCATGGGAGACGTGCGCGGGCGCGGCCTGATGATCGGTGTCGAGTTCGTCAAGGACCGGGAGTCGAAACTTCCGGCCAAGCACCTGCGCGAGGCGATCGTCGATCGGGCTTTCGAACACGGCCTGCTGCTGTTGGGTTGCGGCGACAGCACGATCCGCATCGCACCGCCGCTGGTCATCGATCGCGGCCTGATCGACGAAGGCCTAGAGATCTTCGAAGACGCTATCACCAAGAACGAGAAATCGCGGCTGGACTGAGACAGCATGCTCCCTGATTTCCGGGTCCGGCAGCGTGACTATCTGCTTGAGATCTCACGCGCCCTTACCGAAGAACTCGACCTCGAGAAGGTCCTCCAACTGATCCTGCGAGTAGCGACGGAGCTGCTTGCCGGACACGCCGGCCTGGTTGCGCTTCGCCAGGAGGGCAGCGGCTGGCAGGTCGCCTCGCATTTCGGCATCACCCACTCGCTGGTGCGCTACCTCGACCCTCTGCTGGCGGAGATCCCCGATCACAACGATCCGGCGCGCTTCGAATTGCCCGAGGTCAATCGCCGACTGCAACGCATGGCGGAAGCCGCCTCGATGGGACTGTTGACCGGAGTGGCGCTACCGATGATCGCCCGCCAGGAAGTCGTCGGCGTGATCTTCGTCTTCCGCTCCTGGGCGGGGGTCTTCTCTTCGCAGGACCGCTCGCTGCTCCAGGGCTTCGCCGCGCAAGCCGCCATCGCCGTCCATAACGCCCGTCTGTACACCGATGTCTCCCGCCAGCAGCAGAATCTGGCCGCCGTGCTCGAGTCGTCGGCCGACGGCATCTTCATTCTCAACCCGCAGCACGAGTTTATCGGGTTCAACCGGGCTTGCGCACGTCTGACCGGAGTCCCTTCCGATCAGGCGCTTGGCCAGCGGCACGCCGAGATCATCCAATGGGCGCGGCGCAATCCGGGGATGGATCTGGAAGAGGCCGAGGCCGGGGGCTGGCCAATCTCGCCGCAGGCCTCACTCTACGTCGAAGGCGATTTGCGCACAGCCGGCGGCGCGACGATCAGTGTCGGGATCACCTACGCGCCGGCGGCCGCCGCCGATGGACACCTGCTGGGAATCGTCGGCAATGTGCGCGATATCACCAAGTTCCGGGAGGCCGAGGAGTTGAAGAGCACCTTCATCTCCGTCGTCAGCCACGAGCTGCGAACCCCGGTGGCCCTGATCAAGGGCTACGTTGGGACGCTGCGCCGCGAAGACGCCCATTGGGACCCGGCAGTCATCCACGATGCGCTGGCCGTCATTGAAGAGGAATCGGACCGCCTCTCCCACTTGATCGACGACCTGCTGGATGCCTCACGCCTTCAGGCCGGCGGTTTTCCCCTCCAGCGGAGCGAGGTGGCCCTCGACCGGCTGGCTCGCCGCCTGCTCGATCGCTTTCGGAGACAGTCGGAGAAACATGTCTTCTCGGCCGAATTCCCGGATGACTTCCCTGTGATCATCGCCGACGAGGATCGATTGACGCAGGTCCTGGACAATCTGCTGTCCAACGCCGTCAAGTACGCTCCCCAGGGCGGCGCCGTCACCATCCAAGGCAGCCTCCGCCCGGACGAGGTGGTGGTATGCGTCTCGGACGAAGGACCCGGGATCGATCCCGACGATCTCCCCCACGTCTTCGACCGCTTCTATCGGGCGAGCCACGCGGCGCGCAAGACGCAGGGTGCGGGGCTGGGACTCTTCCTGGCCCGCGCCATCGTGGAGGCCCATGCTGGCCGTATCTGGGTGGACGAGCGGATGGCTCAAGGCGCTCGCATCTGCTTCTCTCTCCCTCGAAACCCCCCTACACCTGTGCAAGTCTGAGGACACTCCATGCCACGAACCGTCACGCAGATTCGCTGTCCCAATTGCGGCACTCCGATCCAGGCCAGTATCGAACAGCTGGTCGATGTCGCCCAAGATCCAGGTGCGAAGGCGCGTCTCCTCTCCGGAAGCCTCAACCTGGTCCGCTGCCCCACCTGCAAGTACGAGGGCCAGCTTGCCACGCCGCTCGTCTATCACGATCCTTCGAAGGAGCTGCTCCTGACCTTCATGCCGGTCGAAGCGGCCCTCCGCCAGGACGAGCAGGAACGTCTGCTGGGCCAACTGATCAATCAGGCTGTCAGCCGTTTGGCCCCTGAGCAGCGCAAGGCCTACATCCTCCAGCCGCAGGCAACCCTGACCGTGCAGGGACTGGTCGACCGCGTGCTTCAGGCCGATGGCATCACACGCGAACAGGTCGAAGCCCAGCGAGCCAAGATGCGGCTGTTCGAGGATCTGCTGCGCACTGCAGAGGATGGCCTGGAGGGGTTTGCCTCACAGCACGACGCCGACCTGGACGCGGCTTTCTTCCAGTTGGCGGCGCTCGCCCTGCAATCCGTGCCCGACGAGCGCGCCCGCGAAGCCCTCGGGCAGCGGCTGGAGGCCATCCTGGCCCTGAGCAGCTACGGCAAGAAGCTCCAGGCCCAAGAAGGGGAACTGCGGGCAGCGGCCGAGAGCCTGCGCGCGGCCGGCCAAGCTCTGACTCTGGAGGGCCTGCTGGATCTGTTCACCGGCGCGCCCAATGAAGATCGGGTGATCGGCCTGACCAGCCTCGTCCGCCCGGCCTTGGACTATGCCTTCTTCCAGGCCTTGAGCGAGCGCATCGACAAGGCGGATGCCGCAAGCAAGGAGCGCCTGCTGCGTACCCGCGATCTCGTTCTGGAAATCGTGCAGGAGATCGATGCCGTGCAGGAGTCGCGCGCCAAGCAGGCGGCCGCGCTCCTCAAGTCGATTGCGCAGGCGCCGGATCTCGACCGGGCGTTGGAATCTGCGGCGCCCTTGATCGACGAATACTTCCTCGGCACGCTGCAAGCCAACCTGGCAGCCGCAAAAGAGCGCCGCGACACGGAGACGCAGACGCGCCTCGAGCAGATCAACGCCAAGCTCCAAATGCTGCTCCGCGAAGCGATGCCTCCCGGCCTGCTGATCGCCGAGGAGGCGCTGCGCGCCCCAGGCGCCGCCCAGGCGCAGGCCGTGCTCGAAGGCCACGCCGCCGAGATCGATGAACAGACCCTCGGCGCCCTGCTCTCGGCGGCCCAGGAGTTGGAGCAGTCCGAGGAAAAGAGCCGGGCAAGTGAGGTGCGGGATCTCCACCGGCAGGCGGTCCGCCTCTCGATGCGGGCACGGTTAGGCGCTCAGGGGAAGTAGCGCTCCGACTGTCCAAGGCAGATCGACTTTCGCCGTGTGGCGAGTGTGAAGAGCCGGGGGTCTTGCCATATTAGCTCATGGACTCTCCCGCGTTGACTCCGCGCGCGGCGTGGCCATCCATGTGATCTTGCGCCAGCGGCATGGAGAAGGACTCGGGCACCGCAGGAGTCTCCGCCGCGCTCCTACGCTCCTTCCGGGAGTGTCGCTGCGAAGTCTCCCCCACCGACTTCGCAGCCGTGCCGCTCCCCCGCAGCCGGAGTTGGACGGCCGGGCCCCCCTGCCCCATGATGCCCGGCAGCGGCACACACCCCGAGTTTCCAATTGGGCATCGGCGGAAGCCGGGCCTCCTGCTTGACGATAGTAACGTAAAGCGTTGCTACATTCCCGGATGATCGAGTCCTTTGCCGACGAGCAGACAAGGCGGGTGTTTGCCAGAGAGCGGGTTGCTTTCTTTGGGGGCGAGCTCCAGCGTGCCGCTTGGAAGAAGCTGGCCATCCTGAACGCGGCCGGGGCATTGCAGGATCTGCGCGTGCCGCCAGGGAATCGCCTGGAGAAGCTTCTTGCCCGTCGCGAGGGGCAGTACAGCATTCGCATCAACGACCCATGGCGTATCCGCTTCGCCTGGCGGGGTGGGGATGCGTACGACGTAGAGATCGTGGACTACCACGGAGGGAGGTAGGTATGACTGCGAGGAAGGTGTCCCCGGTGCATCCGGGTCAGATACTGATGGAGGAGTTCCTGGTGCCGATGGGCATCAGCCAGTATCGGTTGTCGAAGGACATTGGGGTGCCGCCGCGTCGGATCAACGAGATTGTACAAGGCAAGAGGGCGGTAAGCCCGGACACGGCGCTGAGGCTGGGTCGCTTCTGCGGCATGACGGAGACTTTCTGGTCAAACCTCCAAGCCCACTACGACCTTGAGGTGGAAAGAGACCGGCTGGGAGACCGCTTGAAGAAGGAAGTCGCCGTGTATGCAAGGCCCGGATAGGCAACCCTGTCGTTGGCGATGCCCAACCGGCGGGCAACTGAATTCGACTCTGTCGGGCCGTTTGCTTCGGCCGATCTCCCAAGGAGCTAGACGATGCCACACCCATTGGTCGAACAACTCCACTTCACCCGCTTGGAGTGGCTTCGCGGCCTGGAAGGTATCTCAGACGAGGACGGTGCGCGCCACCTCGGACCGATGAACTGCATCAGCTGGACCGTCGGCCACCTGGCCTGGCAGGAGCAGCGTTACTTTCTCCAGCGGGCCCAGGGCAAGGTTCTGTTTCCGGACCTCATCTCGACCTATGCCTATGGCGCACCTATGAGCACACCCGCCCTCTCCGACACCATGCGCATTTGGCAGGAGGTCATCCGTTCGAGCGCTTCGTACCTCGAGAGCCTCACGACCGGGTCCCTCCAGGAAGAGCTTCTCCTCGAGGACAAGCCCGTCGGCCAATCCGTTGGATCCGCGATGAGAAGGATGACCTATCACTACTGGTACCACATCGGCGAGATACAAGCCGTGCGCCAGATGCTCGGACATGGCTCGCTTCCCGAGTACGTGGGGGACATTGAAACCCTGGCGCCGTACAGGCCCGAGGATTCCAGGTGCGCAGCGGCCTGACGACTCAGCGCGGCCCGTGACGGGGCGCTTAGCCTCGGCCGGCCGAGTCGGTCGCGATGGACCCTGTCAAGGGCTCCGTTTTCGCGCTGCTTGACCTCGGCTGGGAGATCGGCCCGACTCGAAACCGATCCAGCCCTTGTGTCGCCGGCATTCCCTCCAGCGGGCATAGCAATGGCCTGGCGGCGCCTTGAGGGGCCGCGAGGGCGCCGGGAGGAGGCCCAAGGAGCACCCACCGCATGGGCCTGCGCCGATCGCTCCGGGTCTTCCCCATCTTGACTGTGCTATTGTGGCTATGCGCAGGGAGGACCGGTAGGGTTCGCCTATCCAGAGCCTACAGGGCACTTGATCTTCTGGAGCCGCCGAGTCTCCAGGCAAAGCCGGAGCCGGGCCCCGTCAGCCCGATCCAACGCATGCATGACAGGCAAGCTCACGCGACGAAGGGATCGTCAGCGAGGTAGCGGGCTGGTCACGCGCACCACCAGGCCCTTAAGATAGCGCCCCTCCGGGAAGGCCAGATCCACCGGGTGATCGGCGGGTTGGCCCAGCCAGCCGGTGACGATGCCCTCGACACCGGCATCCAGCGCGGCATCCGCCACAATCTTCTGAAAGAGGTCCGGCGACACGCCCCCCGAACAGGAGAAGGTCAAGAGAGTCCCACCATCCCGCAGCAGCCGAAAGGCCATCAGGTTGATGTCCTTGTAACCTCGCGCTGCCCGGTCGACCTGTGCCGTGGTTGCGGCGAAGCGTGGCGGATCGAGCACGATCACGTCGAAGGCGGCCCGTCGATCGCGAAGGCGGCGCAGTGCGTCAAACACGTCGGCCTCGAGCCACTCACAGCCGGATTCGTCCAGGCCATTCAAGCGGACATTGGCCCGCGCGGTCTCGAGCGAGGCGGACGAGCTATCAATCGAGAGCACCCGGGCAGCGCCGCCAGCCAGCGCACAGATCGCGAACCCCCCGGTGTAGGCAAAGCAGTTGAGGACCTCTTTCCCGGCCATCCCGCTTCGCAGCAGCTGGCGGTTCTCGCGCTGGTCAAGGTAGAAACCGGTCTTGTGCCCGTGGTGGACATCGACGTGGTAGCGCAGACCATGCTCGAGGACCACCAGGTCGTCTCCCGGGTCGCTGCCCCAGACTGTCCCGGTCCGCTCCTCAAGCCCTTCCAGGCCGCGCACGCTGGCATCGGAGCGTTCGACCAGCGCCTCACACCCGGACTGCAGCGCCTGAAAGATGGCCGCGCGGTGATGCTCCGCACCGGCGGTGAGGAGCTGCACAACACGCACCTCGCCGTAGCGGTCGACGATGACCCCCGGCAGTCCATCGGATTCGGCATGCAGCTCGCGGTAGGCCGTGGTTTGAGGGTCGGCGCGGAGCGTCTCCCTGCGCGCCAGCGAGGCGCGAATTCTGCGGCCGAAGAACGCCTCATCGATGGCTTCTTCCGGCTTCCAGGTCCACACGCGGGCGCGGATCTGCGAAGCCGGCGAGTAGGCGGCGCGTGCCAGCCACTCGCCGCCGGCAGACGTGACCTCCACAGTCTCGCCCGGGGAAGGATCGCCCTCCAGTGTTCCAACGGCGCCGGAGAAGATCCACGGGTGATGGCGCAGCAACGCCCGCTCCCGGCCGGGGAGCAGGCGCACTTCAGCGGGCATGCAGCCTCCAACGGCCTCGGGACGGCCAGAGCTCAGCCGGCCAGGATTCCAACCTGCCGGGCGGCGGTCTCCAACACGTCGATCGCCCGGTCGATGGTTTCGGGGGCGTGGGCCGCCGTGACCGTCGCCCGCAGGCGCGCCAAACCTTCCGGCACGGCGGGCGAGATGACCGGGAGGACGAAAAGCCCCTGCTCTTGGGCGGCGCGCGTCAGGCCGAAGGCCAGCTCATCGGCGCCGCACAAGACTGGGACGATGGCCGTCTCAGTCTGCATCGTGTCGAAGCCGCGGGCGCGCAGGCCGTCAATGAAGCGCCGGGCATTGCGCTGCACCATCTCCACGCGCCAGCCCTCGTCCTCGATCACGCGCAGCGCCTCCAGCGCGGCGGCGGCCTGGGCCGGCGGCAGCGCGGCCGAAAAGATGTAGGCCCGCGAAGCGTGTCGCAGATACGTGATCAGATCGGCGCTGCCTGCCAGATAGCCCCCGATGCTGGGAATGGTCTTGCTCAGGGTTCCCATCTGGATGTCGATCACCCCGTGCAACCCGAAGTGCTCCTCAATCCCGCTTCCCGTCCTGCCGAGTACCCCCAGGGAGTGGGCCTCGTCGACCATCAGCCATGCGCCGTTGCGCCGGCAGAGCGCCGAGAGCCCGGGCAGATCGATGATGTCGCCATCCATGCTGAACACCGCGTCGACCACGACAAGCTTGGCCGATTCAGACGGCACGGAAGCCAGGCGGGCCTCCAGATCCTGCATGTCGTTGTGCCGAAAGCGGACGAAGCGCGCCCCGGAGAGCATGCAGCCATCGACGATGCTGGCATGGTTCAGCTTGTCGCAGAACACGAAGTCGCGGCGCCCCACCAGCGACGAGATGACGGTCAGGTTTGTAACGTAGCCGGAGGAGTAGGTCACCGCCCGCTCGGTTCCCTTGAAGGTTGCGATCTTCTCTTCCAGCTCCTCATGAAGCTGAAGCGAACCCGCCAGCGTCCGCACGCCGTGCGTCCCGGTGCCGTAGGTGTCGATGGCCGCCTTGGCCGCCGCGTTGATCCGCGGATGTCCGAGAAGACCGAGATAGCTGTAGGAGGCAAACATCGCCATTTCGCGGCCGTGGACCATGACCCGTGCCCCGGGCAGGATTTCCGTCGCCGGGAGGTTGTAGTAATACAGGCCGGCCTGCTGCAGCTGCTCGACGCGCTGGCACATGGCCTGGATCTTCATCTGGATGGCATCCTTGCCCCGCATCGTCTCCACCGGCGCCAAGATCCTTTCCGAGGGCAACCCGCCCCCATACCCTCAGACTCTCAAGACCATTAACGTGACTTCGTGATCAACCGGCGCAGTCCGGCTTCGTCCAGTTCAGCGATTCCCAACGCCCGCGCTTCCTGCAATTTCGATCCAGCCTCCTCACCCACGACAAGGAAGCTTGTCTTGCGGCTGACGCTCCCCGTGACTTTCCCGCCGTGCTGCTCGATCAGGCCCTTGGCCTCGTCCCGAGTCAGGCCGGGGAGAGTCCCGGTGATGACGAACGACTGACCGGCAAGCGATTGCGGCACGGAGGCGCGCTCGGCCGGCCGCCCTTTCGGCCAGACGCCTGCCTTGCGCAGCTTCTCAAGCACGCGTCGATTGCTCGCTCGGCGGAACCAGTCGGCGATGGCGGCGGCCGTGCTCGGCCCAATGCCTTCCACCTTCTGCATCTCGTCCTCGTCCGCCTGAAGCAGCGCCTCGATCGAACCGAAGTGCCGCGCCAGGACGGCGGCCACCGATTCCCCCACCCCGCGAATGCCCAGCGAGGTCAGGACGACCGCCAGAGGACGGGACTTGGTCGCCGCGATCGCCGCCACCAGGTTCTCGGCGCGCTTCTCAGCAAAACCCTCCAGCCCGAGCAGCTGCTCCCCAGTTAGGCCGTACAGATCGCCAATATCGCGCACCAGCTTTTGCGCCACCAGAAGCTCGGCGACCTTGATCCCCAGCCCTTCAATATCCATCGCACCCCGGCCGGCAAAATGCTCGAGGTGCCGGACAAGCTGCGCCGGGCAAGCCGCATTGACGCAGTAGATGGCAACTTCCTCCGGATCCTTCTCCAGAGGCTGCCCACACGACGGGCAGCGCTGCGGAGGCACATACCGCCGCATTTTGCCGGTGCGAGCCTCGAACACCGGGCCCATCACATACGGGATGACCTCCCCGGCTCGCTTGACCAGCACGCGGTCCCCCAGGCGGATGTCCTTCTCGGCGATGAAATCGAAGTTGTGCAGCGTCGCCTGGCTGACCGTCACGCCGCCGACTTCCACAGGATCGAGAATGGCAAAGGGCGTGATGACGCCCGTACGGCCGACATTTGTACCGATGTCCAAAAGCAGGGTCGAGACGATCTGGGCCGGGAACTTGAAGGCCAGGGCGCCGCGTGGATCCTTGCCCACCACCCCGAGGTCCTGCGCCAGCCGCAGGTCATTCAGCTTGATGACCACCCCGTCGGCCTCATACGGCAGCGTCTCTCGAAGCGCCTCCCACGCCTGCGCTTGTTGGATGGCTTCCTCGATCGAGGAGACAAGGGAGATGCCCTCGGCAACTGGAAATCCCAGAGCCCGCAGGTAGGCCAGGCTGTCCCACTGCGTTTCGAGCGGCGCTCCGCTCTGCTCCACCACGGCATACACCAGGAGGCTGATCGGGCGGGTGGCCGTCAGCGACGGGTCGAGCTGCCGAAGTGCGCCGGAAGCCGTGTTGCGGGGGTTGACATACGTTTTCTCGCCGGCCTCCGTCAACCGCCGATTGAGGGCTTCAAAGTCACGCAGGAAGATCAGCGCCTCGCCGCGCACGACCAATCTTTCCGGCACCGGCTGTTGCTTTCCAGGCAGCGCCGGGATCCGCAGAGGCAGCGTGCGCAGTGTCCGGAGATTGGAGGTGATGTCCTCGCCTTGATCGCCGTCTCCGCGGGTTGCCCCGAGTGTGAAGACACCCCGCTCGTAATGCAGCACGACGGTCAAACCGTCGAGCTTCGGTTCGATCACGAATTTCGCCTGGCGGACACGCCCATCGAGCCGGACGATTCGCTCGTGCCAGGCGCGCACGTCTTCGGCCTTGAAGGCGTTCCCAAGGCTGAGGATCGGCTGGGGGTGGGCGACGCGCGTGAAACGCTCGGAGGGCGCGCCGCCGACGCGCTGGGTGGGAGAGTCCGGAGTCGCCAATTCCGGATGCTCCGCTTCCAGCGCCTGAAGCTCGCCCAGCAATCGGTCGAATTCCGCGTCGGAAATCGTCGGGGAGGCGAGCACGTGATAGCGGTAGTTGTGCTCGTTGATTGCGAGGCGGAGCCGCTCAGCGCGCCTCACCGCTTCGGTCATCGCCATGCGGACCATTATATCCCGCCCCGACGGCGGGCAGCCTCAGAATGGCTGCGCCAGCCACAGCGAGGCTGCCCAGCCCAGGCCGGCTCCCAGGCAGGATCCGGCCAGGACATCCAACGGCGAATGCACTCCGAGCCGCACCCGTCCGAACGCCACGACAATGGCTGCCGCCAGCAGGATGGATGTTGCCCAGGGCGGGACACCCGGGAGAGTCGCCAGGAAGACGGCCAAGAGCCAGGCACGGGCGGCGTCGCCGCTGGGGTAGCTCGGATCAGAGGGAGCCAATCCGGGAGGCGGCC
>Ga0299912_10001819_pt1 | contig 17246 bp, 13 predicted proteins | sample RVTome_2_FD_207667 | JGI IMG/M metagenome (GOLD analysis project Ga0299912, IMG submission 207667) | Soil microbial communities from uranium-contaminated site in the Upper Colorado River Basin, Wyoming, United States - RVT95D214 (version 2) ... | reverse complement strand
AGGGATGATGGCGATCCCGGGGGCCAGCGTGCGTCCCGCGAAGTGGGCGCGGAAGCCGGCGTCCCAGTCCTGCTCGACAAGGGCATCCTCGATCCAGGCGAGCGCGTTGGGGACCGCGAGGCCCGCGGCGCGCGCGGTCGCCAACCACGGCGCGAGCTCGGCGGCGCCCGGCAGGGGCGCGTTGGCCTCAGCATAGACCGAGAGCGTGAGCAGTGGCTCGCCCGGCCGCCGTTCGCTGGCGACGCCGTCCCAGCCCGCGAGGAGGAGCTGCTCCTCGACGAAGGCGGCCAGGGCCGGGGCCAGCCGCAACTGCGCGCGGCGCCAGCTCACCACAGGGGCGCTCCCGCGAGCCCCGCGAGCGCGATCGGATCGAGCGCGAGCAGGGCCGGCGCTCCGAAGGGCTCCATGCGGGCCAGCCAATCCGGCAAGGTCTCCCCCGCGGCCGGCAGCAGACCGGGGCCTTCGGCGTGCGACCAGGGCAGGCGGCGCACGGGCCGGGGCAGCTCGATCAACTCGAGGGGCTCGCCCGGCGGCAGGCTCGCCAGCCGCCGCAGCGCGGTGAGGGCCTCGGCCTGACCGCCGATCGCATCGACGAGGCCGCTCTGCAGCGCCTCGTTGCCGTCCAGACCGCGGCCCCGGCCGAGCAGATCGACCTCGGGCTCGCTGATGTGGCGGCGCGCGGCCACGGCGCCGAGGAAGCCGCGATAGCGCCGGGTCAGCTCGGCCTGCAGTTGGGCGCGGGCTTCCGGCCCGTAGGGCTTGGCGCCACCGGCCAGGTCGACCGCGCGGCTCTCGCCGGCCAGGGGCCGCAGGCCGGCCCCCAGGCGCTCGAGCAGCCCGCCGACGTGCAGCTTGCCACCCCAGACGCCGATGCCGCCGGTCACGCTGAAGCGATTGGCAAGGACGCGGTCGGCCTCGACGCCGGCCAGGTAGGCGGCGCCGGCTCCGGCGCCGGCGATGCTCACGACCACCGGCTTGCGCGCCCGCGTACGCACGATCGCCTCGCGCAGGCGCTCGGCCGCCAAGAGACTGCCGCCGCCGCTGTCGATCCGCAGCAGCGCGCCGCGCAGGCGGGGCTCCCGGCGCACCACTTCGAGCGCGGCCACGAGCTCGCCGACGCCGGTCTGGGGGCCCAGGATGCCTTGGCCACTGGCGCCGTCCACGAGCAGACCGTCGAGGTGCAGGACGGCGATGGCCGGATCGCTGCCCCAGGCGGCGCGCGTCGTGCGCCGGGCGGCCAGCGCGGGTGCCGGCAGCACGCGGCCCTGGCCCTGCTCGTCGGCCAGCCACTCGCGCAGGGCACCGGGGGCGACGAGGGCGTCCACGAGCTTCAGGCTGCGGGCGGCCTCCGGCGCGATCAGGCCGCGCCCGAGCAGGGCCGGCGTTTCGTTCAGGGGCAGGTTGCGGCCCTCGGCCACGCCGCGGCAAAGCGTCAGGTAGCGGGCCATCGCGAGGCTGCTATCCGCGGCCAGGGCCGTGGGTGTGGGTGCGACGCCGCTGAGCAGGGCGGGTGCGCTGTTGGCGTCGCCCTCCACGATCAGGTCCGCGCGCAGACCGAGCCGCGCGAGGGCGCCGCCGGGATCGATCGCGCGCGCCTGCGGCCCGGAGAAGTGCAGGAGTCCGTCCGGGCTGATCAGCACGCTGCTCGCGGCGCTGGCCAGGTAATAGTCCTCCTCGCTGTAAATCTGGGCGAAGGCCACCACCGGGCGGCCCGTGACCCGGCGGTACTCGAGCAGAGCGCGGCGCAGCTCCTCGCGCTGAGCCAAGTCCAGGCGCGGCTGCTCCAGGCGCAGGAGAATGCCCGCGATGTCGCGCGCCGCCCGGGCGCGTTCGATCAGGGCGACGAGACTCGCCCCGTCCTGGCCGCCGGCACTGCCCGCGCGCGGGCGGCCGGCGATGCGCCCAGCGAGCGGCAACTCGAGGAAATGCCGCCCCGGCAGGAGAGGGCGCGCGAGCCGGCGATTGTGCAGGGCGAGGCAAAGGGCGCCGCGCGTCGTGCCCTCGCTCTCCGTCAGCCGGTTGCCGAGGGCGAGGCCGGCCTGCGCCCGCCCGCCGGCGATGAAGACGCCGAGCCCGAAGCGGCTCTCGTTCGTCCAGTCGAAGCGCAGGCGCACGCGGCCGCTGAAGTCCAGGGCGACGCCGCTGCGCGTCTCGTACTTCCATTCGTCCGCGACCTCGCGCTGGGTGAGATCGACGCTGAAAGTGGCCCAGTGCCGCTTGGGCCGGAGGGCGAGGCCGAATACGTAGCTGGGGGCGAGGCTGGGCAGCTCGCCGGGGGCGAGCCCGCGCAGGTCCGGCCGGCCCAGATTCTGGCCGACGAGGCCGAGGGAAACCCAGCGTCCCCAGCGCAGGACCGCGCCGAGGTCCCAGGTGGAGAGGCCGTCGAGGGCGTAGGCGTCGCTGGCCGTCCAGCGATAGGCGCCGCCGAGGGCGAGCTGGAGCTCGGGCCCGGGAAACTCAAAGCGCTGCGCGAGGCCGAGGTTGTAGCGATTGCTGCGCGCCCGGCGGACGCTGGGCGCCGCGGGCGGCGCGTAGTCGTAACCCGCGGGCAGGGCGCGATGATCGACGCCGACGGCGAGCCGGCCGCCGAGTGCGGCGCTCCAGTCGCCCGTGAATCGGCGCTCGAAGGCGGGCTCGAGGGCGGGCAGATCGGTCGCGCCGCGCAGGCCTTGCAGGTAGAAGGCGCTCCACTCGCCGGGCAGGAGGGCGAGTGCCGCCGGATTGTGATAGAGGCCGAGCAGGCCCGCATCACCAGCCACCGCGAAGGGGGGCAGCAGGGCATCGTTGCCGGCCAGCGCGTGGTCGGCAGCGCTGCCGGTGAAGGTCAACTCGGAGATTTGCGCCGCTGCCGCGGCCGGCAGGCAGCCGAGCAGGGTGAGCAGGAGGATCGCGCGCCGCATCGCTTGCCTTTCGTGCAGAGGAAAGCCGCCCGACGGCGGCCGCTGAATAATGGAGGCCCTTGCCGAAGGGTGCAATTCCAATCCTTCCGCCACCGCCATCCCGCCGCGGGGCGGCGCCGCGGTCAAGCGGTAACGCAGCCGGTGCTTGCCGGGGCGGCCGGCCGATGATATTCTAAGAAACATCGAAATGAACAGGGGGTGCCCCATGGCTGTGACCGCCGCCGGCGATGCGCTCGGCCCCGAGCTCGAGCGCAGCATGGACTTCTTCAAGGCGCTGGCCCATGTCCAGCGCCTGCGCATCGTGGGCCTGCTGGCCGGCCGGCCGGCCGTGGTCGAGGAGATCGCGGCCGCGCTCGGCCTCAGTCCCGCAACCGTCAGCCACCACTTGCGCATCCTCCGCCAGGCCGGACTGCTCAGCGTGAAGACGGACCAGCAGTACCGCCTCTACTGCCTCGAGGAGAAGCGCCTGCGCGAGGCGGCGCGGGAAGTGCTGCGCCTGGACAACCTGCGCGCCGGCGCCGGCGCCTTCCCGGAGGACCTCTTCGCCCGCAAGGTGCTGGACACCTTCCTCAAGCGCGGCCGCCTCGTCGCCATCCCCGCCCAGCGCAAGAAGCGCGAGGTGATCCTCGATTGGCTGGCGGGCCAGTTCGCGCCGGGGCGGGACTACCCCGAACTCGAGGTGAACGCCCTGCTCACGCGCTATCACCCCGACTACTGCTTCTGGCGCCGCGAGCTAGTGATGGGCAAGCGCCTGGAGCGGGAGCACGGCGTCTACCGCCGCCGCGAGGCGCCGCGGCGCGCCTCGTGAGCGGCTGGCGCTTCTGCCCGCGCTGCGGGGCGGCGCTGGTGAGCCGCGAGCTGGGCGGGCGCCCGCGGCCGGCCTGCGCCTGCGGCTTCGTCCATTGGGGAAACCCGGTGCCGGCGGCGGCGGTGATGCTCCTGCGCGGCCCGGGGCCCGAGCTGCTCTGGGTGCGCCGTGCGCACCCGCCCAAGCAGGGGCTCTGGTCCCTGCCCAGCGGCTTCCAGGAGTGGGAGGAGGACATCGCCGCCTGTGCGCTGCGCGAGCTGGCCGAGGAGACCGGGCTCGCAGCGGCACTCGGCCCCCTGGTCGGCGTCTACTCGGCCGATGACGACCCCCGGCACAATGCGCTGCTCGTGGTCTATCGCGCCGATTACGCCGGGGGCGAGGCCCGGCCAGGCGACGACGCCGATGCCCTTGACTGGTATCCCCTGGCGGCGCCGCCCGCTATCGCCTGGGACGCCCATCGCCGCGCGCTGGCGGAACTGCGGACGCAGCTCGGCGCGGCGGATTGACGCGCGCGGCGCGGGGGGCTAGCTTCGCGGCAGCCGCCGCGCGCTCTGCATGAACCGCGTCACCTGGGCTGCGCGCGGAGCTGGCAACGTTTGCGCGCGGAGCTGGCGACGCGCGCCACGACCAAGGAGCCGCATGACCGGGTCCCCTGCCGCCTCTCCGCTGGACGCCCTGGACGCCGCGTTCCTGGGCCGTCTCCTGGAGACGGCTCTCGCCCGCGGCGGCGACTACGCCGACGTCTTCGCCGAATGGGAGCTGCTGCGCACCCTGCGCTGGGAGGAGGGCCGCGTGCGCGAGGCCCGCGCGAGCCGGATCGGCGGCGTGGGCATCCGCGTCCTGGCCGGCGAGCAGACGGGCTACGCCTACAGCGAGGACTGGTCCCCGGCGGCCCTGCTCGCCGCGGCCGCCACGGCCGCGCACATCGCCGCAGGTGCGGCGCGGCCGGTCGCCGCCGCCCTTGCGGCGCTCGCCCTGCCCGATCGCTATCCGACCCTGCGCCCCTTCGACGCCGAGACCCTGGAGACCCGCATCGGCCTGCTCGCTGCGCTGGAGGCCGAAGCTGCCGGCGGCGAGGTCGAGCGCATCCAGGCCAGCTACACGGAGAGCCGGCGCGACATCCTTATCGCCACGAGCGACGGCGTGCTGGCGCGCGACCGGCAGCCGCTCCTGCGCCTCAACTGCAGCGTGCTCGCCGCGCGGAACGGGCGGCGGGAGAGCGGCAGCGCCAGCGCGGGCGGGCGCGCGGGTCTGGAGTTCTTCGCCGCGCACCCGGCGGCGGCCGTGGCCGCCGAGGCGCGCCGCCTCGCGCTGCTCGGCCTGGCCGCCGGCGAGGCGCCGGCCGGCCTCATGCCCGTGGTGCTGGGCCCGGCCGCCAGCGGCATCCTCCTGCACGAGGCCGTGGGGCACGGCCTGGAGGCCGACTTCAATCGCAAGGGCACGTCCAAGTTCAGCGGCCGGCTGGGCCAGCGCGTGGCCAGCGAGCTATGCACCGTGGTGGACGATCCCTCGCTCGCTGGCGATCGCGGCGCCATCAACGTGGACGACGAGGGCTGCCCGAGCGAGCGCACCCTGCTGATCGAGAACGGTGTGCTCAAGGGCTACCTGCACGACCGCCTGAGCGCCAGGGCGATGGGGGTGCCGCCCACGGGCAACGGCCGCCGGGAGTCCTTCCGCCATCACCCCCTGCCGCGCATGACGACCACCTACCTGCTCGCCGGCGAGAGCAGCCTGGCGGCCATCCTCGCCGCCACGCCGCGCGGGCTCTACGCGCGCCAGTTCAGCGGCGGGCAAGTGGACATCGCCCGCGGCGACTTCGTCTTCGACGTCACCGAGGGCTACCTGATCGAGGACGGCGCCATCGGCAGGCCCGTGAAGGGCGCCACCCTGATCGGCAACGGACCCGACGTGATGCAGCGCGTGAGTCTTGTGGCTGCCGACTTCGCCCTGTCGCCCGGCATGTGGACTTGCGGCAAGCGCGGCCAGAGCGTGCCGGTGAACGTCGGGCTCCCGCATCTGAAGATCGACGAGATCGTGGTGGGCGGCACGCGGGCGGCGGCGCCATGAGCGGGGCGGGGACGCACGGCGCGAGCGAGCAGGCCCTGCGCGAGCTTGGCGCGCGCGCGCTCGCCGCGGCGCGGGCGGCCGGTGCCGACGAGGCCGATCTGCGCCTCGCCGTCGGGCGCGAGTTCACGGCCCTGGTCCGCCTGGGCGAGATCGAGGTGCTCAAGCAGGCCGCGAGCCGCACGCTGGAGCTGCGCGTCTTCAAGGACAGGCGGCAGGCCCTGCTCGCGCTCTGCGAGCCGGCGCCGGCCGCGCTGCCGGCCCTGGCCGCCGAGGCGGTGGCGCTGGCTGCGAGCTGCGCGCCGGATCCCCTGCACCGCCTGCCGGAGCCCGCCGCCTACGCGCAGTCGTCGCCCGCGCTCGATCTGCGCGACGCGAGCGGCGGGCCGCCCACGGCCACGGGCATCGCGCTGGCGCGCGAGCTGGAGGCGGTGGCGATGGCCGCCGACCCGCGCATCGACAACAGCCAGGGCGCCGGCTTCGCCAGCGGCGAGGGCGAGCTGCTCTACATGGCGAGCAACGGCTTCGCCGGCTGGACCACGAGCAGCCAGTTTTCGCTCTCGGTGATGCCGGTGGCCACGGACAGCGCGGGCGAGCGGGTGACAGACGGCTGGGCCAAGCGCAGCCGTCACTTCAGCGACCTGGACGGCCCCGCCGGGTTGGGCGCGGAGGCCGCGCGGCGCGTGCTGCGCCGCCTGGATGCGCGGAGCGCGCCCACGGGCCGCTTCCCCGTGCTCTTCGAACCGCGCATGGCCGCGCGGCTCGTCGGCATGCTCTTCCGCTGCCTGGCGGGCGACCTCGTCTGGCGCCGGCGCAGCTATCTCGCCGAGCGCCTGGGCACGGCGGTCGCCTCGCCGCTGGTCACACTGATCGATGAACCGCACCGCTCCCGCGGCCTGGGCAGCCGGCCCTGGGACGGCGAGGGCCTGCCCGGAGCGCGGCTGGCCCTGGTCGAGGCGGGGCTGCTCCGGCACTTCGCCACCGATCTGGAGAGCGCGCGCCGGCTCGCGCAGCCGGCCACCGGCCACGGCGTCTGGGGCGGCGGCGTGGCCGCAAGCAATCTCTACCTTGCGCCGGGCGCGACGAGTCCGGCGGCCATGCTGGCGTCGACGCCGCGCGGGCTCATCGTCACCGGCATGCTGGGCGGCGGCTTCCAGAGCGCCAGTGGCCACTGGTCGCAGGGCTGTACGGGGCTCTGGATCGAGGGCGGCGAGATCGCCTATCCGGTGCGCGAGGTCGCGGTGGCGGGCAATCTCGACGAGATCCTCGGCGCTGTCGACGCCGTGGGCGACGATCTGGACTTCAGCCTGGGCGCCGTGGTCGCTCCCACCCTGCGGGTGGCCGAGCTGACCGTCGGCAGCCGCTGAGGCCGCCATGCGCTGGGCACTCGTCGGGCCAGTTCATCCCTACCGCGGCGGCATCGCCCACTACGGTGCCCTGCTGGCCCGCGCGCTCGCGGCCGCTGGCGAGGACGAGGTGGCGGCGTTCAACTACCGCCGCCTCTACCCCGGGCTGCTCTTCCCCGGCCGCACGCAGTACGACGCGAGTGCGAGTCCCCTCGCGGTACCGGCGCCGCGCCTGCTCGACAGCCTGGGTCCCCTGAGCTGGCGGCGCACGGCGAGCGCCATCGCCGCCACGGCGCCGGACGCCGTCCTCTGCCACTGGTGGCAACCCTTCTTCGGCCCCGCCCTGGGCGGAGTGCTCGGCCGCGTGGCGGCGCTGGCGCCGGCGAGCTGCCGCCTCCTGCTTTGCCACAACGTGCTGCCCCACGAGCGGCGGCGGCTCGACGTTGCGCTCGCCCGCCGCGCCTTCGCGCGTGCGCAGGGCTTCCTCGTCCACAGCGAGAGCGACGCTGCCGTGCTCCGCGCCCTGCTGCCGGAGGCCCGCCTGCGCGTGCATCCGCACCCGAGCTACGATGCCTTACTGGAAGGCGCGCCCTCGCGGGAGGCGGCACGGGAGGCGCTGGGCATCGCCGCCGAGGCGCGCATGCTGCTGTTCTTCGGGTACGTGCGCGCCTACAAGGGACTCGACCTCGCCCTGCGCGCGCTGGCCCGGCTCGAGGATCCCCGCCTGGAGCTCTGGGTGGTGGGCGAGTTCTACGAGCCCCTCGCCGAGACGGAAGCACTGATCGCGGAGTTGGGCCTGAGTCGCCGCGTGCGCATCGTGAACCGCTACGTGCCCAACGAGGAGGTCGGCCGCTATTTTCGGGCCGCCGACCTGGTGCTGCAGCCCTATCGCAGCGCCACCCAGAGCGGCATCGCGCAGATCGCCCTCGCCGCGGGCCGGCCCGTGCTGGCCACGCGGGTGGGCGGCCTGCCCGAGCAGATCGCGGACGGCGTGAGCGGCCTGCTCGTGCCGCCCGAGGACCCCGCGGCCCTGGCGGCGGCGATCGCACGCTTCTTTAATGATGCCCTCGCGGAGACACTTGCTGACGGCATCGCCGCCGCGCGGGCGCGCTTCGCCTGGTCCGGTCTCGCCTCGGCTCTGCGCGGGCTAGTCGCCGACTGCCGGAGGTCCGCGCCATGACGAGAGGCGCCCGCCGAACCGGCGCTCGCCGCCGGCAGGTCTTCCCGCCTTCGCCGCTGGCGACGGCGCTGCCCGCCGGCAGCGCCCATCCGCTGCCCGTCCTCGCGGCCTTCCTCCTGCTCTCGCTCGGCGTGGGCCTCGCCTGGACGCCCGGGCAACTTGCGCCCGCCATCGCCGGCGCCCTGCTGCTGCTCTTGCTGCCCGCGCCAGGCGGCGCGGCCTGGCGCGCGCTGGCGCGCTTCGCCCCCCTGCTCGCCCTGGTGCCGCTGCTCCACGCCCTGGACTGGCGCGGCTTCTCGGCCGGGCCCCTGCCCTGGCGCTTCGAGGCGGCCGGCCTCAGGCAGGGGCTGCTCGTCGCGCTGCGCCTAGGCCTGTGGATCCTCATCTCGATGCGGACGCTCGAGCGCCTGCACCCGGCGGCCCTGCTCGCGCGGCTGCCGGCCTCGCCGCGCCTGGCCCGGCTCTGGCTGGCGCCCCTGCTCGCTCTCGGCTGGCTCGAGCTGGCCTACCGGGAGGCCTTCTTGCTCGAGCGCGCCTGGCGCGCGCGCGGCGGCGCCGGCGGCCGGGGGCCGGCCGCGGCCCAGTGGCCGGCCCTGCTGCTGCCCCTCTTCCGCAACCTGCTCGCCCGCGGTGACGCCCTCGCGGATTCGCTCACCCTGCGCCGCTTCCCCGCGCGCTGGGCCGGCGCGCCGCGGCCCGCGCCCGCGCCGAGCGAGCTCTTGCCCTTGCTCGCCGCGGCCGCGGCCTTCGCGGCCGTGCTCTGGCTCCGGCGCGGAGGCGGCGGCTGATGCCCAGCTACCGCCTCCTCGTGGCCTACGACGGCACGGACTTCCACGGCTGGCAGCGCCAGCCCGGCCTGCGCAGCGTGCAGGGCGAGTTGGAGCAGGCCCTGGCCGTGCTCGCCCGCGCGCCGGTCGCCGTGCAGGGGGCGGGCCGCACCGACGCAGGCGTCCACGCGCTGGCCCAGTGCGCGTCCTTCCAACTCACGGCGCCGCCCGAGCGGCCGCTCAGCCCCGAGCGGATCCGGGCGGCCCTGCGCGGCCTGCTGCCCGCGGACGTCTCGCCGCTCGCCCTGCACGAAGTGCCCGCCGACTTCAACGCGCGCTTCTCGGCCACGGCCCGCTTCTACCAGTATCGGCTCGGACTCGCGCCTTGCGCGCCCCTGCGCCGCCTGCGCTGGGAGCTGCACTACCCGCTCGACTTCGCCGCGATGGAGACGGCCATCGCGCACTTCGCCGGCGCTGAGGACTTCCGTGCCTTCTCCACGCGGGTCGGCGCCCTGCGCGGGACGCGCTGCCGCCTGCGCCACCTCGCACTCGACCGGCGGGAACTGGCGGCCGGGGAGCTCCGTTTGCGCGTGGGCGCCGACCGCTTCCTGCACAACATGGTGCGCATTCTCGTGGGCACCCTCGTGGAGATCGGCCGCGGGCGCTGGGCGCCGGAGCGCATCGAGGCCATTCTCGCGAGCGGCGATCGGCGCCTGGCCGGTCCGACGGCGCCGCCGCAGGGGCTCTTCCTCGAGCGCGTGGAGTATCCGGCGCGCTTCCTGACGCCGGTCGAGCGGGCCGCGGCCGCGGGCCCGCAGGAGGCGACCGGCGACTGAGCCCGGCCCTGGACGGCGCCGGGCACCTTGCCTATACTGGCCGCGCCGGTCACCCGGCCGGCCTGGCATGACCGCAAGGGCCGCCAGGCCGGCAGCCTACGCTGTTTTCGAGAGGGGACGAGGAATGCGCTTCTTCATCGACACTGCAAACGTGGCGGAGATCCGCCAGGCCACCGCAATGGGCGTACTGGACGGCGTCACCACCAATCCCAGCCTGATGGCCAAGGAGCCGGGCGACCCGCGCGCCATCCTCGCCGAGATCTGCAGCATCGTGCCCGGCCCGGTCAGCGCCGAGGTGCTGGCCCTGGACGCGGAGGGGATGCTGCGCGAGGGGCGGGAGCTGCGCAAGATCGCCGACAACATCGTGGTGAAAGTGCCCACCACCCTCGACGGCCTGCGGGCGATCAAGGTCTTCAAGGCCGAGGGCACCCCGACCAACGCTACGCTCTGCTTCTCGGTGACCCAGGCCCTGCTGGTCGCCAAGGCGGGGGCCAGCTACGTCAGTCCCTTCGTCGGGCGCCTGGACGACATCGGCCAGGACGGCATGGACCTCATCGCCGACATCGTCCAGCTCTACCAGAACTACAGCTTCAGCACCGAGGTGCTGGTGGCCAGCGTGCGCCATCCCATCCACGTCGTCGAGGCGGCGCGGCTGGGCGCGGACGTGGCGACCATCCCCTTCAAGGTGATCGCCCAGCTCATCAAGCACCCGCTCACCGACCTCGGCATCGAGCGCTTCCTGGCCGACTGGCAGGCCCGCAAGGGGAGCTGAGATGTTGAACGGCCAGGGGAGCGAGGGGCCGGAGCGCCGGGCGCAGCGCTGGGTGGCCGTGCTGACGGGCGTGCTGGCCGGGCTATCCGTGGCCGCCCTCATCGCCGTGCTCTTCCTCGTCCTCAAGGCGCCCGCCTTGCTCAGGCGCGAGGCCCAGGGCCTGCTGCTCGAGCAGTTCGCCTCGCTGCGCCTGGAGACGGGCGACGCGCGGCTGGCCGGCCTGGCCGGCGGCCCGGACGCCGTCGGCGAGGGCCGCCGCAATGCGGTCGTGCGCGCCACGGAGAAGGTGGCCCCGGCCGTCGTCTCGGTGCAGGTCACGCAGGTGCAGCGCTACGTCTCCCAGCCGCGCTCCATCTTCGAGTACTTCGAGTTCTATGGCCGGCCCCGCGTCTACGAGCAGGAGGTGCCGGGCCAGGGCAGCGGCGTGCTCGTCAGCCCCTATGGCCGCGTCGTGACGAATAACCACGTCGTCGAGGGCGCGCGCTCGATCCGCGTCACCCTCAGCGACGGCCGCAGCTTCCCGGCCAAGCTGCTCGATGCGAGCACGAAGCACGACATCGCCCTGCTCCAGCTCGAGCTGGCGGAGGACCTGAAGGTGCCCTACGCGGAGCTCGGCGACAGCGACGAGCTGCTGCTCGGCGAGTGGGTGATCGCCATCGGCAGCCCCTTCGGCTTCCAGCTCAACGACATCCGGCCCAGCGTCACCGTGGGCGTGGTCAGCGCCCTGCACCGCGAGGTCTCGGCCGGCGGCGAGGGCCTCTACACGGACATGATCCAGACCGACGCTGCCATCAACCCGGGCAACAGCGGCGGCCCGCTGGTGGACAGCGAGGGCAAGGTGATCGGCATCAACACGCTGATCTTCACGAAGACGGGCGGGAGCCTGGGCATCGGCTTCGCGCGGCCCATCAACAAGGTGGTCTGGATCCTCAACGAGTTCGAGCGCTTCGGCCAGGTGCGCGACACCTGGGCCGGCTTCGAGGCCACGGACCTGAAGCCCTTCCACGTCGTGCACTACGGGCTCAGCGTAGAGAGCGGCATCTTCGTCACCACGGTGTTCCGGGGCGGGCCGGCCGAGTCCGGCGGCCTGCAGCCGGGCGACGTGGTGACGGCCATCGACGGGCAGCCCGTGACGAGCCTTGCCGACGGCAACCGCCTCTTCGCCCGCTACGAGGTGGGGGACCGGGTCAAGCTCAGCGTCCACCGCGACGGCAAGTCGCTCTCCCTGCCCGTCACGCTCGAGAGCTACAAGGACGACCGCGAGGCGGCGCCGGCCGGCCGTTAGCCTCAGGAAGGAGCCCGCGCGATGATCCCGCGGTACACGCGCCCCGCCATGGGCGCCATCTGGACCGAGGAAGCCAAGCTCGCTCGCTGGCTGGAGATCGAGATCCTCGCCTGCGAGGCGCAGGCCGCCCTCGGCCGCATCCCGGCCGCGGCGGCGCGGACGATCCGCGCCAAGGCCCGCTTCGACGCTGCGCGCATCGCCGAGATCGAGGCCACCACCGACCACGACGTGATCGCCTTCCTCACCAATGTCGCCGAGTACGTCGGCGAGCCGAGCCGCTACATTCACCTGGGGATGACCTCGAGCGACATTCTCGACACGGGCCTCGCCCTGGCCATGCGCGAGGCGGGGGCGATCCTGCTCGCCGATATCGACGCCCTCGCCGCCGTGCTGGCGCGCCGCGCCGTCGAGTTCAAACGTACGCCTTGCATCGGCCGCAGCCACGGCATCCACGCCGAGCCGACGACCTTTGGTCTCAAGCTCCTGCTCTGGCTGGCCGAGATGCGCCGCAACCGCGTGCGCCTGGAGGCGGCGATCGCGGGCATCAGCGTGGGGCAGATCTCTGGCGCGGTCGGGACCTTCGCTCACCTTGACCCGCAAGTCGAGGAGTACGTCTGCGCTAAGCTCGGCCTGGCGCCGGCGCCCGTCTCCACGCAGGTGCTGCAGCGCGACCGGCACGCCGAGTACCTCTGCACCCTGGCCGTCATCGCCTCGAGTCTGGACAAGATGGCCACCGAGCTGCGCAACCTGCAGCGCACGGACATCCTCGAGGTCGAGGAGCCCTTCGCCAAGGGCCAGAAGGGCTCCAGCGCGATGCCGCACAAGCGCAACCCGATCACCAGCGAGCGCGTGAGCGGGCTCGCTCGCATCCTGCGCGGGCATGCGGTGGCGGCCCTGGAGAACGTGGCCCTCTGGCACGAGCGGGACATCACGCACTCCAGCGTGGAGCGCGTGATCATCCCCGACGCCACCATCCTGCTCGACTACATGTTCGCCAAGTTCACGCGGGTGGTGGACGGGCTCCTCGTCTACCCCGAGCGGATGCGGGCCAACATCGAGCGCACGCAGGGGCTGATCTTCAGCCAGGTGCTGCTGCTGGCGCTTGCGGAGACCAGCGCGAGCCGCGAGGCGGCTTACGCCCTGGTGCAGGAAGCGGCGATGGGCATCTGGGCCAGCGACCGGCAGTTCCTGGACGCGGTGCTGGCCAATGAAGGCATCGTGAAGGCCCTGGGCGAGGCGCGCGTCCGCGCCTGCTTCGACCTGGACCACCAGCTCCGCAATGTGGACGCTATCTTCGCTCGCGTGCTCGGCTGAGTCGCCGCGGGCCCAGCGCTTGGCGAAACATTTGCTTCACAAGCCGCGGAGCCTTGATCTAGGCTGCCGCCGGTTGCAACCCTGTACCCCAGCCTCTGGAGGCTCTTCTATGCGTAAGCTTGCGCTTGCCTTCGTCATCTTGGCGCTCAGCGCCAGCGGCGCCATGGCCATGGACATGGCCGCGCGCACCTTCTACATCCACGGCATCTTCTCCCTGCCCACGGGCGACTTCGGCGACTACGCCGGCAACGGCTTCGGCGGTGGTGTGGGGATCAGCGTGCCCCACAACGACATGCTCAATTTCCGGGGTGAAGTCGGCTACATCATGTTCGGCAAGGAGGATTTTAGCTACGGGGACTATAGCTGGGAGTATGGCTTCAGTATGATCCCCATCGTTGCCCTGGCCGAATACACCTTCAGCCCCGACACGCCCGTCTATGGTCTCGGCGGCGTGGGCCTCCACATCCTGCGCTCGACTTGGGAAGGCGACGATCCTTTCAGCGACGGCACCATTGATGAGAGCGATTCCGAGACGAAGTTCGGTTTCGCACTTGGTGGCGGCTTCAACGTCAATGAGCGATTCAGCGTCGAAGGGCGCTACACCCTCATTCCGGACTCCGATCAAAGTGCCGACCAACTGACGATCAACGGTATCCTCCACTTCTAGCCGGAGCCTTTGACAGGCGGGCGCGCTGGGGATATGCTCCGCGCAGCGAGTGAAGCCAAGCGCGATTCGTGGCCTTGCGGAGGCTCGACAACGAGCAGCGCGGCCCTCCCCAGCGGGAGGGCCGCCGTCTTTTTGGGGCCAGGCGGCTAGAAGCCGGGCCAGAGGTAGTAGAGGCCGGGCGCCGGGGCGATGTCGGCCAGGCGCTGCTCCAGGCGCGCGGCGGGTGCCCCGCCGGCCAGGCGGCTCTCGAGGCTCTCGGCGAGGCGGTCCCAGAGCGGCGCCGCCAGGCGATGCTCCACCACGCGCACGGTCTCGGCATCGGCCGCCTCGCGCAGCATGTCCAGCAGCTCCTCCTCGTAGCCGACCGCGTCGATGAGCCCCAGCGCCTTCGCCTGCCGCGCCGTGTAGATGCGGCCGTCGGCCAGGCCGCGCACACGCGTGGAGTCCAGGCCGCGGCCGGTGGCCACTGCCGCCACGAAGGCGCCGTAGGCGTCGTCCACGATGCCCTGGATGATCGCTTTGTGCTCTTTGCTCACGGGCCGGCCCGGATTGAGCAGATCCTTGTTGGGCCCGCTGGTCATCGTGAAGAGCTCCAAGCCCAGCTTGTCGAAGAGCCCCGTCGCGTTCCAGCTCTGGATGATGACGCCGATCGAGCCGGTCAAGCAGCTCGGGTGGGCGAGGATGCGGCTCGCGCCCATCGCCACGTAGTAACCGCCGCTGGCCGCCAGGCCGTTCATGCGCGCGACGACGGGCTTGCCCGTGTCGGCCGTGAAACGGCGCAGGCGCTGGAAGATGACGTCCGAGGGGTCGACGGCGCCGCCTGGCGAATCGATGTCGATGAGCAGGCCGTCGATACTCGGACTCTCCGCAGCATGATTGAGCAGTTCGTCCACCGTCTCGAGCAGGGAAGCCCGCCGCAGGCCGAAGACGTTCTCCTCGGGCTCGGCGCTGATCACGCCGACGATGGGCACGCGCAGGAAGCTGGCCTCGGCCTGCTTGTCGCCAAAGAGGTACTCGTCACGGCCGCTGCGCGCACCCGCCGTCTCCTCCTCGCCCGCGTTCATGGCGGTGACCAGCAGCATGCAGCTTCCCGCCTGCAGGCTCAGGAAGCCGAGGATGACCAGGATGGCGAGCACGTGGAAGATGCTCTGGAGAGTCTTGTGGGGGTCCATGCGCTTCCTCGGGTCGGGTGGAATTGGGGCTGGACATTCGGCCGGACTTGCCTAGTATATGGCCTTTCCCAGCGCAGCCAACCTCCTTTTTGCCGGCGCCCGCGGGCGGCGGCAGGCGGCAGCCATGGAAGCCGTGATCGACGTCAGGCAGCTTTCCGACGCCGAGCTGGAGCGGACTCTCCGCGCGCACGCCCTCACCCTCAAGCTCAGCGAAGCCCGGCGCGTGGGCGAGCTGCTCGGCCGCTCGCCAACGCTCACCGAACTCACCCTCTTCGACACGATGTGGAGCGAGCACTGCTCCTACAAGAGCAGCCGCGAGCACCTGAAGCGCTGGCTGCCCACCGAAGGACCCGATGTCGTTCTCGGCCCAGTTGAGGATGCCGGCATCGTGCGGCTGGGCGAGGCCGACGGCCGCCGCTGGTGCCTGGTCATCGGCCACGAGAGCCACAATCACCCCAGCCAGGTGCTGCCCTTCGAGGGCGCGGCCACCGGCATCGGCGGCATCGTGCGCGACGTCTACTGCATGGGCGCCACGGTGGTGGGCGTGCTCGATCCCCTGCGCTTCGGCGATCCGCGCGGCGCCCAGGCCGCGCGCAGCCGCGCCATCATGGCCGGCGTCGTCGACGGCATCTGGCACTACGCCAATGCGCTCGGCGTGCCGAACCTGGGCGGCGATCTCGTCTTCCACCCTGGCTACGACGACAACTGCCTGGTCAACGTGGTCGCCGTCGGGCTCGTCCCCGAGGACGAGATCGTGCGCAGCCGCGTGCCGGCCGAGGCCGCCACCGAGCCCTACGATTTCATCCTCGTCGGCAAGCCCACGGACGAGTCGGGCTTCGGCGGCGCGGCCTTCGCGAGCATCATCCTCGACGAGGCGGTGGAGAACCGCGGCGCCGTCCAGGTGCCCGACCCCTTCCTCAAGCGCGTGCTCAGCGAGGCCAACAAGGCCGTGCTCGCCGCGGCGCGCGCGGAGGGCATCGCGATCGGCTTCAAGGACCTGGGCGCGGGCGGCATCGCCTGCGTCTCGAGCGAGCTGGCCGAGGCCGGCGGCTTCGGCATGCGTGTCTGGCTGGACAAGGTCCACGTGGCCGATGAGCGCCTGGCCAGCCGCGTCATCGCCTGCAGCGAGACCCAGGAGCGCTACGGCTGGGCCGTGCCCCGCCGCTTCAGCGCGCAGGTGCTCAAGATCTACAACGAGGACTTCGACCTGCCTCACGTGTACCGCGGCGCCTGCGCGCGGGTGGTGGGGGAAGTCACGCAGGACGGCCGCTACACGCTCACCCGCGGCGAGGACCGGCTCTGCGACGCCCCGGTCAGCGTGGTGACGAGCGGCATCCGCTACGCCCGCGAGAGCGCGCCGCCGCCGCCGGGCCTGCCCGCGCCGACCCGCGATGCGGCCCGCGATCTCGGCGCCGATCTGCTCACGCTGCTGGCCGATCCCAATCTCTGCGACCGCAGTTACCTCTACCAGCACTACGACGGCGAGGTGCAGGGGCACGCCTGCCTGCGCCCCGGCGAGGGCGACAGCGGCGTCAGCGCGCCATTTGCCACGAGCCCGCTGGGCTTTGCCGTCACCTGCGACGGCAACCCTTTCTACGGCGAGCGCGATCCCTACCTGGGCGGGGCGCTGGCCGTCTGCGAGGCCGTGCGCAATCTGGCCTGCCAGGGCGCCTGGCCGCTGGCCCTCACCGACTGCCTCAACTACGGCAACCCCGAGAAACCCGAAGCCTTCGGCGCCTTCGCCCTGGGCGTGCGCGGCGTCGGCGAGGCCTGCCGGGCCATCGGCCGCCTCGCCGAGGACGACCGCGAGCTCGCGCCGCGCCACCCCATCCCCGTGGTGAGCGGCAATGTCAGCTTCTACAACGAGAGCGCGCGCGGCGCGGCGATTCCGCCCAGCCCCATCGTGGCGCTGCTGGGCCGCGTGCCGGACGTCTCCCGCGTGCCGGGCCAGCAGCTCCTCGCCGCCGGCGATCCGCTGGTCCTGCTCGGCCCGCGCGCGGAGGCCCTGGGCGGCGGCGCCTACCATCGCGTGATCCTGGGCTCGGCAGGCGGCGAACTCCCCGCGCCCGACTTCGCGCGCCTGCGCGCGGAAGCGCGCGTGGTGATCGAGAGCGTGCAGGCCGGCTGGGTGCGCG
>Ga0299912_10001818_pt1 | contig 17258 bp, 24 predicted proteins | sample RVTome_2_FD_207667 | JGI IMG/M metagenome (GOLD analysis project Ga0299912, IMG submission 207667) | Soil microbial communities from uranium-contaminated site in the Upper Colorado River Basin, Wyoming, United States - RVT95D214 (version 2) ... | reverse complement strand
GCCCTCCCACGAGGTCAGCCCCCTCTCTGCCTCCCAGCGGGTGGCGGAGCGATACCAGGCTCTGAAAGCCTCCTTGAGGGCCCAGGCCTGTTGGAGAAGAGGATAATGTCCCAGTAGCTCCCTTAGCTGCATGTGGCGTTCTGGTGTCAGCCGCTCCACCCCTGTCAGCAGGAGATAACGAGCCCGGAAGAGCTCCCCCTTCCTGCCCTTTGGGGGCTGTAAGCTCGTCCGCACTTGATCCAGAGCCCGGTGGACGTGCATCAGGACATGGAACTTATCTACCACCACCTTGGCCCGGGGAAGACAGAGCTCTGTAGCTTGCCTAAAGGGCTCATGCATCCTTCCGCAGAAGGATAACCACTACCCGAACCTCCTCTGGTTCTAGCAGTGCATCGAAGAAGGCTGCTACTTCCCCCTGCCGATGGCCCTCGACTACCCCAATGACCTGCTTGCGTTCCAGGTCTACCACCGCCGTGTCATAGACCTGCCCCTTCCTGATGGAGAACTCATCCAGCCCCAGCACCCGTGCCAGGGGAGGCTTATCCGGGGCTTTCAGAAGCAGCCTGGCCTCTTCAGTCACACAACGGCGCACCAGGGTCTCTCCTACACCTTCCTTTCGAGCCACTTGGCGCACTGTCTGGTGTAATGCTTCGTCGCCCAGATAACGGCGAAAACGCTGGCTCTGGCGCCGCCGGGCACCACAGACGGGATCAGGCTCAGTGAACACCTTCCCGCAGTTCAGGCAGCGGAAGCGCCGCTTATGAAAGGCAAGGAACACGGGCTTTTCCCACAACCTCCTGTCCCTCTTGTTCTGGATGGTGGTCCTTCACTTTGTGAAGGATGCACCTTAGGCGTCTTCTGCCCGCAGCGGGGGCAGATGGCACTTCTGGCGCGATACTCTACCTCTACCTTGATCTCCTCCTCAGTCTCTTTCTCTCGTATCACCCGCACCTCAGGCAAACCCAGGGCAATAGTGATACAATCATCTCGCACTCGCTGTACCTCCTTCGCTTTGAGCTTCTACTTATCCAAAGCTACAGAGGTCAACGGGTGCTTTCAACTATTTACCCTTCTCCAGACCCCTTTCACACTTAAGAGTGTAGAACCTTTGGTATCTCGCTCTTGACTACGGACGGAGATTGCTTCATAGTATATACTTAAGAAATCAAAGAGGAGGTATAAGACTTGCCCCATACTAAATCGGCTGCGAAAATGATGCGCGTGGCAGAGCGGAAGAGGGAGCAAAACAAGCCTATTCGCACCGCGGCCAAGACTCAAGTGAGCAAGACACTAAAGCTCATCCAGAGTAACGAACTTGACCTTGCCCAAAAGGCAGCTAAACAAGCGGTGAGCGTTTTGGATAGAGCAGCGCAAAAGGGGCTTATTCACCCCAATAACGCCGCGCGTAGAAAATCTCGTCTGATGAAAAGGCTGAATAGAACCCTCGCATGAGGCTCTGGCGGATGACCCACGAGAGCCCACGAGCAAATTCTACCACCCCGCTGTAATCGGGACTCCGCCGCTAAGCGAATTCTCTCCTATTTCGGCTGAGAGTGTTGACAAGGTGCACGAATCGTGTTAGAATTCTCTAATAGAACAGACGTTCGATGAGATGAGCAGAGGAAAATGAAAGCCCTTTCCCAAAAACAGGTTCAAATCCTTGATTTTATGTACCGCTTCGTGGATGAGAAAGGATACCCACCTAGCATCAGAGACATCGAGGAGGGGGTGGGCATTAGTTCCACTTCCGTTGTGCACTACAACCTGAAGATCCTGGAACGGCAAGGCTATCTCCGCCGCGACCCAGAGGTATCACGGGGGATTGAGCTAGCAGACACGAGCCAGCGGAGAGCGGGAATCATCCAGGTGCCTATCATCGGGCATATCGCCGCCGGCGAGCCACTACCCATACCAACTTCCGACACCTGGGGTATGGTGGATTCAGTAGAAACTCTCGAGGTGACCGAGGCCATCACCCAAAACAAGGAGGGTGTTTATGCTTTGAGGGTGAGGGGAACCTCTATGATTGACGCCCTTATCAATGATGGTGACATCGTCCTCATGCAGCATGTGAATACCGCCGATAATGGCGAGATGGTTGCTGCCTGGCTCAAAGAAGAGAAGGAGGCCACCCTCAAGAGGATATATCGTGAGCCGGATCGCGTTCGTCTTCAGCCGGCCAATGCTCAGATGCAGCCAATCTATGTTGACCCAGAGGATGTGGAAATTCAAGGAAGGGTCATCGCCGTTATTCGAAAGTTTTAGCCACCATCACCCTCTCCCCCACTGCAGGCTCCCTTGCTCTGCCCTAGAAGTATCTAGCCAATCCTGCTATAATGTGCTAGGTGATTGGCATATATACAGGAATGAAACTATAAGATGGCGATTTTGTCAGTAAAGGATCTCCACACCCATTTTTTCACCCGCCAAGGCGTTGTTAAGGCAGTGAACGGAGTGAGTTTCGATCTGGAGCCGATGACCACCTTAGGCATTATGGGTGAGAGCGGCGCAGGGAAAACAGTCACCGCTTTATCCATCCTGCGTCTGGTCCCCTATCCGGGCAGAATAGTGGCGGGGGAGGTATACTTTGAGGGGAAGGACCTAATGCGCCTGGATAAGGAGGAATTGCGGCAGATCAGGGGCAGGCACATAGCTATGATCTTCCAAGATGCTACCACCTCCCTCGACTCCATCATGAGCATAGGGGAACAGGTGACGGAGAAGATAACCAGCCACCTACCAGTGAGCAAGCGCGAGGCTAGACGCTTGTCCATTGGCGTCCTTCGGCAGGCCGGGTTGCCCGATCCGGAAAGGGTCTTCTCTCAGTATCCCTTCCAGTTGAGTGGGGGGATGTGCCAACGGGTGATGATCGCCATCGCCATGGCTCTAGACCCGGAGGTGCTCATCGCCGATGAGCCCACATCTGCCATAGATGTAACCATTCAGGCAGAGATATTGGCTGAAATAAAGAAATTGAGAGATATTAGACACTCATCCATCATCCTAATCAGCCACGATCTAGGGGTTATAGCCGGCACAGCCGATGTGGTAGCCGTGATGTATGGCGGCTCTATTGTAGAGTACGGAAGTGTCCTCGATATATTCAATGCCCCCGCCCACCCCTATACCGTCGCCCTTCTCCAGTCTCTACCGCGCATGGATAGAGCGGATGGAGCTTTAATGACCATGCGAGGCTCACCCCCCTCTCTCTTAAACCTATCCGATGAGTGCACTTTCCTTGGCCGGTGCAGCAAAGCCCGCAATGAATGCCGTTACGAACCCTCTCCGGAATTGAAAGCCATAGCCCCCGATCACCTAGTGGCCTGTTACAATCCAGTCATCCATGGAACATAGGGCCCAGGAATGGAAATCATCCCGCGAGTACATCAGTTGCAGATAAGGATGACCAACGTCTTCCTATTGGTAGAGGAAAAATTAACCCTTGTGGACACCGGGTACCGGGGCAGCACTCAAAGGATAATGAACTTAGTTCAACAATTGGGCCGCTCTCCCACCGATATCGACCTCATCGTCATAACGCACTACCATCTAGATCACACGGGATGCTTGGCCGAGCTCAAAGCCCTGACTGGCGCCAAGGTGGCCGCTCACAAGGACGATGCCACTTATATCTCAAGGGAAGCACCCTTACTTTCGCCTTCTCAACGGGGGTTGCTGCCTCGTTTGGGGACACGAATCCTGGGTCTGGGTCGGGCCAAAGCAGCAGAAGTGGATATCTTGCTGGAAGACGGCCAAGAGCTGAGCCCGCTGGGAGGGATGAGGGTCATTCACACCCCTGGACACACCCCCGGAAGCATTTGCCTTCTCTTTCCCCAGAGGAGACTACTTATGGTAGGGGATGCGCTAAATTATCGGCGAAGGCTTTCTCTCCCTCCTCGGCTGTACAGCGTAGATATGGCTAGGGCCCGCCAGTCGGTGAAGAGGCTTGCCGAGCTGCAATTCGATACGCTATGCTTCGGGCATGGCCAAGCCATAATCGAAGGCGCGGCAGCGAGTGTTCAAGAGCTAATAAACAGAAGCAAGCTAGTGTAACCGTCTCGCCATCCCCGATTTTATCGGGGGGTTGATCTTTTCAACGTCGGCACAGCTCAGCGACGAGGAGATCAAGAGCCAACTCTTCCCCACACTTTCCCGTCTTGATGGAGATGTCCGTTTCCAGAAGCTTGTGGTACACCTCTGCCAACCGCCCCACCGAGTGGCGCTGCGCCTGCTCCAGGGTCTTGCGAAAGGGGTAGTCGGAAAAGAGACCCAACCTGTTCCTGATCTCTGCCCGCGGTAGCGAACGGCGGCTGAGCTCCTTAGCCTGCAGCAGTAGACGAAATTGACGCGTGATCATAACCAAGAGGTAGAGAGCTGATACACCTTCATCCGATAACTGATGTAGGAGCTGTAGCGTCAAGGCCATCTTACCTTCAACGATGGCATCAACCATGGCAAAAACGTTGGCCTCACGAGCGTGACTCACCAATTGGCGGACATCTTCCTCTTCAATACGTCGTTGCCCTGCCCAAAGGCCCAATTTCTCGATCTCGCTAGACAGGAGCCAGAGGTTGCTGCCGGTGAGGTCGGCCAGCAAGCTTGTAGCTGAAGGAGACATACTGCTGCCCTTCTCCCCCACCCGCAATCTAATCCAGTGCTTTAGTCTATCCCCCCTTAATAGGGGGAATTCTTTCACTGTGGCTCGGGACGAAAGCAGTTTGAGCAGGGGGTTATCCTTCCTCAACCCGCCATCGATGAGCACGAGCACGGTGCTATCGGGCATGCCTTGTACGCGCTCACCTAAGGCCAGCCATTGGGCTTCCTCTTTCCTAGGCTCGGCGCTATTGGAAAGACGCTCACCATACCTGGGTCTATCTCTAGGCTCGAAGCGGGATAGTAGTCCTTGAACGATGACCAGCCTCTTTGGAGCCAGGAAGGGCAGTGCGTTGCAAACAGACATAAGCTGTTCCAAAGATAGCCCTTGCCCCTCCAACACAGTGGTATTGAAGGCAAGGAGTTCACCATCCGTCAATCCCTCTTTGATCTTCTCCAACTCCTCATGGAGGGAGAAATCGTCCTCGCCGTAGAGCATGTATAGCATCATCAACGACCTATGCCCCTCTCCTATTGCCACTCACAAAACAAGACCAGGTATGATATAATTACCAAGGGTTGGAATAAACTCATAGGCCCAAAAGTAGAAAATGATTTCTGGGATTGCAAAGAACTTGCGCCTTTTTTGGCGCTTGATGAAAGATAATCGGGTGCCTTTGACCCTGAAAATGATCGTGCCCGGCACACTGTTGTACCTCATTTTACCCGCAGACCTAGTTCCAGACCTCTTGCCGGGGCTCGGCCATTTGGATGACATAGCCATTCTCCTGCTTGGATTTGTCCTTTTCCTTCAGCTATGCCCTAAGCCCATCGTTCAACAGCATCTCCGGGAAATGGATTCCGCCACTACCCATAACCCAGAGCCCCAGGATGAACCTCGCCAAGGAGATACCTACATCGAGCCCCCCTATCGGATAGTTGAAGACGATGGGCAGAGTCAACGATAATTCTCCGTGCCTTTAGTTTCCTTACTGTCGTCGATTCTGCAACCATAATTGTAGTCTACGCCACGGGGAAAGAAGAGCAATTAAGACTCCAATAATGAGCCCTATCTGCGCTCCCTTTTCCCCCCCAATCCATCCGCCGATGGTATATCCTATGATAATCATAGCGAATAACATGGATATCTGCCTGATATTAGAGACCAAGCACCCCGCAGGTGTGAAGGGCCTTCTCTCCATCGATCTCTCCAGTCCATCGAGATAAGGAACAAGCTTGTTCATTGTAACAGGCATGGAAATGAACTACAAGCCAGCGACTTTGACACCTATGAAGGCCGATGATATGATGACATTGGTTGAGCCACACCCCGATGTAATCGGGGTTGTGGATAAGGAACCATCAACCCTAGCTTAATGGTTCCAGGGCAAAAGGAGCTTCACAGAAATGGAAGGTATCATCACTATATATCTAGTACTGTTTTCAATCTGCTTCGTCGCAGCCGCGTTTTTCTGCAGTGCTGAGACGGCTTTTATTGGCATGCAAAGACTTCGCCTTCAACACCTGATACATACGAGCCACCCTAAGGCCAGGATCGTCGCCAGGATCATGGAGCGACCAGAGAAGTTCCTCGCTACCGTCCTTTTAGGCATCAACTTTTTTGAAACCGCCATTGCCACTCTTGGTACGTTGATAGCAGTGTCGCTCTGGGGAGAGAACTTAGGCGCGGTAATAGCCACCGCTATGATCACAATACTGACATTGGTCATCGCTGAGCTTATTCCCAAGAGCTTGGCTGCTCGCTACGGGGAGAGGTTAGCCCTTAGCTATGCTCGGCCGATAGAGTTTATCATGATTATCCTCTATCCACTTGTCTATATCCTCAACCATATTGGTATGGGATTCAACAGGCTGCTCGGGGGGACGGCTGAATCAAAGCCAACGCTGAGCGAAGAGGAGTTTCGTACGGCTATCACCTTGGGCGGGGCTGAAGGGGCGTGGGAGCAGAGCGAGGCGGAGATGCTGCACAAGGTCTTCGAATTCGGCGATCGCCGCGTGTCAGAGGTGATGACACCCAGGCCCGACATAATATGGTTGGAGTCAAGCACTAAGCTCAGTGACTTCTACTCCGTCTTTTCCCAAGCCTCCCACTCCCACTTTCCAGTCTATGAGCACAGCACCGACAACGTCATCGGCGTTCTCTTGGTCAAAGACGTTTTAAGAGCTCAGGCTGAGAGGACTATCAGTGAGGAGGACCCCATCGGTGGCCTTGTGCGTCCGGCTTATTTCGTGCCCGAGACCAAACGCATCGACGAACTTCTTGCGGAGATGCAATCCACCGGCAATCAGATAGCCATCGCTGTCGACGAATTCGGAGGGACAGCCGGAATCGTGACCATGGATCAACTGGTAACAGAAATCGTGGGCCGCGTTGGAGAGGAGCTTGAGAGGGAAGAGGAAGAGTATAAAACCATCGATGAGACAAATGTGGAGGTGGACGGAGGCTTGCACATTGACGAAGCCAACGAAGAGCTTGACCTGGACCTCCCCAGTGGCCAATACGAGACGGTAGCGGGCTACGTCCTCAGCCTCTTGGGCCATATCCCCAAAGAAGGAGAGCAGGTTCTTCACCATAACCTGAGGCTAGTAGTGACAGAAATGGAAGGCTTAAAGATCAAGAGAGTGCTCATTAGCAAACTATGAGAGATATGCAACGCCTACGCGTGACCTTCAGCCGGGGGGAAGAGCTCAAATATATCTCCCATCTCGACGTGATGCGACTTTGGGAGAGGGCGTTCCGACGGGCGACTATGCCCGTCGCCTACTCGGAAAGCTTCAGCCCCCAACCCAGGATTTCCTTGGCTGCACCCCTACAAATCGGTATGACCAGCGAGGCTGAGCTTATGGACGTCTTCCTGGAAAGGCGCATACTACCCTACTACTTCATCAGGGGGGTGAGCGATCAACTACCTCATGGGGTTGAGATAAAGGAGGTGCGGGAGGTGGGGTTGAGGCTTCCTTCCCTCCAATCTCAAGTTAGATTCGCCGAATACCGCGTTGTGGTGGCGGCTGAAGAGAAGTTTGAGATACGTTCCGCCCTTCGCTCTTTGCTGGCCAAGGAAACCTTGCCCTGGCAGCATATGAGGGATACCGGCCCTCGTCGGTACGACCTGCGGGCCCTGATCGACGACCTCTGGTTGGAGGATTTGCGAGAAGGACATTGCATTTTAGATATGCGGCTTCGCCTAGACAGCAAGGGCACGGGGAGGCCGGAGCAGGTAGCCATGGCCTTGGGCTTCAGCAGTTACCCGAAATCGATACATCGCACGAAGCTTATCCTAGCTCAGGAGTAGCACACCTTCGAGATGGCAGATAAACCACAATATCCCGAAAGACGGGAAAAGGCAAAGGAGTACGCAAAGAAGAGGCGGCGCCTCTTCTTAATTGAGCTAGGCTTCGGCACCTTCTTCCTGGTTATCCTTCTCTTGGGCGACCTCTCGGTCAGGCTTAGGGAGCTTCTAGATTTCCCCAAGCCAGCGGCAATCGCACTCTACTTCGCCATCATTGCTCTCGGCTACGCCTTGCTTACGGCTCCCCTCAGTTTCTACGGTGGCTTCATCCTGCCCCGCCATTATGGGCTCTCTAGACAAACTCTGCCAGCTTGGTCAATAGACCGACTGAAAGGCGGATTGCTGGCTCTAATAATAGGGATAGGGATGATAGAAGTCGTTTACTGGCTGCTCGATAGATTCCCGGCATACTGGTGGCTCTTGGCTGCCGTCTTCGTGATCACAGTCAGCGTGGTCATGGCCAATCTAGCCCCTATCGTCCTCTTACCCATATTTTACAAGCTGATGCCCGTCGATGACCCTGAGCTAGCCCAGAGGATGGGGCGTCTGGCGGAGAAGGCGGGAACCAGGGTGCGAGGCATTTTCGTCATCAACCTTAGCCGCAAGATGGCCACCGCCAATGCGGCCCTAATGGGGCTGGGAAACACCAGGCGTATTGTCCTAGGTGATACCCTTTTGTCTCATTATTCACCGGAAGAGATAGAGGTCATCCTGGCCCATGAGCTGGGGCACCACGCCCATGGTGACATTCCCAAGATGCTATTAGCTCAATCGGCCATGACTCTGGCAGGATTCTACCTGGCGAACATCGTTCTAAGAGGAACCCTAGTTCCTCTAGGCTTTCAAGGCATAGCCGATGTAGCGGCCTTCCCCCTGCTAATGCTGGCAATAGGAGGATTTGTTATGCTGGTCGGGCCCTTGGAGAGAGCTTACAGTCGAAACGTAGAGCGCGCCGCCGATGAATATGCCCTGAGCATGACCGATAACCCCCAAGCTTTCATAAGCGCCATGACCAAGCTCGCCCATCAGAATCTGGCCGAGGCCGATCCCGGTCGGTTGGTGGAGTTAGTTTTCTACGATCATCCTCCCTATCAAAAGCGAGTGGAACACGCTCGTAGATACGCGGCAGCACGCTCACAAACCCCCTTCGACCCCAGCGTTTCATACTAGAAAGGAGCGATTGAATGGCAATTGGGGGAAAACCCAATGAACGAGAGCAAAGGGTAAGGATGCTGGAGGCGATTATCGAGGGCCGACGCAGTATCCGCCAATTCAAAGACTCCCCCGTGCCGAAGGAGGACCTGCTTAGAATAATCAGGGCGGCTGGACTGGCCCCCAGCGCCGGCAACCAGCAGATGTGGCATTTCCTGCTGATTAGGGACAAAGCGCTAATGGAGGAGATGCGACAAGCAATATTCGACGCCGTAGACGAGATGCTTGCCTGGGAAGAGTCGCAACCCTACGAATTGCGAGTGAGAGCTATACGCAGCTACGCTACCTTCTTCGTCAATGCACCGGTGACTATCGCTGTCCTCAACAAGCCCTTTGATAGTGTTATACACAGCCAAGTTTATCACAGCCAGGGTCTACCCTTCGAAGAGATCTATCACCGCACTGGAGACCCCGGCAAGCAGAGCCTGGGGGCGGCTATACAGAACCTCCTGCTCATGGCTCACGCTATGGGGTATGGAACCTGTTGGATGACGGGACCCATAGTTGCTACTCCCGCCCTGGAGAAGATCCTGAAGGTCGAAGCGCCCTGGCAATTAGCCGCCGTCATCGCCCTGGGCGTGCCGGCGGAGCACCCCGGCCCGCGGCCCCGCAAAGAGGTAAAGGACATCTGCACTTTTGTAGATGGAGAGGAGCATAAAGAGTGAAACTGATCTTAGCTAGACATGGTGAGACCGACTGGAACCGAGACAACCGAATCCAGGGGCACAGTGACATCGGGCTAAATGAAAGAGGAAAAGAGCAAGCGAGATGCTTAGCATCGCAATTGAAGGAGGAGATCATTACCGCTATTTACACTAGCCCTCTTCGGCGCGCCTGGGAAACAGCCCTTACTATCGCTGAGTTCCATCAGTTGCCGGTACAAGTAGAGCCCGATTTGGCCGAGCTCGATGTGGGCGAAATGGACGGCCTAACCTTTGAGCAGATGAGGAACAAATATGGAGACATCTTGAGGGAGTGGGTGAGAGATGCCGGCCCGGTGAAGATGCCCCAGGGAGAGTCTTTGGAAGAGCTCCAGGGGAGAGCCTGGGCGGCCATCCAGCGGATTCTCCAGAAACACCCTGAGGGGACCGTGATCGTCGTCAGCCATAATTTCGCCATCAATACCATCATCTGCCAGGCTATCGGCCTCGACCTTTGCGATTTCCGTAAACTGGGCCTATCAGTAGCCTCTATAAGTATGCTCGACCTCACCGAGCGCGGAGGGGCAAGATTGATGCTGCTCAACGATACCTGCCACCTGAACCGTTAACCCATCTTCTTGCATCTGGTTTTGGCATACTGTACAATGAGCCTGTAGCGAGCTTGACAGCGGGTTTTCCTGGTTAGTTACTCGCTTGGAGAACATAATAGTGCAATGGTTGCCTAGCCTCTCGACCAAGAGGATCCTTCTGCTGTTAGCAGTGCCTGTTGTCGCCTATTTCGCCTTTTCCGCTGGTGGGAAGGTTCTGCAAACCTATCGCCTCAAACAGGAGGAGAACGGTATCATAGAGGAGATAAAGCAGCTTGAGACCCGCAATCTGGCCTTGCAGGCTTACCGAGATTATGTGCAATCCGATGAATACGTCGAGAAGGTCGCCCGGGAAGAGTTGAACCTAATGAAGCGGGGCGAGACGGCAGTGATCGTGTTATCTCCCCCTTCTTCGACTACCAGCACCGAAGAGCCATTCGGCAACGTAGAAAAAAAGGAAGAACCGCCCCTATGGCGACGCTGGTGGGATACCCTCTTCCACTAGAAGGCGACCGCTTGGTGGACGGGTTTGCGGTCTCTGTAAACGACGATGAAAAGTGATGACCTGGAGAGACGGATCAGCGCTGGAAGTCCGGGCATCGACACATTGTTTTTCGATATAGATGATACGCTCTTTGACCGAGAGAGAGCACAGCGAGAAACCGTTGGGCTGATTATCCAAGAGTTCTCCCACATATTCTCAAACGTCGAACCAAACACCATCGTTGACGCATTTCTCGAATCAGACCGCATAGCGACAAGTGAGTTCAACGCTGGCGCATCAGGCGATGTAGCACGTATTGTAAGAAGCAGGAGTTTCTTACAGCTACTCGGCCTTTGTGAAGATTATGCCCCTTCGATAACCACCTATTATCAGCGCACATACCCAAGAATCAATGCCGCGGTAAGACATGCGATACCTGTTGTAAATCATCTGGCCCGTAAATTTCAGCTTGGGGTCATCTCAAATGGCTTGCCCGACGTACAATATCAAAAGCTAGAGACTCTGGGCATCAAGCACTTGTTTGACTGCATCATATTGTCCGAAGAGATAGGTATTCGGAAACCTGACTCCCGTATCTTCTGGAAGGCCGCTACGCTATCGAACAGGCACCCACAAAACTGCCTTTACATAGGCGATACCTACAACACCGACGTTATCGGAGCCAAAAACGCCGGCATGAAAGCCTGTTGGTATAACCCGCGTGGCGAATGTGTACCGCAAAGAGAAGTTGAACCGGATTTTGAAATCGGGTCATTGGATGAGCTGCTAACAGTCTTGGGTCAGCAAGGGATGTAGTATAAAGAAGGATGTTAGGAGCCATGAATAGTCTCACGCTGCGAAAGGCTAGCCCGAAAGATGGCGAGTTCGCTTACTACGCAAAGAGGGCGGCGTTCAGAGAGTACGTGGAGAAGGTCTGGGGTTGGGATGAAGATGAGCAACGGCAGCTTCATGAACAGCGATTCGGGGCGCAGGACTTCCGGGTCATCAATTTGGCTGGCACAGACGTCGGGGTCATGGCGGTAGTAATAGCGCCTGACTGCGTGAAAGTGAATCAGCTATTCCTATTGCCAGAGCATCAGGGCAAGGGCATCGGCCGTGAGTGCATGCTGCTGGTCATGGAGGAGGCGCGTCAGTTGAGTTTGCCCGTGCGCCTGCGTGTGATGAAGGTCAACCCGCGGGCGCTGGCATTCTACCAGCGGCTGGGATTCATGCGCACCGGTGAAACCGATACTCACGGTCTGATGGAATGGGGCTTATAACAACAGCTTGCAGGCGACGCGAGCCCGCGCGCCTGACTCCCGACGTTATGAGGGAAAGAATAATGAAACAATCAAAGATCAATTTTATGGAAAAGTTTTCAAAACTACCGGATGAGGATTATTCTGTTCGAATTATCGCTATGATGAACAATTATGAGTTCAAGATTGTGAAGTTTAAGGGTGAGTTTATTTGGCATAGCCATCCTGATACCGATGAAACCTTCATAATCCTGGATGGCAAGATGCTGATGCATTTCAGAGATAAGGTGGTTGAACTAAATGCTGGAGAAATGATTGTCGTCCCAAAGGGGATGGAACATAAACCGGCATCCGAAGAAGGATACAAAGCACTTCTTATAGAGCCGGAGGGTGTCCCTAACACTGGCGACGTTGATAGCGAAATTAGGATAAACAAAATAGAATGGATATAGGAGATCATAACCAGCTTCTACAAGGGGCCTCGCGAAATTCACGAGACATACTGATGAACACCGGTCATTGGTCATGAGTGTAGAATACGTAGACGCGAGAGCCTTCATAGGACAAGTCATTCACGTGAAGATAGACCGTCCTCTCGGGTCACGGCATCCCGAACGAGGCTTCATTTACCCAGTCAATTACGGCTTTGTTCCAGGTGTGCCAGCGCCGGATGGAGAAGACCTGGATGCCTATATCTTGGGTGTTTTTGAACCGCTAGAGAATTTCACCGGCCAGTGTATAGCCATAATTCGCAGACTTGATGATAACGATGATAAACTCGTTGTGACGCCTGCTGAAGGAACCTATACAGATGAACAAATAACAGCCCTAACCGAGTTCCAGGAGAGGTTCCACAAGTCAGTGGTAATAAGATGAAGTTACGGGCATCGTGAGTTATACTGAACACTATAAAGGCAAATTCATATCCTGACTATTTAGACCGCTCAAACGGGAAGGGCTTAAACTGATGAAATACCATCACCTCGGGATTCCGACGACAACAACGCAGCCGGGGGAGACATATTTGGAGAACTACAAGGCATTCTGCACGGATCACGAGAGCAATCCCTTCGGAATCCAGTGGATGCGGTTCGAACCAGGCTGTCCCCTTCCGGATATCGTGAAGACGCTCCCTCATGTCGCGTTCGAGGTCGATGACCTAGCTCGTGCACTCGAAGGGTATGAGATCCTCATCGAGCCCAACAGCCCGTCAGATGGTGTGGTCGTGGCATTCGTAGTGTGTGACGGGGCTCCAGTGGAGTTACTGGAGTTCTCGAAGAAGTGATATCTGTGGCGAGCGGCCTAACTAGCGTATGCAGCCGATGTCTGGCGGGTGTCACGTCACCTACAAAGGGGCGGCTGATACCCGGTTAGTTCGGCAGCAAGAAAGGGGTTATTTCACCTATGCACGAAAAGGGCACATGGGAAGAGTTCTTTGATGCGCACGCTCCCATATATGACCAAAACGAGTTTACAAAGGACACCTCTCGTGAGGTCGACTTCTTGCTCGACGAGTTGAGACTCCGTCCTGGGGCATCGATTCTAGATGTTGGGTGCGGAACAGGACGGCATTCCATCGAACTGGCCAAGCGCGGCTACGTTATGACGGGCATCGACCTGTCTGCACAGATGCTCGGCAAGGCTGCGGAGACAGCGAACGCGGCGGGGGTAGACGTGGAATGGGTCCATTCGGACGCCACACAGTTCTCCCTCCCCAGGCGCTTCGATGGCGCCATTTGTCTGTGTGAGGGAGCCTTTGGCCTCCTTGGCAGTGGGGATGACGCGATCACGCAACCGTTGGTCATCTTGCGCAATATTTGCAGAAGCCTTAAGCCGGAGGCTAAGGCAGTGTTCACCGTTCTTAACGGATTTGCCATGATCCGGAGAAATCAGACCAAAGAAGTCGAAGAAGGCCGTTTCAATCCGCTGACGCTGGTTGAAGTATCAGACCACGCACCACGAGAAGGGCTCCCCGAGATTCGGGTACGCGAGCGTGCGTTTGTCCCAACCGAGCTTTCCCTTCTTTTCCGGCTCGCCGGGATGCGCGTGCTCAACATGTGGGGAGGAACGGCCGGCAACTGGGGGAGAAGAACGATCGATTTGGATGAAATCGAAATCATGATCGTAGCACACAAGAGTGGCGAACCAATCTCTATAGCGGAAGTGCAATAGCGCGCCGCTTGGCGAAGACCTTTCAGATAGTTGGAAAGAAAACAACTGACCCCGCAGCGGCGGTTAATGCAGAATGTTAGGTATGACTTATGACTAGAGCCCCTTTTCAAGTGCTTGTTTTGCCATTTCGCCACGGCCAAGGCGGATATCTTGAGTATGCTGTCTTCAAGCGACGGGACGGGGAATATTGGCAATTCGTCTCTGGCGGCGGGGAAGACACTGAAAAGCCCATTGAATCTGCTAAACGTGAAGCATTTGAGGAAGCCGGAATTTCGCCTAAATCGAGGTACATCATTTTAAATTCCTGCAATACAATACCTGTTGTAGGCGTCGGCGGAGAGTTCACCTGGGGAAAAGATGTCTATGTAATACCAGAGTACACATTTGGTGTAGAATTCGATAGTGATACCATAATCCTGTCGAGGGAGCATACGGAATACAGGTGGGTGAGCTATGAAAATGCAGTGGCGATATTGAAATGGGATAGCAATAGGAATGCACTTTGGGAGCTAGATGCCAGAATTGCGAAACACACCTAAGCTCACTATCCTTGACTTCTAGGTTATAATCCCGATAAGAGCGTATGCTAAGCACGAATCTGCTTTAGAAAAGAAAAAGGTGTACAAAAAAGAGCCCCTTGAGAGACGCATCTTGCGATCCATCAAGGCTCAGGCCCTCTTTCAAGTTCAAGACACCGTCGTGGTAGGCGTCTCCGGGGGGCCGGATTCGGTTTGCCTGCTCCACATTCTAGCTGGTCTGCGAGGCGAGCTGAGTATCAAACTGCATGTCGCTCACCTCAACCATATGCTGCGGGGCGCGGAATCAGACTCCGATGCTGAATATGTGGCGGCCCTGGCCAAGCGTCTGGGCATCCCGGAGACCATCGAAAGACACGATGTGCGAGCCTACCAGACTCTACACCACTGCTCGCTGGAGGAGGCGGCGCGCGAGGTCCGCTACGGCTTCCTCGCCCAGGTGGCAAAATCCACGGAGGCAAGCTGCGTCGCCCTGGGGCATACCGCCGACGACCAGGTGGAGACTGTCCTTATGCACCTGATTAGGGGCACGGGCATTTCAGGCCTAGGCGGCATGAAACCCATCTCCCTTTGGCGCTCTACGCGGGAAGGTGTAGAGATTAAGATCGTGCGACCGCTTTTGGGGATCACCAGAGAGGAGACCGAGAGCTATTGTGCCGCGCACCAGCTTTCGCCGCGCCGGGATACCTCTAACGAATCGCCCCTTTATGTGCGTAATCGGATTCGCGGGGAGCTCGTGCCACTGCTGAAGAGCTATAATCCCAATATCCGTGCCGCTCTACTGCGGGCCGCTCGTTCTGCCGCCGATGACTACGCCTGGCTGCAACAGGAGGCCTCCCGAGTTTGGGCTGAGGTGGTGAGGGAAGAGCCGGAGGGGTCAGTTTTGGATACCAAGGCCTTCGCTCCCTTGCATCCTGCCCTGAAGCGACACCTGCTGCGAGCGGTGCTGGAGCGTCTGGCAGGCAATTTGGTTGACATCGAGGCGGTCCACATCGAGAGCATGGTGGAGGCTATGACAAAGCCCGCCGGAAAATCGCTAGACTTGCCAGGCGGCTTGGTCCTCTCCACTGAGTACGGGCGAGCTATCATCGGCCCTGTAGAGAGGCAATGCCCTTTTCCCGCTCTGGATGGCGAGCATCGGTTGCAGGTGCCGGGGGAAACGCACCTCGGCGGATGGCGGGTCAAGGCGAGCGTCTCTCCGCAGCCGATAGGCACACAGGGCTGGAGCGCAGACCTCGATTTCGACCAGGCGGGCAATGACCTTGTGGTTCGCAGCCGCCGGCCGGGCGATAGATTCCAGCCGTTGGGGATGAGCCAACCTAAGAAGCTCCAAGACTTCATGGTGGATGCCAAGGTCCCCCGCGCCTGGCGAGATAGAGTGCCGTTGGTCTGCTCCCCGAGCCAGATCGTGTGGGTGGCAGGCTGGCGCATCGACGAGCGGGTGAAGATTTCAGGCTCGACGCAACGAGTCCTTCACCTGGAATTTGAGAGGGTAGCGACAGAATGAAAAGACTTATGCACGCAGTTGTCCCCATTATCGTTAGCATAGCCCTCTTCTTGCCTCAGCCATCCCGCGACGTGACAGTACTCTCAGCAGCACCACATTTAGACAATGTCGCCAAATCATCAGCCGAACAAGAGGGGCAAGGGCCACACGCGCCCGGCGAGATTCTGGTTAAGTTCAAGAGATTCGCCAGCATGGCGAATATCGAGACCCTGAATGCCGAAAGTCGAGTTGCCCCCAAGGGACACAACAAGGCAATTGACGTTTGGCGACTCAAAACCCCTGAAGACGCCTCTGTCTCGGAAATGGTAGAGAGGTACAGACGAAATCCAAACGTGGAATGGGCAGAACCTAACGGCATCTATTACCTGACAACAGCCCCCGATGATCCCTATTACAGCACCCAGCAAAAATGGTACTACGACCTGATAAGCGCCGAGAGCGGCTGGGAAATCCAGACGGGGAGCAGCTCCGTGGTCATCGCCATAGTGGACAGCGGGGTGGACCTGGACCACCCTGATTTACAAGCGAAGGTCTGGACGAACCCGGGCGAGACCGCCGGAAACGGCATTGACGACGATGGGAATGGCTACGTGGACGACGTGTACGGGTGGGACTTCGTAGGGTCAGATGACGGCGACGATGGAGACCTGCCAGGGGACAACAACCCCGATGTCTTCGCCGGCGACCCGGCGGTGGGCGATGGCTTAGACCAAGACGGCAGTGGTATTGCGGACGATGGAGTCGGCCATGGCACTGTGGTAGCCGGCATCGCCGCTGCCCAGACCAACAACGGTAGCGGTGTGGCCGGTATGGCCTGGGGGTGCAGGATAATGGCCGTGCGAGCCTTTAACCCGGAGGGATGGGGCTACTTCTCCGACATAGCCGATGCCATAACCTACGCAGCGGATAAAGGGGCCAAGGTAATAAATTTGAGC
>Ga0299912_10001817_pt1 | contig 17263 bp, 12 predicted proteins | sample RVTome_2_FD_207667 | JGI IMG/M metagenome (GOLD analysis project Ga0299912, IMG submission 207667) | Soil microbial communities from uranium-contaminated site in the Upper Colorado River Basin, Wyoming, United States - RVT95D214 (version 2) ... | reverse complement strand
CCCACTCGACAATCTCGGATTCATCCAGAATTTGCGGACCCTTTTCACTCTCGGTACCGAAAGTTTCCTCCTTCAGTAAGTCACTGATCAGACTGTCGAGGTCCTGATCGCTCTCAGCGCTTTTCTCAGCCTCGGTTTCCTCTAATTTCAGTTCCTCGAAATCTTCCCCGATTTCTTCCTCGGGTACCTTTTCTTCCATAGCCGGAAATTCAAAGGGTAAAGATTCGTCAGCTTCTTCAGCTACTGGTTTTTCTGGCTCTGTTGCCGGCGGCGCAGCTTCTTCCACGATCTCATCCAGCAATGATGCAGTATCTATCGGCTCTTCGGTTTGAGCTTCAAGGTCCTCGCTGGAAAATTCCCGTAATTCCTCTTCAATGGTCTTTTCCTTCACTTTTCCCCTGCCCAGGCCAATTCTTTTTTCAGGTTCTGCCGGCAGGCCTGCAGCGATTTCCGGTTCTTCTGCTGGAAGCCCGATACCGCTTTCAGGTAAAATCAAACCCATTCCTTTCAGGCGGACGATGGCCTTTTGTACCTCATCACTGCCCACTTCCAGGAATTCCGCTAACTGGGCGTTATTCATTTTCCCATCCAGGGCAAAAAGTACCTTCCATTCATTAATATAGAGCTTGGTTTCATAGATTTTATCAGCCAATTGCTCAGACCGGAGGAAAACCTGATTCACTGTGAACTCCTTATTTTTATCATTTATTTATTCATTCCAATGTAAAAATTATCGGAATGATTCGCAGTTAGCTTTAACTTTTTTAACAACTTGAATTTAAGTAAAAAAATTTAGTATCAATAGAAAAATATGTCAAGGGAAATAAACCCCGGTTAGATCATAGGAGCGGGATACTTCTGCCAGTACCAATATGAATAAAACATCATCAACTTCTATTTAGAAAGTCCGGTTCACTTTTATCTTCTTAGTTGTAAAAAATACAAAAATGCTTTATCTTTGTTTTTAAAAATAGAATAAGGAGTTCCATCGTTGGAAGAGCTTAACCAATTAATCCTGCAGCGCCGGGAAAAACTGCTTAAACTACAGGAAATGGGGATAAATCCATATCCCTATGAATTTAGCCGTACTCATTCCTCTGCTGATATTCTTGCCGATTTTGAGAAACTGCAGGAAAAAGAGGTAGCGGTGGCGGGCAGGATCATGTCCAACCGGCTGATGGGAAAAGCCGCTTTCTTCCATATTCAGGACATGCCGGGAAAAATCCAGATCTATCTCAAAAAGGATGAAGTGGGTGAAAAGACGTTCGAGGTGTATAAACTGCTGGATATGGGGGATATTGTTGGCGTGAATGGTAAAGTCTTCAAAACCCATACCGGCGAAATCACCATTTACTGCCAGAAGTTGGAACTGTTAAGTAAATCATTGCGACCTCTTCCAATAGTAAAAGAAAAAGTGGAAGAGGGTAAAAAGATCGTTTATGATCCTTTTTCTGACAAGGAATTACGGTACCGCCAGCGCTATGTGGATCTGCTGGTAAATCCGGAAGTCCGGGAAGTCTTCATTAAACGCACCCGTATCATTTCCGCGATGCGTCAATTTTTAAATCAGTATGATTTCCTTGAGGTCCAGACCCCTATCCTTCAGCCATTATACGGAGGCGCAGCTGCCCGGCCTTTCGTTACCCATCACAATGCCCTGGACATGAAATTGTACCTGCGGATTGCCGATGAACTCTACTTGAAACGTCTTATTGTGGGCGGCTTTGACGGCGTTTATGAATTCGGGAATGATTTCCGCAACGAGGGGATTGACCGGTTTCATAATCCGGAATTCACCCAGATGGAATTGTATGTAGCCTACAAAGATTATCACTGGATGATGGAATTTACCGAACAATTAATTTCCCGGGCGGCCCAGGAGGTATTAAAAACCACCCGGATCAAATACCAGGGACAGGAGATCGATCTCGCTCCCCCCTGGCGGCGGCTGCCGCTTTTTGAAGGGATAAAGAAATTTACCGGCCGGGATCTGGCCGGCCTGGATGAAAATAAGCTGCGCCGGGAAGCAGAAAATTTAGGGGTCTCAGTGGAAGATAGCTGGGGTGGTGGTAAAATAATTGATGAAATTTTCGGGGAATTTGTGGAATCAAAACTGATCCAGCCAACCTTCATCACCGATTATCCGCTGGAAATGTCTCCCCTGGCTAAAAAACATCGCCAGAATCCCCAGCTGGTCGAACGGTTTGAACCGATCATTGCTGGAAAGGAGATCGGCAATGCCTTCAGCGAACTCAATGATCCCATCGACCAGCGCGAAAGATTCGAAGGCCAGATGGAGCTTCGCGCCAAAGGGGATGAGGAAGCGCAGGTACTGGATGAAGATTTTATCCGTGCCCTGGAACACGGAATGCCGCCTACTGCCGGACTGGGAATCGGTATCGATCGCCTGGTCATGTTATTGACCGATTCACCCTCCATCCGGGATGTGATCTTCTTCCCGCATATGCGGCCGGAACAAAGCAATCTGTAGATCCATGCCTGTTACCGGCAGGGTCTGCCTGAACTATCAGGAATTTCAATGGGTTACGAATCTTTTATCGCCAAACGTTACTTCCGGGCCAAGAGAAAAACCGGTTTCATCTCGATAATCACCTACGTATCCATTATCGGTGTGATGATCGGGGTAGCGGCCCTGGACATTGTGCTCTCCTCGTTCAATGGATTTGAGGACGAGGTGCGAACCCGGTTGTTTAACGCTGATGCCCACATCCAGCTGCGCAAATATTATGTGGACGGCATCCAGGAATACCACCAGCTCATGGACACTGTTTCTACCCTGCCGCACGTGGCGGGAATATCACCAGTGATTGTCCGCGAAGGGGTGATCCGCTCCCGCGATAATAACCAGCCGGTGGTAGTGCGGGCAGTAGATCCGGTCACGGTGGGAACCGTTAATGATGTACCTAGAAGCATCGTAAATGGAGAATTTAATTTAGGGATGAAAACCGTGGAGGGACGGGAACTTCCCGGTATTATTTTGGGCCGGTATTTGGCAGAAAGTCTGATGATTTTTTCAGCTGGCGAAATTGTCACCCTGTTTATCATCCCACAGGAAGCTAATATTTTTTCGCCACCACGGGTAAAACAGTTTTATGTCACTGGTATCAGTGAAATCGGCTTCTATGAATATGATAAAGTAATGGCCTATGTCTCACTGGAATCCGGTCAGAAATTATTCGACATGCCGAATGTGGTTTCCTGGATTGAAATTAAACTGGATGATTATAATCTGGCGGGAAAAGTGGCACTGGAAATCGAAAAAATGGTTGGGGGTTATCCCTTCGTCACCAAAACCTGGTTTGAGCTGAACCGCAGTCTGTACAGCTGGATGACCATCGAGAAATGGGGGGCTTTCCTGATCCTGTGCCTGATCATTATGGTAGCTGCTTTCAACATCGTCAGCTCACTGATCATGATCGTGATGGAAAAAACCCGCGAGATCGGGATTCTGAAGAGCATGGGGGCTACCTCGCGGGGAATCATGCAGATATTCCTGTTTGAGGGAATTATCGTAGGGATGATCGGGACCGCCCTGGGGAGTGCCATTGGTTTCACGGTATGTTATCTTCAACAGACCTTTGGTTTATTGAGACTGCCGCCGGATGTGTACCTGATTGATAAACTGCCCATGAAAATGCAGGCATTCGATTTTTTAATGATCGCGGCAGCTGCCATCATCCTGTGCCTGGTTGCCTCAGTCTATCCGGCATATAAGGCTTCCAGATTGGAACCGGTGGAAGCTATACGATATGAGTAGGAATATTGAGCAATGAGTCAAAAAAACGGACAGCTTTTACAGGCCATTCAGATCGAAAAGCATTACCCCTCCGGCCCGGAAACACTGAAAGTGCTGCGCGGTATCAATCTGACCATTCAGGCCGGAGAAATATTAGTGATCATGGGTCCTTCCGGAGTAGGCAAAAGTACCCTGCTGCATATCCTGGGTACCCTGGATAAACCTACTTTTGGTGAAGTGATCATTGACGGCCAGCGGGTAACCGATTTAAAAGAATCGGAAATCGCTTTATTCCGGAATAAAAATGTTGGATTTGTTTTTCAGTTCCATTATCTGCTACCGGAATTCAGCGCCCTGGAAAACCTGTTAATTCCCCGGATGATCATGCAGAAAAACTGGAAAGACCATATTCAGAGGGCGGAGGAACTGCTGGCTGAAGTTGGTTTATCCAAACGTCTCCATCACCGGCCTTCCCAGCTGTCGGGCGGTGAGCTGCAGCGGGTAGCGGTGGCAAGGGCGCTGATCAACAATCCCAAACTGGTGCTGGCCGATGAACCCACCGGAAATTTGGACAGCATGAACAGCCATGCCCTGTTCGAGTTGATCCTGCAGTTAAATCAGAAATATCAACAGACCTTTGTCATTGTCACCCACAATGAGATGTTCGCCAATCAATCCCACCGGGTAATTCATCTCCTGGATGGACAGATTGAAAGTGAAAAAATCATTCGTCCTCTCTTATAATTTTCGGCAGCCATGAGCGTTTCCCGGGAAACCACTGACCAGATCGATGTACGCTTTGCAAAAGGAGTGGGAGAAGTCCGGGCCGGGCAGTTGAAGAAGATCGGAATTTTTACCGCCCAGGATCTGCTGGATTATATTCCCCGCCGCTATCTGGATCGAACGACTATCCTCAAGATCAATCAACTTTCCCCGGATCAGGAAACCACCGTCATCGGACGGATTGTCAAAATCAAAAAGATTCCCCGGCCCCGGCCGCGTCTTATCATCACCATTTATGATAAAACCGGCCTGCTGGACGGAGTATGGTTCCATCAGGCGGATTATTTCTCCAAAGTTTTCGAGATGGATCAGGAAGTCGCTTTCAGCGGAAAAATCGGTTTCTACCGCGGCTGGCAGATCATCCATCCCGATTTTGATATCATTGAAGAATCCAAAGAACAATTGAACACCGGTCAGATCATTGCCCTCTATCCCAGCGGCCAGGATCTGCGCAGCATCGGTCTGAGCTCCAGGGGATTCCGCCGCATTATCCTGCAGGCGCTGGAAAAATATCAACATCAGATTCCTGAAAATTTGCCGCAGGAAATGATTGCCAAATATCAGCTTTATCCCCGGGCGGAAGCCTACCACAAAGTTCACTTCCCGGAATCAATGGATGAAATCCGGCAGCCTCTGCGGCGCCTGAAGTATGAAGAACTGTTTTATCTGGAACTGCTGATGGCTCTGCGCCATTATCAGCAGCGTTCGCCGGTGCAGGGAATCCTTATGAAAACATCCGGTGAGATCATTAAAAAAGTTTTACAAAAGCTGCCTTATCAGCTTACAAACGCCCAGCGTCGCGTCCTGCGGGAGATTTATGATGACCTGAAAAGCGGGCATCCCATGAACCGGCTGCTGCAGGGTGACGTCGGTTCGGGCAAAACCCTGGTGGCCCTGGTCACTGCCCTCATTGCCATCGAGAATGGCTATCAGGTGGCGCTGATGGCTCCCACCGAAATTTTAGCCGAACAGCATTACCTCAACATCCACGATCTGCTTACCGGCATCCCCATCCAATTGCAGTTATTGATCGGTTCACTGAAAAGCCAGCAGAAAATTTCCCTGCACCGGGCATTGCAACAGGGTGATATACCGTTCATTATCGGCACCCACGCCTTGCTGGAAGAAACGGTGGAATTCCAGAAATTAGGTTTAGTGATCATTGATGAGCAGCACCGCTTTGGAGTGCTGCAGCGGGGAGAACTCATTGGCAAAGGCTTGAATCCGCATCTGCTGGTGATGACTGCTACTCCCATCCCCCGCACCCTGGCACTGACCTTATACGGTGACCTGGACAATTCCATCATCGACGAGATGCCGCCCGGCCGGCAGCCTATTGTCACTGCTTGGAGAACTGAAAAAAAATTAAAAGAGGTTCACCAATTTGTCCGTGAGAAGGTTACTGCCGGTGAACAGGCTTACATCGTCTATCCCCTGGTAGAAGAGTCAGAAAAAATGGATTTGAAGGCGGCAACTGAGAGTTATGAATACTTGCAGAGTAGTGTCTTTTCTGAATTCCGGATGTCGCTGCTGCACGGGCGGATGAAAGGGGAGGAAAAAGAAGCGGCCATGCGCAAATTCAAGTCCGGGCAGATCCAGATCCTGGTAAGCACTTCAGTGATCGAAGTAGGGGTGGATGTGCCCAATTCCACCATCATGCTGATTGAACATGCCGAACGGTTTGGATTGAGCCAACTGCACCAGCTGCGAGGACGGGTGGGACGAGGAACGCAAAAATCCTATTGTATCCTGATCACCCCGGAAAATGTCAACGATATCGCCCGCAGCCGGCTGCAGATGATGGAAAAGACCAGCGATGGATTTATCATTGCCGAGGAAGACATGCGTCTGCGGGGCAGCGGTGAATTCTTCGGTACCCGTCAGCATGGACTGCCGGATTTAAGATTTGCCAACCTGCTGGAAGACCAGAAAATCATTCAGACCGCCAGAAAAGATGCCTTTGCCGTCATCCAGAAAGATCCCCAGTTACGTTTACCGGAACACCAGTTGATCCGGGAATATTTCCAGCGCAATTATGTGGAAAAATTCAAATTGATCCAAATTTCATGAAATATTGTACGGTGTATGGGATACGGTATATGGTATATGGTATATGGTATATGGTATATGGTGAATGTAGGGGCGTTCGGCCGAACGCCCGTGTATGGGGGTGGTATATGGTGAACGTAGAGGCGATCGATCCGATTGCCTCGCAACATTTAATTAATGATTATTTTATAAGGAAAAACCATGGAATTAAAATTTCAGGTCAAAGCCATCATTGATAAACCCATTCCGGAAGTATTTGCCGGTATTTATGATCCTGATAAATTGAGCCAGTATTTTACCACCGGTGGGGCCAGTGCCCCATTGAATGAAGGCACAACCGTTACCTGGGATTTTGCAGATTTTCCGGGCGCTTTCCCGGTGGTTGTAAAGAAAATGGTGAGAAATTCCTTAATTGTAATCGAGTGGGATTCAAATGAAAAAGGCAGAAAAAATCTAGTTGAATTCAAATTTGGCGATTTAAAGAACGGCCGGACTGAGGTAAGTGTCAGCGAGACAGGCTGGCGGGAAAATCAAAAATCCCTGGATGCATCCTACCTGAATTGTCAGGGCTGGATGCATATGCTTTGTTCATTAAAAGCTTATCTGGAGTATGGGATTAACCTGAGGAAAGACTTTTTTAAATAATATTATTTGGTGTCTTTCGACTAACCTGTTTAATTCACAAAATTATTATTCATTTTTATAACATCAATAAAATTAACCCTTTTCTTTTGCCCCGGGTTTTCCCAAAGGGATTCCTTGCGGAAAAACCCGGGACAAAAAATAAATTAATACTGACTTGACTTTTAACAATTTTGTGAATTAAGCAGACTAAATGCCCCTATTCATGATCCATTATTTCATTCCTGGCTTAATTGTAGATCAGCCTTTCCTAAATAGCAACATCGGACTGGAATGAGGGTGCTACTCAAATTCAATTACAGAGTGTAAAACAAAAACATGCTATACTATTTTATAAAGGACGAAGATTGATGTTCTGTTTGCCAGAAAGATAGAAAGTCCTTATCTCTCGCCTTGGGCTACTGAGCTCAATATCCTAAATTACTTTGCTGATCATAGTATTGAAACCATTGCTTCAATTTATATCGGGAACCAGTTCCTGTCACCTATTTATTTCAAAAACTGTTAATACCGGGTCACTGCGTGGCTGCGAATTTGCCAAGAGTCTGAACCTCAATACCAAATTGTAAACATAGCATCTTAAAAATTACATCTACAGCATAGTTTGGATTTTGCTTTAGAGCGGGATGTTTCCATGTTTTTTCATCGGTAAGGTATCCCTCTTATTTTTCAGCATTTCCAATGCTTTTATTATTCGGAAGCGGGTTTGTTGAGGTTCGATTACATCGTCCACATAACCTCTTTTAGCTGCAACATAAGGATTGGCAAATTTTTCCTTGTACTTTTCCTCTAATTCCTGCGCTTTTTTTTCAGGATTATCCGCTTCTGAAATCTGACTGGAGAAGATGATTTCCACCGCACCGCTGGGTCCCATAACCGCTATTTCCGCGGTAGGCCAGGCATAATTGATATCACCGCGGATATGTTTCGAGCTCATCACACAATACGCCCCGCCATATGCTTTTCTGGTAATAATGGTAATTTTAGGGACGGTTGCCTCAGCATAGGCATAGAGCAACTTCGCCCCGTTCCGGATGATCCCTGCATGCTCCTGGGCGGTTCCTGGCCAGAATCCCGGGACATCTTCAAAAGTAATGAGTGGAATATTAAAAGCATCGCAAAACCTTATGAAGCGCGCCCCTTTAACTGAAGCATTGATATCCAACCCCCCTGCCAAGAAATTAGGCTGATTGGCTACCACACCTGCAGCTCTACCATTCAAGCGGGCAAATCCAACGATCAGGTTGGGGGCCCAGTATTGATGCACCTCTAAAAATTCCCGATTATCCACCACCTTAAGAATAATTTCTTTCATATCATAAGGACGGTTTGGATCGTCCGGAATAATAGAGTTGAGTTCAGGATCCCCTCGGTCGACCGGATCATCATTCGCTTCCACTGCTGGCGTTTCCATGTTATTCTGGGGAAGGTAACTGAGTAATTTTCGTAAAAGAAGCAGAGCCTGTTCATCATTATCTGCTACAAAATGAGCTACCCCGCTTTTTTTATTATGAACCATTGCACCACCTAATTCGTCATTGGAAACGTTCTCTTTGGTGACCGCTTTTACCACTTTAGTCCCGGTAAGAAACATATAACTGGTGTCTTTTACCATGATTGTAAAGTCAGTCAGGGCTGGTGAGTAAACTGCACCGCCTGCACAGGGCCCGAAAACACCGGATAATTGGGGGACTACTCCTGAGTATAACACATTACGGAGAAATATATCGGCATAGCCTGCCAGACTGGCAATACCCTCCTGAATTCTCGCGCCGCCAGAATCATTCAACCCGATGATAGGGGCACCAATCTTGGCAGCCATTTCCATGATTTTGCAGATCTTTTCCGCATAAGCCTCTGATAGTGATCCCCCGAAAACTGTAAAATCCTGCGCGAAGACACAGACCAGCCGGCCATTGATCTTTCCATATCCAGTAACAACCCCGTCTCCCGGGATTTTTTTATTTACCATATCGAAATCATTACAGCGGTGTTCTTTAAACATATCAAATTCTTCAAAACTCCCTTCATCCAGTAATACCGCTAATCGCTCTCTGGCTGTTAATTTTCCCTGGCTGTGCATTTTTTCAATTTTTTCGAGCCCTCCTCCCAGACTGGCTTTTTCACGCATTTCCTGTAATTTTTTCAACCTGTTCTTACTATCCATACCTTCGCCTCCAGAATAAATTGATTACTTTACTTTTATACAACTTCGTGAAATATAAACGATTAAGAATTTTGATAAAAAGAATTAAAATAAATAGAGAGAACTAGTTAGCAATCTTTTCTTCTCAATCTTGTTCAGATCCAATTTTCAGGATGGATAACCGGGTAAGGATAGCAAACCGAGAAGTCCCAAAATTATTAACATCAATACCGTTTTAATTATTTTTTCATACAAAAATTTGCAGCAGTCACTTTTTTTGGGCTTTTATCCTCCAATACCCAGCTGAGTGGATTGCGCTTTATATATTGACTGATGACATTTAATTGGTGATGGTTGTGGATGATATGTTCCCCGATTTCCATCGGGACAGGCATAATAATTCCGCTGCCAGGATAAATTAGGAGAACCATTATTCCGACACCAGTGTGTCACCGCTGCCTTGTAGGTACGAATGATGACCGGTAATGATCCTATCACCGGTGAAATCCGCGAATAATATTCGGTTTTTATGAGATGGTTTTTCCCACTGGTAGGGGCGTTCGATTGAACACCCCTACCAGGAGGTTCATCAACAAACGTAATGATACCGTGAACATGATTGGGCATAATTATAAATTGATCCAATCCCACATGGGGAAAATGATGTGGTATTTTTACCCAGAATTCCTGTGCCATCCTACCTGTAGGAGATAGAAAGATTTTACCATTTACAAATCGTCCCAGATTACGGGAATGATCATCTACACAAATGGTAACAAAATATCCACCGATAGAAGAATAATCATATCCGGGCAACCGGACGGATCGACGGTGAAAATTATTTTGGTTTTGATTCATAAATAATTGATGATTTTTAATGTAAATATTTTATTGTAGGGGCGATCAATTGATCGCTACAGATTATTTAAATTTATATAAATTATATATATTTGGGATTCACGTTGGGGAATATTTTCATTTCCCGATATGGATTTAATTAATTAAATCCATAAAAATATAAAATGACTAAATTTTGCATCAAAAAATTATCCCAACCGTTTGCGCACCGCTTTCCAGCTGCCGGTAATCAAAAAACTTTCTTCCATATTGGCGGCCATCTGCTCAAATCGCCGGAAGGGAATGGTGAAGGTGAGGATATGTGCCGGGACATGCGGACGGGCCGAGACATCGAACATTCCCAAAATGCAGCGCGGATTCTTCGAGCGGGATTCCTCCATCGGATAATTGATGATGGAAGCGCAGCCGGCTCCCATCGGGGCAATCACCGCTTGCGAATCCGCCCGGTCGAAATTGGCCAGAGTGAAAAGTCCGGCCAGCACATCGGCGCTAGCAAAGAAGATGACTGCCGCTGGCTGTTCATCAGATTGTATTTTATCCCAGCGTTTAAATACTAAATAGTCTGCGGGTGCTTCGAAGCGCGGATGATTCTTCAAATATTCCCTCACCAGCTCCGGCGTTTTTTTATAACGTTCTCCCTCCATTTCACCCGGGATGCCGCATGACAGGAAGTATTCAAAATCTGGCCGCAGTTTCTTGGAAAAACCACTGTAGCGTTTACCGCCGCTACAGCCCGGGGTGCTGGCATCATAAATATACGTTTGTCCCCGCCGCACCCGTTCCAGATTTCCTATCAAACAACGATATCCACCGGTATTGTTATGCAAATCCTCCGTTTTCACATTATCCGTATAGTAAAAACAGATCGGCAGTTCACCGGCAGCAAAATATTTTTTCCATTGACTGCTAAATTGATCTCTGAATTTTATATCCATAGGACTTGTCATCCTTTTTTTTATCAACACTTTTAGATATTTGATTTATGCATTCTCCTATATATCATTAAAAGACAGCCTCATACTCATCTCACATATTCACTGTGTAATGATTGTTACGGTCATATCCCAGACTCAGAAAACCGCCGAACAGAAAGCCCTCCACCGCTGCCAGGATCAAACGCGAGACCTGGCCAAAATGGGCTTCCCCGAAAAGAACCGAAAGTGTTTCCATTTTAATCTGGGATTGGGAAAATGAATGGGCGATGGTTTCTATGCTGGCACTGAACAGGTTGCCCTGGATCAGGGTTAGCAAGACTGCAGCCAGCATGGCGCCGACTGCTGCCAGCAGATGAGTAAACCAGACAATACCCTCTCCCTGGCGCAAACTAAAATGGCGGCCAACAGACAAACCTAAACCGATCACTCCCCCTTCATAAGCACCAGCTACTCCCTGCAGCCTCTGGCCAAACAGCGCCAAAAAGGTATCCACTCCAATCAGATGCCCCAATCCGCCAATCAGCACCCCGCCCAGAGTTGCTCCCAGGATTGACCAGTATGGACTGTGCCGGTATCCAATGGCCTGGATGGATGACATTCCCAGGCTGATTCCCAACCCGGCCAGCATCCCGGCTATGGTACCCAGGCTGGTTAACGCCAATAACAAAGTCAGCGATTCATAGAGGGGTGTCTGGCGGTAATAGACCAGCAGAATTCCCAGAATCAACCCTACTGATAAACCGGCCAAAGCCGCTCCCAATGTTCCTCGGGTGGTCTGCAGCCAGATCTTCGTTTTCTGGCGGTGAACTCGAATCCAGGCCAGACCTCCTAAAACCAACATTAAAATCATCAGCGGGACTTTCCGCAGTTGAATGATCCCTGGCTGTTGATCTCTCACGAAAGCGATACTCACCGCCCGCCTGATCAGGCCCGGCGGTGGTTCCTGATCTTTCTTTTGAAGATATTCCCATCCTTCATTGCCATATTTTTCAATCAATATTATACTGGCCAGTCTGCGTACCTGCCACTCCGTATCCCACAACGCCATGATTCGTAATACATTTTTAAAACGGCTATCCTGGACAGTGACAGATGATTTGACTGACGCCATCCGGATTTCCGGCCGCTCGTTTCCGGCGTTTTCCAGAATAATTGAAGCCGCCTTCGGGACCTGAGTTATCAGCCACGCAGGAATACTCTTCCCACGATTCAGCAGACTTCTCAATAACAGTTCCGACTGCTCAGTTGTCATTTGCAAATGAGCTCCTAGGGGAAGGATCAGCTCAATGGTCTCCGGATCCATTAATAATTGATGAGCCTTGAAATTTTCCAGCGCCCGGTTCAGTAAACCTTCAGCTCTTTTAATTGCCAGAACTTCTTTGGTCATCCAGGAAGAGACTTCCGGGATCAGAAAATCATGAGTCAGCTCCACCCGGCTGTCGCCATCCTGTTTCATAAATCGCACTAAACGTCCACCGGAGATCTCTTCCATAACTTGCCTGATTTTGGCAGCTGGCTGAGAAAAACGGTCTGTCAACCTTGATTCCAGTTCCGAGACCGGCACAAGCAGCCGGCGGCCGTCACTGGAAATCAGATTGATCAGCAGGGATTTAACCAGCTCGATTTCCTCAACCTTGAAACGGTTGATCACCCTTTTCAGATACTGGCTGAGTATACCGGCTGCACCTCCCAGTTCCTGATAACTGTTCAGGGAGATCCGGGCTGTTTGGTCACGCCGGTCATAAAGAGTATCACAGACAATCTGCAGTTGGGGAGGATCAATAAAACCATGATCGGAGAGATCGGCAATGATCTGTTCCACCAGTTTTGACTCATAAGCAAAGCCATCCTTTTTTGCCGGTCTCATTACCGCCTTCAAGGCTTGTTCCGGGTCCAGCCGCTGCAAGCGGTACTCATGATGAAAAATTTCCGGAAAGATTTCCTTGAACAGATTCATCTCTGCCAGAAAATCCTCCCGGATGATAAATACCAGTCGAATGGGTGTTTGATCATTTTTTAAAACATTTTCAATCCCGCTCACAAATTCTTCTCTGATCTCCGGAGCGGTTAGCGCGAAAAATTCTTCGAACTGATCAAGGAGGCAAATCAATCCTCCCTGTTTTTTTACCCTATCAGAAAATTTATTATTTTCAGGAGCTACTTGATTCCCGCTCAGGGATTCTGGTTGAAGGGCGGATTTGAGGGTATTTAGTGGATTCTGATAACTGCGAATAGCACAGGCCTGAACACCCTTCCTTTTAAAATAAGGCAGCAGTCCGGCATGGACAATGGAGCTTTTCCCTACTCCGGAGCGTCCGTAAAGTAAAAAGCAGCGGTGTGACAGGATTTTCGAGCAGACCAATTCGATCTCGGATTCCCGTCCAAAAAAATATTCACGGTCTTCTTCCCGGTAATAATCGAGAAATTTATAAGGCCGGCGGCTTAATAATGTGGCGTTCGCTTCCCCAGCAAAAAGCGGTTCGCCCTCTTGTATTGGAAGCGGTTCCCGGATAAACATAAAGCCGTGCTTCGGGACGGTTTTAAGGTAACGGGGATCAGCGGCTTCATCTCCCAGGGCTTTGCGGATATCTTTGATGCATTGGCTCAACGCCCAGTCGGTGACAATCACATCGTTCCAGATCTGCTCAAAAAGCTGCTGTCGGGTAGTAAGCTGGTTGGGACGGGAAATGAGCAAGAGCAGCACGTCGAAATATTTGCTGTTTAAAGGAATGAGTTGATTACGCCGCCACAGCTGCCGGTTCCGCAGATCGATCAGAATGTCATCGAGACGGTATCCGATAAGAGTAGGTTCCATCCGTCATTTCTCAAATTTTTCTCACAACGATCTCATTTTTTAAACCATTCACTTCATTATCTTATTTTCAAAAACCAGGGACGTAAGTGAATGATGAATTGCATCGAGCAAAGGAATGAGGATTTTCGTTCATCTCAATCGTTTGTTACCCACGTAATTTCCGCAAAAAGAGCTCCATTGCCAAATTTTATTTTATCAACGGATTTTTTCATAAAAACTGGATATCCAGGATCTGAAACAACTATTATAATCGGGCAATTTTCTCTGGTTCCAACCTTTCATTCGATAAGCAATGAATTCTGTTACACAATGATGTCATTAGCTAAGTGAAGGTTAATAAAATTCAAGATGAATTATAATCATTTCATTTTTGTACCCCTTTCTGCAGCAGGCAGGGGTACGAGGTGCATCATCAAGTCTATCAAATATTAATATAGAATTAGTCTGACTTTATTTTCAAATTGAAGGCAATAATCACATTCACTTTTTTCGCTAAACCCTTTGAACAATAAAATCTATGTATCACCCGGAGACAGCTATGAAGAATTCTCAATTAATCCCTTCTAAAAATGGTTTGCATGTGGCAATCATCATGGACGGCAACGGCCGCTGGGCCACCCGACAGGGAAAACCTCGCCATGCCGGTCACCAGGCCGGGGCCGCCCAGGTACGCCGGATAGTGGAAGCGGCTCCCAAACAGGGAATTTCAGTCCTTACCCTTTATGCTTTTTCCTCCGACAACTGGCATCGTCCGAAATTTGAAGTCAATTTTCTGATGAACCTGTTTCAATCCTATCTGCAATCCGAGATCGAAAAATGTGCCGAAAAAGGGGTTCGTTTAAGCTTTATTGGCCGGCGGGATCGTCTCAATCCTGTTCTGCTTCGCCTGATCGATCTGGCTGAATCCCGCACCGCCTGGGGGAACAATCTTCATCTGCGCATTGCCATTGATTATTCGGCGCGGGATGCCATCCTGGCGGCTGCCGGAAAAATGGTCGGACAGCAATCCCCCACCCGGGAAGAATTTTCAAAATTGCTCAATGAACATTTGCTGAATACTGAGGCTTCGCTGGAGGTTGATCTGCTCATCCGCACCGGCGGCGAAAAGCGGCTCAGCGATTTTCTATTATGGGAATGCGCTTACGCTGAATTGTACTTCACCGGCACCATGTGGCCAGATTTTGATATTGGCAGTCTGAAAAGGGCCCTGCAGAAATTTTACCGGCGTCAGCGCCGTTTTGGCCGGGTCCCGCTGGCCGAAGCGATCTAACCTGATTGATTCATAAAATTTAACCACAAAGCTCTAAGACACTAAGAAACCTATGGTTGTACAGTTGAAATCATCAAAGTTCTTTTGTTTCATTAAAGCATTTTAAATGACCTAATGAATTACTTTCAATACCTTTGTGTCTTCGTGGTTTTGAATTATTTAGGCTAATATATATTCAACCACAAAATCCGGGAAAGGAGTAAAAATGGTATCAGAGCAAGTCAAGACATCAGTCGGTCTTAAAATCATTATCATTGGAGGTCTGATAATTCTCCTGCTCATTCCCTCCCTCATGATCCACTTCATCATTTATGAACGTGAGAACCGCCGCCGGGAAGTCCTGAGAGACATTACTTCCAAATGGGGGGAAGTCCAGCAGATTACCGGACCGGTCATGTCCATCCCGGTAGAATACCAGCAGAGGGACAATTACGGCAACCTGAAAACCTGCATCCGTTACATCTATCTCCTGCCAGATTCAGTGACCTATCAGGGAGAACTTTTTCCGGAAGTCCGTTACCGTGGTATTTACCAAATTATGTTATATAACTCCGGACTGGACATAACCGGAAATTTCAATCTCAGTAATCTGAAGGATTTGAATCTGAAGGATGGCACAATCCAATATCAGGAGGCTATTCTGGAATTTGCGGTGAGCGATCTGAAAGGAGTGACCGAGCCGATACAAATGAAATGGAATGGCCAGAGTTATGATGCTGAAGCGGGGATTTTAAATTGCACCACCCTGCAAAAGGGATTTCATATGAAATCTCCTCTCTCAGCTGATCTCCAGGATTATCCTTTTAGCTTCGATCTGCATTTAAACGGGAGTGAAGAGATCCGCTTCACCCCTATCGGAAAACAAACCCAGGCTTCCCTGGCAGCGGAATGGCAGCATCCCAGTTTTACCGGAAACTTCCTGCCGAAGAAGCGCAATATCCTGGATAAGAAATTCAATGCCGAATGGACCGTTCTGAATCTCAACCGCAACCTCCCGCAGGTATCATTCAATACCCCGTTCGAATTCGATTGGACTTTTTTCGGCGTACAATTATTCTATCCAGTGGATCAGTATCAGAAAACCACCCGCACCGTAAAATATGCCATAATGTTTATCAGCCTCACCTTCCTGGCATTTTTCCTGATTGAGGTGCTGAGCCGAAAATTACTTCATCCTGTCCAGTACCTGTTAGTAGGCCTGGGGCTCATTTTATTTTACATTCTGCTGCTTTCCTTAGCCGAACACTTCAGTTTTCCCCTAGCTTATCTTCTGGCCAGCCTTGGCTTAATCCTGATGATCTCTCTTTACTCCAAAGCTATTCTGCATGACCGCCGGTTCATGCTCATCATCGCCGGGGTCCTCTCTCTGCTGTATGGATTTCTTTATGTTAATCTGCAGCTGCAGGATTATGCTCTGCTGCTGGGCAGTTTGGGATTATTCATTATTCTGTCACTGGTGATGTATATAACCCGGAATATTAACTGGTATACCGTTTTAAAGACAGAGGGGAAAGAGGTGAGATAAATATTCGTAAAGTTATTTTAGGACGATGCCTGCCTGCCGAAGCATCAGCGCAGGCGGGGATGGGTAAGATCGAAACCAGTTATGTAATTACCCGGAATATCAACAAGTATATCTTGCTAAGGACGGACGGGAAAAAAACAAAATAATATCCTCCAATGGATGAGATTATAAAAATATCTTTAGCCCCGGGTTTAAACCCGGGGCTAAAGATAAAAAATTATCGCCTCTTACTTATATCCCAAACCTTACTATACTATAAAAAGTAGGCAAACAAAATTGTAAAAACTCTCTGGCTACTTTTACATGTCTCACATTCTATAAAATCCATTTCAAATCACCCCCTGATTCCCTATATTCTTTGGCAACTAAGGGAATAGGTGCTTTGATATCCAAAATCATATCTATTCATAACACAAGCTGCAAATGGTTACTCTTGCATCCAGCAATTGTAATATCCCGGTTATTATCTCATGTAAATGGAGA
>Ga0299912_10001816_pt1 | contig 17263 bp, 21 predicted proteins | sample RVTome_2_FD_207667 | JGI IMG/M metagenome (GOLD analysis project Ga0299912, IMG submission 207667) | Soil microbial communities from uranium-contaminated site in the Upper Colorado River Basin, Wyoming, United States - RVT95D214 (version 2) ... | reverse complement strand
GGTGCAGGATGTCGATGCGATGCTAGCGGCCCGCAAGGCACTGGCCGCGCAACTGGGCGGCAGCCTTCCCGAACTGGAAGTGGTACGACGGCTTGCCCCCGGCGAGGTTTTCGATCCCGAGGCGGCGCTGGCCGCGAAGCGCGGCGCCGTTTCCGCCATCCTCGGCGGCACGCCGGCGCAACCCAGGCTGACCGGCGGCGGCGGGATCATCGAACAATGGCAAGGCCCGGTTGCGGTGATCGCCGCACAGGCACAAGGCGGGATGCCTGCCGCCTATCCCGAGGTAGCCCTCTCCGCCACACGGACGAACACGGCGAAGCAGCGCCACGGCCAGATCCTGACCGCGCAAGCCGGCCAGACCTTGCTGTTCCTCCTCACCATAATGCTGGCCGGCATGGTTCTGTCCAACCTTGTCGAGGAAAAGAGCAACAAGATCATAGAGGTTCTGGCCGCCGCCATTCCAATGGACGCGGTTTTTCTGGGCAAGCTGTTCGCGATGCTGGCCGTCTCCTTCGTCGGTATCACCGTGTGGGGCGTGACCGGCGCGGCCTTCGTGCTGGTTGCCGGACAAAGCCTGCCCAACCTGCCCGAACCTGCCGTCGGCTGGCCTTCGTTCCTGGCGCTGGGCGTGATCTATTTCGCCATGGCCTATCTCCTGCTGGGTTCGCTGTTCCTGACGATCGGATCGATGGCGGCAACCGTGCGCGAAGTGCAGACCCTGTCCATGCCGGTCACTTTCCTGCAACTCGTGTTCTTTTTCCTGGCGAGCTATGCCGTGGCCGATCCGGGCGGCGTGGTTGATATGGTTTCCCTTGTTGTTCCCTTCAGCTCGCCTTTCGCCATGCTCGCCCGCGCGGCCCGCGATCCGGCCTTGTGGACCCATGCCGCGGCCATCGGCTGGCAGGCGCTGTGGGTGGCCTTGATCGTCCGGGGCGGCGCGCGCCTGTTCCGCAGCCGGGTGATGAAATCTGGCAGTGCGGGGTTCACCAGACCCGGCAGGATGGGGCTGCTGGCGCGGCTGCGCTTCTCCCGCGCCTGAGTTCTCGACCCGTATTGGAAGCGGTGCTTGCAGGGTCGACTTCCGGCTGCGAAACCCGCTGTTTTCCTCAGGCGCGAAATATGAAAGCGGCACCGGCTGGCCGGGTTTCCGGGCACCGAAGTGCATTGCGCGCGCTGCGGCGGCCATCTGGGCCATGTGTTCAACGATGGCCCGCCGCCGACCGGTAAACGCTATTGCATGAATGGGGATGCGATGCTGTTCCTGCCTGCCGCACGCCTCAGGTCCTGAGTGGACGGCGGCATTGAGGTATTATTTTACCTCTCCGCAAACCCCCGGAAGAACTTGACTTCCGGCCCGTTTTGCACGAATGGGCCGCCTTCCGTTCGCCTGCTGTGGTATTCCGACCATGGCGGTGACGGCCAAGATCAAGGGAATTGAACAGCCATGAAGGCGCTCAGCAAACAGACCCGGTCGATCAAACCGGCCGAGGTCGAAAAGAAGTGGCATCTGATCGATGCCGATGGGCTGGTGGTTGGCCGCGTCGCGGTGATCATCGCCAACCTCCTGCGCGGCAAGCACAAGCCGAGCTTCACCCCGCATGTCGATTGCGGCGATCATGTCGTCGTCATCAATGCCGACAAGGTGCGGTTCACCGGCAACAAGCTGAAGCAGAAGACCTATTACAAGCACACCGGCTATGCCGGTGGCATCAAGGAAGTGACCGCCGACAAGGTGCTGGACGGCCGCTTCCCGGAGCGCGTGCTCGAAAAGGCGGTTGAACGCATGATCCCGCGCGGCCCGCTTGGCCGTGCCCAGATGCGCGCGCTGCACCTCTACGCCGGAACCGAGCATCTTCATGCGGGCAACCAGCCCGAAGTGCTCGACGTTGCTTCGCTCAATCGCAAGAACAAGGTGGGCGCCTGATGTCCGATAACACTCTCACCGACCTCGCCGACCTCGGCACCCTTGCCGGCGAAACCCCGGCAGCTCCCGCCGCCCCCGCCACTCCCCTGCGCGAGCAGGTGCTGGACGCGCAGGGCCGCGCCTATGCCACCGGCCGCCGCAAGGACGCCGTCGCCCGCGTGTGGATCAAGCCCGGCAGCGGCAAGGTCACCGTCAACGGCCGCGACCAGGAAGTCTATTTCGCCCGCCCGACGCTGCGCCTCGTCATCAACCAGCCGTTCCAGGTTGCCGACCGCGATGGCCAGTATGACGTTGTCGCGACAGTCAAGGGCGGTGGCCTTTCCGGCCAGGCCGGCGCCGTGAAGCACGGCATCTCCCAGGCCCTTACCAAGTTCGAACCGGCGCTGCGCGCTCCGGTGAAGGCAGCCGGCTTCCTCACCCGCGACCCCCGCGTGGTCGAGCGCAAGAAGTACGGCCGCGCCAAGGCCCGCAAGAGCTTCCAGTTCTCGAAGCGCTAAGGCTTTCGGCACGCCGAACGAAATGGGGCGGTCCGGCAGCGGGCCGCCTTTTTCGCGTCTGGTGCCCATTCCGGGAGGGATTGCCTTGCCCTATCGCTTGCTGATCCGGGCCGCGAGCCGCGCCACAGGGCGGCTGGGCTGGTTGCGCGGAGCCATGGGCGCGCTGCTGGGGGCCGGGCTGGCCGCCATCGTCACCCGTCTGTTCCTGGGTACCAACGCAGCCGCGCTGCCATGGCTCATCGCACCTGTTGGCGCGTCTGCCGTACTGGTCTTCGTCTTGCCGGCAAGCCCGCTGGCGCAACCCTGGCCCGTCTTCGGAGGCGACATGCTCTCGGCCCTGATCGGCCTTGCCGTGGCGCATTACGTGCCCGCCCCCATGCTGGCCGCCCCACTGGCCCTCGGGGCCGCCATCGCTGCAATGAGCCTGTGCCGCTGTCTCCATCCGCCAGGTGGCGCCTGTGCCCTGGTGGGCGCTCTCGGCAGCCCGGCGATCAGCGAACAGGGCTGGCATGCGCTATTGATGCCGCTTGGAATCAATGTCGTGACACTGATCGCCGCGGGCTGGCTCTACAACAATCTCACCGGGCACGCCTGGCCGCACAGTCTCCAGCCAGTACCGCAACCCCGCCCCGAAAGCTGGGCCAGCAGCTATGAGAGCGGCGATCTGGATGCGGTTCTGGAAGAATGGGACGAAGTGCTCGATGTCAGCCGCGACGATCTTGAAGCTCTGTTTCGCGCAGTGGAGCGCCGTATCCAGCAGCGTTGGGAAGAGCAACAACGCTGATCAATGCACCGGCGGATCTTCCTCCGGCACGCGGCGGACGGGGGCGATGGGCTCGCCGGGTTCGCGCGGCGGCATGGCGTCTTCGGGAATGGCGGCGATCTGCATGTCGCGGGTCGCGACATGTTCCAGGTTGCGCACTTCCACGCGAATCTCGTCGCCCGCGATTGTCAGCTGGTTGAAGCTGGGCGGCGACGAACGGAGGCGGCGCGATAGCGTGCCCGCGCCGATCATCCGCAACGGCCCTTCGGGCGTTTCGCGCACCATGTCGAAAGCGTCGTGGACATGGCCGGACAGCACGGCGAGCACGCCGCGCGCGGCCAGCGCCGCCATCGCCTGTTCCCCGCCGCGCGTCAGCAGCTTGCCCTTGGGGGTGCGCTCGATCAGCGGATGATGCGCGGCAACGATCACGCGCGTGCCCGCTGGCTGCGCGTCGATCGCCTCCAGCGTTTCGCGCAGCGCGTCCTGCGTGATCCAGCCGTTCGACCACGGAAAGCGCCATTGCGCCCGCGCCGTCGTCTTCAGCGGCACGATGGCCAGTCCCGGCAGGTCGATCTCGCGCTCCACCACCGCCTCTATCGCGCGATAGCGGCGATAGGGATCGGTGAAACGCTCCCACAGGTTGAAATAGGGCATGTCGTGATTGCCCACTTCGACCGTGACCGGGGCATCCAGCGAAGAAATCCAGTCACAGGCCGCCGTATATTCGCGGTGGCGCGCCCGCATCGTCAGATCGCCGGTGATCGCGACGGCGGCCGGCCGTTCCCGCACGATGCAGGCCTTGGCCCAATCCAGCGCGCGCACATCCTCCAGCCCGAAATGGACATCGCTGAGGTGGAAAAGGACGGCCGGCGCGCTCATGCCCGCAGTGCAAGCAGATCGCGAGGGTGGCAGGCAAGCAAAATCACACCCTGTCCGTCAGGATCAACCATGCCGACAGGCCGTTCAGCCCGCTGTAGGCCGCATAGCCCCAGGCCCAGCCCGTCGATCCATCGGCCACCATCGCCATGGAGCCGAGCAGCATGACGAATTCAACGCCCAGGCTGAAGCGCCCACCCAGCAGATGGAAGAACCACGGCACCTGCCCCAGCAGCGGATGCCCGCTTTCAAGCACGGCCTTGTGCATCGCGAAATTGGCGATGCCGAGCAGGAAGAGAGTCAGGATAGCCATGGCGCCGCCCCATGTAGGATACAGCACCATGCTTTACCAGCCGCGACCCAGGCAGGTCGGAAGCCCCCCAATATGGTGGAATCGAAGTTCACACCATTTCCCTTCCGTCATGCTGAACTTGTTTCATCTGCGATGACTTGCGTTCCAGCATCCATCGCGCCTCCGGGCCGGGTTTCCGAGAGGAGAAATGGACCCTGAAACAAGTTCAGCATGACGGCGGATTATGTAACGAACTTTGGATTCAGGCCGTTAGCCGAGCAGCTTTTCCCTGGCGATTTTGTCCTTCCAGTGCGCGGGCGCAAGCGTGTGGACATTGTTGCCCTCGCTGTCGACCGCGACTGTCACCGGCATGTTTTCCACGGTGAATTCGTAGATCGCTTCCATGCCGAGATCCTCGAAAGCGACGACCCTGGACGCCTTGATCGCACGCGCGACCAGATAGGCCGCGCCGCCAACCGCCATCAGATAGGCAACCTTGTGCCTGGCGATCTCCTGCACCGCGCCCTGCCCGCGTTCGGCCTTGCCGATCATCGCCAGCAGGCCGAGTTGGAGCATCATGTCGGTGAACTTGTCCATGCGGGTGGCCGTGGTGGGGCCCGCTGGGCCGATGACCTCGCCCATCACCGGATCGACCGGGCCAACATAATAGATCGCGCGGTTTCTGAAATTGACGGGCAGCGCCTCGCCCTTGGCCAGCATGTCCTGGATGCGCTTGTGCGCGGCATCGCGGCCGGTGAGCATCTTGCCGTTGAGCAGCAGCCGGTCGCCATGCTTCCAGCTCCGCACCTCTTCCGGGGTCAGCGCATCGAGATTGACGCGTTTCGCGGCCTTGTCCGGCGCCCAGTTCACCTTCGGCCATTCATCCAGCTTGGGGGTTTCCAGGAACTGCGGCCCCGAACCATCCAGTGTGAAATGGGCATGGCGGGTGGCGGCGCAATTGGGCACCATCGCCACCGGCTTGCCGGCGGCATGGCAAGGCCAGTCCATGATCTTGACGTCAAGGACGGTGGAAAGCCCGCCCAGCCCCTGCGCGCCGATGCCCAGCGCGTTGACCTTGTCGAAAATCTCGATGCGCATCGCCTCGATATCGTTCTGCGGCCCGCGCGCCTTGAGCTGGGCCATGTCGATCGGTTCCATCAGGCTCTTCTTGGCCAGCAGCACGCAATGTTCCGCCGTGCCGCCGATGCCGATGCCCAGCATGCCCGGCGGGCACCAGCCGGCGCCCATCTGCGGCAGCATTTCCAGCACCCAGTCGACGATATTGTCGCTGGGGTTCATCATCTTGAACTTGGACTTGTTTTCCGAGCCGCCGCCCTTGGCCGCGACGTCGACCGAAACCTTGCGGCCCGGCACCATGTCCACATGCAGCACGCAAGGCGTGTTGTCCCTGGTATTGCGGCGCGTGAAGGCGGGATCGGCCAGCACCGAGGCGCGCAGCTTGTTTTCCGGGTTGTTATATGCCCGGCGCACGCCTTCATCGACCACTTCCTGCAGGGAGCGCGACGATTCGAGGCGACATTCCTGCCCCCATTCGATGAAGACATTAACGATGCCGGTATCCTGGCAGATCGGCCGGTGGCCTTCGGCGCACATGCGGCTGTTCGTCAGGATCTGGGCGATCGCGTCCTTCGCGGCCAGGCCCTGTTCCGCCTCATAGGCCTCGCCCAGTGCCCGGATATAATCCATCGGATGGTAGTAGCTGATATATTGCAGCGCGTCGGCGACGCTTTCGATCAGGTCGTCTTCGCGGATGGTCGCCATCTCTGCCATTTTTGCGCGTTCCTTCGAACTGGGGAATCGGCCGCTCCCATAGGCGCGTAAAGGGCTTTTCGTCAAAGCGCTTGGCGCTTCGGGCTGCGGTTATGAGTTTACGGCCCCAGCCCATTCGCATAGAAGGCGCGGCGAATGCGCAGCGGATATGCCGCGATGCGCCGAAGGATTTTTGCGATGACCCTGACCGAGGAACGGCACGCAGCCGCTTCAGAAGCCGCCCGGCGCGCCATGATCGACAGCCAGTTGCGCACCAGCGGGGTTAACGAGCCTTGGGTGCTGGCGGCCATGGCCGGCGTTCCGCGCGAGAACTTCGTACCGGAAGCCATGCGGGCGGCAGCCTATATCGATCGCGCCTTGCCGCTGGGCAACGGACGGTTCCTGGCCGCGCCTCTGGTCCATGGCATGATGCTGGCCGAAGCGGCCCCCACCGCGCAAGACAACGCGCTGCTGGTGGGCGACAGCGAAGGCTATCTGGCCACGCTGCTGCGTCCTCTGGTCGGCAAGCTGGATTGCATCGATCCCGCCGAAGCTTCCGCCAGGCGCCGCAAAGGACCCTATTCACTGATCATGATCGACGGTGCGATCGAGGAGCTGCCCGCTGCCCTTGCCGCCCAGCTCGCCGATGACGGCAGACTGGTGACCGGGCTGATCAGGCGCGGCATCAGCCGTCTCGCTGCCGGCCGCAAGACCGGAGGGGTAGTGTCACTCCAGCCGCTTGCCGAACTGGGCATTCCCGCCCTTCCCGAAATGGCCGCGCCGAAACGCTGGAGCTTCTGAAATGAACAAGCTCGCGGCGCGCTCCGGATTACTGGCCGGCATCGCCTTGCTGGCAGGCCTTCCCGCCATGCCTGCCGGCGCCGACGATCTGCGCGATGCGCTGATCGCCGCCTATAACGGCAATCCGGCGCTGCTGGCCGCCCGCGCGCAACAACGCGCGATCGACGAAAACGTGCCGATCAAGAAAGCGGATGGCCTGCCTTCGATCAGCAGCCAGGCCCAATACACCGAATACCTCAGGAAAAGCGCCAACAGCTTCTCCGCCCCCGATCGCTCGTTTACCGGCAATGCCACACTGGCCGTGCCGATCTATTCCGGCGGCGCCGTGCGCGAGGCGGTGAAGGCGGCGAAAACCCGCGTGGAAGCCGGACAGGCCGATTTGCGCGCAACCGAATCCTCCTTGTTCTCGCATGTCGTCGCCGCTTACATGGACGTGATCCTGGGCCAGGCCGTCGTCGGGCTGAACCGCAACAATGTGGACGTGCTGCAAGTCAACCTGCGGGCAACCAGCGACCGTTTCGAAATCGGCGACCTTACCCGCACCGACGTCGCCCAGTCGCAGGCGCGCCTGGCGCTGGCCAAGGCTGACACCCGCTCCGCCGAAGCGAATCTGGCCACCGCGCGCGAAAACTATATCGCGCTGGTCGGCAAGCCGCCGGTTGACCTGCAACCCCCACCCCCTCTGCCCAATCTGCCGGCCTCCGCGCAAGATGCCGTGCAGATCGCACTGGAAAACAATCCTGACATCCTGGCGGCGCGCGAACGCAGCAGGGCCGCCAAGCACGACATCAACGTCGCGGGGGCGACCCGGCAGCCGCGCGTCGAGCTCTATACAAGCGGCGCCTATCAGGACTATTTCGACACGCTTGGCGGAAGCAGCAGCCAGGCTTTCGCCCAGCACGAAACGACGGCCCAGGCCGGCGTGCGCGCCAGCATCCCGATCTTCCAGGGCGGGCGCCCCGCTGCCCTGCGCAGGCAGGCCCAGGCTGGCGCATCCGCCGCGCTGGAACAGGAAATCGCCATCGAGCGCGATGTCATCGCCCAGACGCGCGCGGCCTTTTCATCCCTGCAGGCGGCCAATGAGCTGATTGCCTCCACCCAGTCGGCCGTGGATGCCGCGGAACTGAGCCTGGAAGGCGTGCGCGCTGAAAACAGCGTGGGCAACCGCACGATTCTGGACATTCTCGATGCCGAGCAGGAGCTGCTGCAGGCCCGCGTCCGGCTGGTGACAGTGCAGCGCAATGCCTATGTCGCCGGTTTCTCTCTGCTGGCCGCCATGGGCAAGGCCGAAGCCAAGGATCTCAATCTCGATGGCGGGGCGCTTTACGATCCCGATACCAATTATCGCCGCGTGCGTGGCAAGTTCTTCGATTTCGAGAATGATCCCGCCCCGGTCGCGCAATCCACGCGCACAGTTGACACACCCGTGCAGGACGGTTCAATTCCAGGACAGTGAATCAATCCTTCGAAAGGGATTGCAATGCGACAAGCAAGTGAACCAACGGTCGAGGAAATTCTTGAATCGATCAAGAAAGTGATCGCGCGCGACCATCGCGGCCATGGCAGCGAAGAAAGCGCTGATCGCGATGCTCTGGCACAGGAAGCCACGGAAGCGCCCGGGATCTCATCCGATGAAGACGACGATGTGCTCGATCTGTCCCCTGCTGCCGAGCTTGCCGACGAAGCGCCGGCAGGGGATGACGCACCGCTGATCAACGCGAATGCCCAGGCCAGCATGCGCGAATCGCTCGCCGCGCTGGCCATGCTGTCGGAACCCGGCATGCCGCCGCAGATCGTGCGCTCGGGCGAAACCTCGCTGGAAGGCCTGACGCGGGAATTGCTGCGACCGGCTCTGGCCGAATGGCTGGACAAGAATCTGCCACCGCTGGTCGAGCGCATGGTGGCGGCCGAAATCGCCCGCATCGTCGGCAAGAAGGGCTGACTGGACTTTACCCGGACCCGTTTCCGCGCCGCCGGACAGGAACACCGGCCCCAACAGCGCCGAAGTGAGCAGCATGGTCAGCCCGATGCCAGGAGCGGCGGGGATCCTCGAGAGGCGAGCGCGGGACCATTGCCTGCCTTTGCGCCGCAAGCCGCCAATGTGCGACGGGCCCAATGTGCAGGCGGGCCCAATGTGCAGGCGGGATTGCCGGGGACTCGCAAAGCACCTGCTTCCATGACATATTCGTTTCCCAAAAGCATATGCGGGAGAGTGGTTATGACGATTGCCCGTTTGATTGAGGGGCGCAGCACTGCCATCATCAGCTGCAGCGCCGATACCGGCGTACGCGAAGCCATTACCCTTCTTGCCGAAAAACGCATCGGTGCCTTGCCTGTCATGTCCGACAGAACGGTGTGCGGCGTGTTTTCCGAACGCGACGTGATCTACCAGTTGCAAGCCAATGGCCCCGCCATGCTGGACAAGACTGTCGGAGATGTCATGACCGCGCCGGCCATCACGGTGGCACCGGATACCCCTGTACTGAACGCGATGGCGCTGATGACGCGGCGGCGCATCCGGCACCTGCCGGTCGTGCAAGGCTCCGAGATGATCGGCCTGGTTTCGATCGGCGATCTGGTCAAATACCGGATCGACAGCATCGAATCCGAAGCGGAAGCGATGCGCACTTATATCCAGACCGCCTGAATCCCGAACTCAGCAGACGGGAAAGCGCCTGTCAGCTGCTGGTCCCGGCATTTGATGTCCCGGCATTTGATGGTGCATCATCCGCCCAGGATGAGCGGACGTGGCCCGGTAACGGCGGCATCCGCTTCCCACTTCATTCCAGACATTGAAACCGGGACGCTGCGGGGCGTTCGCTTCTTGCCGCAACGCACCCGCGCGCCTACATTCCAAAGCATGTCCGAACCCACGATCACTCTCAGCCCCTCCGCTGCCGCGCGTGTCGCGACGATCGCCGAAAAGCAGGGCAAACCCGCCATCCTGCGCCTTTCCGTCGAAGGTGGCGGCTGTTCCGGTTTCCAGTACCAGTTCGGCCTGACCGACGCGCCGGAAGCCGGCGATGCCGTGGCGGAAACGGATGGCGTCAGGCTGGTGGTCGATTCCACCAGCCTGGAACTGGTCGCGGGCTGCACCGTGGACTTCATCGAATCGCTGGGTGGCGCGGCTTTCCGTGTGGAGAATCCCAATGCCACCGCCGGTTGCGGCTGCGGTTCGAGCTTTTCCGTGTGAAGATCGCTTCTTTCAACATCAACGGCATCAAGGCCCGCCTGCCGCGCCTGATCGAATGGCTGGAAGAAACCCGGCCCGCTGTCGCCTGCCTGCAGGAAATCAAGACGCAGGACGAAGGCTTCCCCTCCGCCGATTTCGAAAAGCTGGGCTACAAGGCCATCTGGCACGGGCAGAAGGGCTTTAACGGCGTTGCCATCCTGGCCGACGGCGAAGCGCCGGTGGAAGTGCAGCGCGGCCTGGATGGCGAGCCGGAAGACGAGCATTCCCGCTATCTTGAGGCCGACGTCTTCGGTGTGCGGATCGCCTGCATCTACCTGCCCAACGGCAATCCCCAGCCCGGGCCGAAATTCGATTACAAGCTGCGCTGGATGGAACGGTTGCGCCGCCGCATGCGCGCGATTTCCGCGCAGGAGATTCCGGCGGTGGCGATCGGGGATTTCAACGTCATCCCCACCGATCGCGATGTCTGGGCGCCGGCCGCAATGGCCGACGATGCGCTTATGCAGCCGCAATCGCGCGATGCCTATGCACGGCTGCTTTGCGACGGCTGGACAGATGCGCTGGCAGTGCATAACCCGCGCGGCGGCATCTGGACCTATTGGGACTATCAGGCGGGCGCGTGGCAGAAAGACCATGGCTTCCGCATCGACCACGCGCTGCTTTCACCCGAGCTGGCCGACCGCCTGGTCGCCTGCGGCGTCGACAAGGCCCATCGCGGGCGCGAAAAGGCCAGCGATCATGCCCCTGTCTGGATTCAGGTGTCTGGATTCAGGTGACGGGCTGAAAATGCCGCGCTCCGTTCCGGCAGGGCGCGCGCATCCGATCAGCGATAGAAAACGTGATTGTCCACCCGGGCAACGCGGGTCAACCGCCAGCCCGGAGAAACCCATGTCGCATGGAAGAACAGCGCCCCTTCCGTCGGGCTCTCCCAGCTGCCGCCATGGGCGATCTGGGCTATGGCCACCGCCGTGCGCCAGGCATTGGACGTCTTGCGGATCGCGGGCAGGGCATGGCCCCGCACGAAGGAGAATTGGGAACGCTGGAAAACAACGCCGCAATAGGTGTCGGGGAAGCGGCCGGACTTGGCGCGGGCCACGACCACGCGGCCGACGGCCAGTTGGCCGTCCAGCGATTCACCGCGCGCTTCGAAATAGATCGCGCCTGCCAGGCACGTAAGCTCGCGCGCGAGTTCCTCGGGCTGGGGCTGGGCCGCAATCAGCTGGGCCAGGGAGTTGGCGTCGCCATCCTGCGAAGGGGCGGGGTCGTCCGATCCGGTTTCATCCCCGGAATCGCCAGGCAGCACCTGCACTACCGGTTCGGATATGAATTGTACGGCGGATTCGGTCTTGCGAACAACAGGTTCGCTGTCTTGTGCGGCGGCGCCGGTTTCACTGGCACTGAGAAGCACGATCGCTGTCATCGCGGCCATGGCAATCATGCCGGCCTGCTGTAATTTAAAACGCATTCACTCGAAAACTAAGGCGGTTGGCTCGCCAGTCGCAGGTGGATCAGGCTGCCCAAAGGGCAACTTACCTGTTCGGGTCCTGCCGGCGGCCCCCCGTCTGCGCGCTAACCGGTAGGCCGATATGCCATCCCGGTCGCCTGCGCAAAGTCGGTGCCGCGCAGTTGTTTGTGCAGTGCAACAGAGTCAATCTTTATCAGCCGTTAATCCGATGAACCGTTCACCATTTGCGATATCCAGTTCAACGATCCAGAGATCGTCGTCCTGCTTCGACCGGCGACTCAGGTAATCCTCAAATTCCTGTTTATTTACAGTGCTTTGAACTTTAGAGCAGTGCCATTGCCGAGTGCCGTCAAGCTGCGGCATGCGTTCGTAAGCCCGTGAATTATCACCGTTTTTTGTAAGAATGATTAAGATTGTGCCCGCCTCGCGTTCACCTTTCTTAACGACTGTGGCGAAACCGCCTTCGGCCTGGACCAGACGGATCAGGCCGGCAATCTCGATATGGGCGGGAAGCCGTGCTTCCACGGTCAGCGGTCGGACCTGCGCAAGGTCCGCGCGTAACCGTCAAGCCCGGAAAGCGCGATATGCGAGCGCATGAACGTGCCGGTGCCGCGGCCGATTTCTTCGCCTTCGCTATCCACCAGCCGCGCTTCGGCGACCAGCACACGGCGGCGCCCGCTGATCCAGCGCCCTTCCGCCACCACTTTTCCATGCCGCACCGGCTTGCTGAAATGCAGGTTGAAAGACGTCGTCAGAAGGAAACGGTCGGTCACCAGGGTATTGGCGGCATAGAAGGCCGCATCATCGAGCATCTTGAAATAGATCGTGCCGTGCGCCGCACCCGCGGCGTGATAGCAGCTTTCATCCACGGTAAAGACGATGCGCGATTCGCCTTCTCCCGTAATCGTCAGCTCGGAAGCGAACAGGCGGTTGATCGGCGCGGAAGCATAAAGGCCTTCCAGCGCGCGCCAGTGCATGGCCGCGCCGGAGATTCCGCTTTCAGGCGGCATCGCGGTCGATGACATTGGACAAGACACCAAACAGCGCTTCCGGTCCCGGTGCCTTGGCCAGCGCTTCGTGCATGCGTTCGTCGCGCATCAGGCGCGATATCGACGCCAGCGCATGGAGATGGGTGACACCCGCCTGTTCCGGCGAAAGCAGACCGAACACGAAACGGACGGGCATGCCATCCGCCGCCTCGAAAGCCACCGGCGCTTCAAGGCGGAGGAAAGCGGCAACCGGGCGATGGAGCTGGTCGATCCGGGCATGGGGAATAGCGACGCCCCTGCCAAAGCCCGTGCTGCCCAGCAATTCACGCGCTTCCAGGCCTTCCAGCACTTTGGTCTGGTCCAGCTCGTAAACGTCGGCAAAGCGCTGCGCGAGCAGTTTCAGGATCGCCGTCTTGCTGTCGGCGCGGATCGTGCCGACAGCTTCGGGCAGCAGGGTGAAAAGTACGGTCATTTCCGGGTCGAATATCTAACACTCTTGTGTCCCGCCACATGTATATACATGCCCGGGTAACCAATGGTTAAACACGTCCTCCTGCAGACGGGAAATGCGCGTATTCGCGCATCAGGACGGTTCGACCCAGCCGATCGATCCATCGCCGCGGCGGTAAACCATATTATGCTTGCCCGTACCAGCATTTTTGAACAGCAGCGCGGTGGTGTTGCGCAAATCCAGCATCATGACCGCATCGGAAACCGTCGTTTCGGGAACGTCGACGCGGGTTTCCGCGATGACTACCGGAGCATCCACGAGAACTTCTTCCTCCGCTTCCGGTTCGGCGAAGATGGTATAGGCCGCCTCTTCCTCGCGAAGGGAGTGTGCGACCTGTTCGTGGCGGGCATTCAGCCGGCGCTTGTAACGGCGCAGCTGCTTGTCGATCTTTGCCGCCGCCTGATCGAGCGCGACGTGCGCGTCTTGTGCGATCGCCGAACCTTTCAGGATCAGGCCCTGCATCACGTGCATGACGATGTCGCAACGGAATGCACCGGCGGGCGCCTTGCCAAAAGTGATGTTCGAAGACAGCGCCTGGTTGAAATATTTGTCGACAATCCCGGTCAAGCGCTCGTTGACGTGATTCTGCAGCGCTTCACCAGTGTCCATCTGATGGCCGGAAACGCGGATATCCATAACTGCCTTACTCCTTGCAATGGAATCTAGTTGCAATGGAATCTAGCTCTTCCACAGCGGGGTATCGATAGATTCCAGAAATGCGGCGTGTACCGCAAGTTCAGCTTCACTCGCCCGATGGGGACGAGGCGTGCGATATGGCCTGTCCTTCCTGCTGACAACGAGGGTTTCGTTGATTTCCTCAACGGTTTCGGCAACCAGTTGCAGGCCGATCTGCCGGCCGCCGCGCAGCTCGACATAGACCTGGGCCAGCAATTCGGCGTCGAGCAGAGCGCCATGCCGGGTGCGGTGGCTGCGATCGATGCCATAGCGGGTGCACAGCGCATCGAGCGAAAGCTTCGCGCCGGGATGGCGCACGCGCGCCAATGCCACCGTATCGACCATGCGCACCGTTGAAACCGGCTCCAACCCGCTGATCGCCAGCTCCGCATTGAGAAAGCCGAAATCGAAGCTGGCATTATGCGCGATGAGTGGGGAATCGCCGAGAAATTCCAGCAGTTCTTCCGCTCGCTCTGCAAAACGCGGCTTGTCGGAAAGGAACGTGTCGGAAAGTCCGTGCACGGCCTCGGCGGCGGCGGGCATCGCGCGGTCCGGATTGAAATAGGCATGGAAAGTGCGGCCAGTGAGCACCCGGTTCACCATCTCGATGCAACCGATTTCCACCATCCGGTCTCCGGACTTGGGGTCCAGACCCGTGGTTTCGGTATCGAAGATGATCTCACGCATCTCTTTCCATATCGGCCTGCAACAGCCGGGTGGCAAGAGGGTAAGAAGCGCTTTATTCGCGCCCTGTCAGCCGGTGGACCAGGCTTTGTACGGCATGGCGTGTCTCCGCCAGCGAAGTCCCGGTATCGATCACATAATCGGCCCTTGCGCGCTTTTCCGCATCCGGCACCTGCAGCTTCAGGATCTGTTCGAATTTCTCCTCGGTCATGCCGGGCCGGGCCAGAACACGCTGGCGCTGTGCCTCCGCGCCTGCGGAAACAACCAACACCGCATCGACCCGTTCCGAACCTCCCTTTTCGAACAGCAGCGGAATATCGAAAACGACCAGCGGCTGGGCGCTGTTGCGCTCCAGGAATTGCTTGCGCATGAGTCCCACGGCGGGATGGACGATGGCTTCCAGCCGCTTCAACGCTTTCGGATTGCCGAAAACACGGGCGCCAAGCTTCGGCCGGTCAACGCCGGCGGGGCCGGTCGTCCCGGGGAAGGCGGCTTCGATTGCCGCCACAAGCGCGCCGTTCGGTCCCTGCAGTTCATGCACGGCGGCATCGGCATCGAACACCGGCACTCCAAGCCCCTGGAACATTGCCGCCACCGCCGATTTGCCCATGCCGATCGAACCGGTCAGGCCCAGAACGAAAGGCAGTCCATCCGGTGCTTCTGTGTTCATGACGTCAATATCCCGCGCAATTCGGCATCATGCTCGCGAAGCGGCAATCGACCGAAGAATTTGCCAAAAGCCGTCGCCGCCTGGCCGACAAGCATGACCAATCCGTCCGATGTGCGCAATCCGTGGCCGGCCGCCACCTTGAGCAGCTCGGTTTGCAGCGGGACATAGACCATGTCGAACACCAATCCGCCCGACGCCATGCCGGAAAGCTCCTCCAGCACGAAGCCGGGCATGGCATCCTGCCCTTTCATGCCAAGCTGGGTGGCGTTGATCACCAGGTCCGCACCGGCAAACGCGCCGCTGCCTGCCCGAAACGGCAGGACAGCCGCCGCAAGCGCACATTCCTGCGCCGCGCGGCGAGCCTTGTCCGGGCTGCGCGCCAGTATCAGGACGGAGGCGCAGGATGCACCGGCCAGACAGGCAAAGGCCGCCCGGGCAGCGCCGCCCGCACCGATCACCACAGCCTTGCGCCCGGCCAGCGCTTGTCCGAAAACCGCGGCTTCCACGCCATCGACATCGGTATTGGTGCCGCACAAGGCGCCATCGCCGTCACGCCAGACGGTGTTGACCGCGCCGACGGCGGAAACGCGCGCATCCACCCGGTCAATCAGCGGCGCGATGCTTTCCTTGTGCGGGATGGTGACATTGCAGCCGCGCCAGTCGGGATCCTGCCGGCGGCCGGCGAAATAACCGGCCAGTTCTTCCCGCCGCACATGGCAGGCGCGATATTCGCCATCGATGCCAAGTTTTCCCAGCCAGAAATTATGAATGATCGGCGATTTGGAATGGGCGATGGGATCGCCGATCACTTCTGCATATGGCTTGGTCACCGCGTCAATTCCCCCATCTCCCTCAAGGCGCCGAGAACCGCCAGCAGTGGCATGCCCAGCACGGTGAAATGATCGCCCGCGATGCTTTCGAACAATTGCACGCCGCGCGCCTCTATCCGGAATACGCCCACGCAACCGGCCACGGCAGGCCATTCCGCAGCGAGATAGGTTTCTATAAAATTGTTTGATAAATCAATTACTTGCAATGACGCCATAGCGGTATGTGCCCATACGATCCTGCCATTGCGAGCCAGAGCAGCGGCACTGTGCAGATGCATTTCCCGGCCGGAAAAGAACCGCAGATGCTCCTCCGCCTGTTCCCGGTCCCGCGGCTTGCCGAAACGGCGGCCATCCACTTCCACCAGCGAATCGCTGCCCAGAACCAGCGCATCGGGATATTCGGCGGAAACGGCGAGCGCCTTGGCCTCAGCCAGCGTCAGGGCAATTCTGGCGGGCGGGGAGCCCGCCAGCGACGCTTCCAGCGCGCGTTCGTCAAGATGGGCGGGGATTGCCTCGAAAACGACGCCAGCCTGTTCAAGCATGGCGCGGCGCGAGGCGCTTTGCGAAGCGAGTATGATCATATCGGTTTGGATTCGCCCGGCGCGGTAACGCCGGAAGCCTGGCGTTCATTGTAGAGATTGATGATGGCAGCGGCCGTTTCCTCGATGGAACGGCGCGTGACATCGATTACCGGCCAGCCGTTGTCCGCGAACATACGCCGGGCAAACTGCAATTCCTGCGATACCTTGTCCGTATCGACGTAACTGGTATCGGGTGACTGGTTGAGCGAGAGCAGCCGGTTGCGCCGCACTTGCACCAGTCTTTCGGGTGCAGTGGTCAAGCCCACGACCAGCGGACGGCGCAATCCGAACAGGGCCGATGGCGGAGGACTTTCGACAACGATGGGGATATTGGCCACCTTGTAGCCACGATTGGCGAGATAGATGGCCGTCGGTGTCTTGGAACTGCGCGAAACGCCGGCCAGCACCATGTCGGCTTCTTCCCAATCCTCCCAGGAAACGCCGTCGTCATGGGCAATCGTGTACTGTATCGCCTCCACGCGCGCGAAATAGGCTTCATCCATCAGGTGGCGCCGGCCCGGACGGGGCCGGGCCTGCTGGCCCAGCATGTCTTCCAGCGCATCGGTGACGGTATCGAGGGCGGCAATCAAGGGCAGGCCCAACGAACGGCAATGTTCCTCCAACTTGGCTCGCATGTCGCTGTTGGCCATGGTGAACAACACCAGCCCGGGATTGGCCGCCAGATCGGGGATGATGCGTTCAAGATGCTGCAGCGACCGCACCATTGGCCAGAAATGACGGA
>Ga0299912_10001815_pt1 | contig 17274 bp, 16 predicted proteins | sample RVTome_2_FD_207667 | JGI IMG/M metagenome (GOLD analysis project Ga0299912, IMG submission 207667) | Soil microbial communities from uranium-contaminated site in the Upper Colorado River Basin, Wyoming, United States - RVT95D214 (version 2) ... | reverse complement strand
GGGGATGAAATTCGTATATTTGAGCGCGGTATACGATTTGGCCCAAGCGGGCTTGAGTCCGGCGTCGAGTTTCATCAACAACCCGTATCCGCCGCTCTCGTTAATTCCGGAAATATCAAACTGCGTCCAGCCGGCGGCAATGTATCCCTTGTCGCCGGAAGCGCAGAGGGAGTACAGCCGATCGTGTTTTTTTCCGGAATAGTTCATCTGATTCAGGATTTGTCCGTCCTTGTCGACATGGGCCGCCCAGCCGTCCAAGTTGGACCAGTATCCGTTGTCGCCGACAACCAAACAGCCGCCTTCCGAATCGGGCATTCCCTGGCGCATCCGGACACCCCCATTACTGTTCTTGATGGTCTTGGCCCAGGTCGGCGTTTTCGGCGGAGCGGCTTCCCGAGCGGAGGAAGAACTCCGACCCGGGTTCCAGGTTAAAAAAATAAGCGCGGAAATAAAAATAGATAGGCAGATCGCTTTAGATCGCATGAAGACTTCCTTTCCTCCGAAATTAGAATGACGATATCATCGGTCGATGCACGATGTCAAGAACACGCGGACGGCTTTGGAAACGGCCGGCTCATTCGAGATTGCGGTAGGCGAAATCGTCGATCTTCAGGACGCCGGCGCCCCGGCCGAAGATCCCCAGCTTCAGGTGCGAGAATCCTCCAAGCACGTTTTGGTGATAGCCGGAGACCTCCAGGGAATAGGGATAGGGCGTCCAGCGCCGTCCGTCATCGCTCGAAGCCATCGACAGGTCGAACTCGTTCATCCGGATCCTGAGATATTTGACCCGTTCGCCAACGCCAAGCCCCGCCTTTGAAGGCGGGGATGAGAAGCGGGGCTCAGGGTTAATCATGAACAAGCCCCGGCCTTCAGGCCGGGGGGTCGATGATTTGACCGCGGGCGCTTTGATCCTCTCGCCCGAGATCGCGCCCTTGGCCATGCCGAAGACCTCGCCGCCCTTGATCCCGATCCCGGCGAAAGCCCTGTCGTCGTAGTAGGCGATGAGACCCGCTTCCACGTCCCCCTCGGTTTCCAGACGGGCCGACGCCTCGTAGCTGTGATCCCCGACTGTGGCGTGCAGGACTCGAAGCCTGCCGGCCGCGGACTTGATTTCCAGTCGGCCGTTTTCAATCCGTTGATCGTCGAGGGAATCGAGCCCCGAGAATTGCCACTGGAGCTTGAGCTCCTTCCCGGAAAAATCGTCCGGCTCGATGACGACGTTCCGAAGCCTCCGGGACGGACCTTCCCGCCGCGCGTCCCGGACGGTTTTAAACCATCCGTCCGCGGTCCCTTCGATGGGCTCGATGAGCGTATTCCGGCCCAGCGGATAACAGCCGTTCTCGTAGGCGTGATAGACGATGTGCCAGCGGCCGGCCGCGTCGGAGAAAATCGTGCCGTGTCCCTTGGACCACCACCGATCCGATCGGCTCCAGGTGTGCACGACGGGGTTGTAAGGGCTATTCTCCCAGGGGCCGAGCGGGCTCCTTGACCTGGCCGAGACCGCCATATGCCCCGTCGAGGGGCCGGCCGTTCCTCCCTGGGCCGCCGTCAGATAGTAGAAGCCGTCCCGGAAGGCCAGCTTGGGCGATTCGAGATAAAAGCCTTCCACGACCCAATCCTTGGGATAGGTCCAGCCTTCGTAGACATGCTTCGTCTCCCCGCGGACCGAAAGCCCGTCCGGGGCGAGCTCCACGACCCTTCCACTATCCAGGTAAAGGTAGCGTTTGCCGTCGGGGGCGACGACATGGCCGGGATCGATTCCTTTGACCCGAAGGTCCACCGGATCGCTCCACGGCCCTCGGGGCGAGTCGGCCGTGACGACCCAGTTCGTCCCCCCGGCCGGGAAGTAGATATAGAACTTGTTCCCGTGCCCGGCTAAGTCGGGCGCCCAGACATCGCCCACGTTTCGATGAAGGGCGTAGCCGACGCGCTCCCATCGCCTCAGGTCCTTCGAACGCCAGACGAGAAGACCCGGGAGATTGCGGTAGGAGGAGTGGGTCATGTAGAAATCGTCTCCCACACGCAGGATCGAAGGATCGGCGTGGTCGCCGGTCAGGACGGCCAGGATCTCGCTTTTGTCCCGACTATCGCCGGATTGGGACGGCCAAGCTAGGCCCAAGACGCATATTGAAAGAACCAGGACGGCCGGGATCGTCGTTCGTGATTTCATGGTGCGTATCTTATCACTGCCAGGGCGGCAAGAACAGCCGCCCGACGCTGACCGTCGAATAGTTATCGGATTCCGATAGAACTTCCGTTATTTTGCGGCGAGGAAGCCGCCCTCCGCCCCCGGACCCCGTTGAACCAGTCCCGTCGGTTCCCCCCGTCGGATAAGCCGCCGGGGCCCCCCTCCGCTACGGGGGCTTGAGGGCGGCTTCCTCGCCGCAAAACGGAGAATTTAAACATCGGCAATATGTATAAAAACCGTTCGACGGTCAGGGCCCGACGGGCTTGACATGCCCGCTCCGGGAGAGATATGTTCGGGGTGCGCGGGGCGGGCAAGCTCCGGCCGAAAGGAGAGATCCATGAAGCCCAAGGACGGAAAAGGGAAGGACAATCGCGGCGTCAGCCGTCGCGAATTTCTGACCGGATGCGCGGCCTGCGCGGGCGCAGCCGGTCTGATGGACGCTCCCTTCTGGCTCAGGACCCTGCCGGGCGTCGCGGGCCGTGACAAACCTCGCATACGCGTCATCTACGCCCTTCATACCGACGTCCAGAACGAACCCGACTGGCCCAACCTCGGATTCGATTTCCGCCCCATCATGGAACGGACAACCTCGGAGCTAGTCAAGCGGCTTCCCGAGTTCGAATTCCTGCCGGCGACGGCAACCGGTCCCGAAGAAGCCCAGAAGCTTCTTGAGGCCGATAAGGCCGCTCCCGCCGACGGATTCCTCGTCATGCAGCTCAACTGCTGGAACCGGGTCGCCCAGACGTTCGCGGCCTCGGGCCGGCCCGTTCTCTACGCCGACTTCAAATATGCCGGAAGCGGCGGTTTCCTCGTCTATACGGCCGTGTTCCTGCGCGCCGGCGCCAAGAACGTCGGCTTCGTGGCTTCGTCCAGGATCGAGGATCTTGCCGCGGCGGCCCGCTGTTTCAAGGATGCCTCGTCGGGCGGCCTAGGATACGATTTCGACGCAGCGACGGCCCGCGTCAGGATCGCGGCGACACCCCGGCCCGGCGAACTTGCCTGTTTACCCGATCCCGTCGAGACCCTATCGCCCCAGGAGACGGTCCGGCGGATGAAGGCCTCGAAGATTTTGGCCGTCCGGGACGATAAGACCGGGCCCGAAACGACCCTCATGGGCATTCCCGTCATCCAGGTCCCCTTCTCCGTGGTCAACGAGGCCTGGGCGGCCGCGGACAAGGATGAGGCCCGGGCGATCGCCGACCGCTGGATGAAGACGGCGGCCCGGGTCGAGGGGGTCAGCCGCGACGAACTCATCAACTCGGCCGCCATGTATCTCGGCGAGAAAGCCGTCCTGAAAAAGTACGGAGCTAATGCCATCACCATCAACTGCCTGGGAGGATTCTACGGCGGACACATTCACGCTTATCCCTGCCTCGGCTTCCACGAGCTCAACAATGAAGGTCTGGTCGGCGGCTGCGAATGCGACGTTCCCTCGGCCTCGGCCATGGTCGCCGTCGGGATACTGAGCCAGGGGCGGCCCGGGTACATCTCCGACCCGGTCCTGGACACGGCGAACCGGCGGATCATTTACGCCCACTGCGTGGCGTCCAATAAAGCTTTCGGGCCGCGCGGCGCAACGAACCCGTTTGAGATTCTGACCCATTCCGAGGACCGGCAGGGCGCCGCGGTCCGCTCGCTCCTCCCGGCCGGCTACATGACGACATCGGTCGAGGTGTCCGAGGCCCGCAAGGAAATCCTCCTCCACCGGGCTAAGGCCGTCGGAAACGACCCCGACGACCGAGCCTGCCGGACCAAGCTCGTTGCCGAGCCGGTCGGGGACTTCGAGAAGCTGTTCAGGATGTGGGATGTCTGGGGCTGGCACCGGGTCACGTTCTACGGCGACCTCGAGGGGCCGGTGCGCGGCCTGGCCGACGCCCTTGGATGGACAGTGGTCGCCGAGGCTTAGAGGCCGTTTTCGCGGGAGATGATTGATTTTGAACCCGGCCGATAGGGGAGAGGCAAGGACTCAAACCTTCCCGGTCCGCATCTGGGAAATCGATTTCTTGCGCGGCCTGTCCATCATCCTGATGGTTCTCTACCATCTCCTGTACGATCTTACCGAAATGCGCGGCCTAAAGACGCTTTTCGGAATCGAGGTCAATTTATACAGCGTCTCCTGGCTGGTGGCTCAAAATTTTTTCGCCGGACTTTTTATCATTTTATCCGGGATCAGCAGCACGTTGAGCAGGGGTAATATCCGCCGGGCCCTGAAGTTGCTGGGAGTCGCGGCCGTTATCACCGCGGTCACATATATCTATGATTCCTCGTCGGCCATTCTTTTCGGAATTCTCCATTGTTTGGGTATTTGCATTTTGATTTACGGTTTGACTCTCCATAAAGCCAAGCTTTTGGCCTGTGCCTGCGCGGGAGCGCTCGTTTTCGGTCTCACGGCGGCTCGCGCTCTTTTATTGAGGAACGCGCCGGTCCATACTAACTGGCTTCTTCCGTTCGGCATCACCGGCGATACGTTCGCATCATTGGACTACTTTCCCCTTCTTCCCTGGTTCGGCATCTTTCTGGCGGGAGCGGCGCTGGGCAAGTCGATTTATTCACGAAGGCGGAGCGTCATCCCCAAGCCGTGGCCCGAGACATTTATCAATGCGGCGGGCAGACATTCTTTGCTTATTTATGTGGTCCATCAGCCCGTCCTGATCGCGATCCTGTATCTAGCGGGTTTGTTGCGGTAACGAGCCCTTTGATGAGAGCGAAATGCGCCGAAATCCTTGTGAGGAGAGGCAGGCCGTTCGCCAACGAATTCTTTGACGCGGAGCAGGAGGATCAGAAATGAATATATTAAAAAATAAACATGATAAATTATTCGAGGCGGCAAAAAGGGGTCTTCCTGACGACGTGAAAAGATATTTGCAGGAAGAAGCGGACGTGAATGCCAAGGACAAAGATGGCAGGACGGCGCTGTACGTAGCTGCTGAAAAGGGCCATAAGAACGTGGCCGAGCTGCTGATCGCTAAAGGTGCGGATGTGAACGCCAAAGACAAAGATGGCTGTACGCCGCTGCGTTATGCTGTTCTCAGGGGCAGGCGCCATATGGACATGGTTGATTTGCTCATTAAACATGGGGCTGTGGAATGAATTGTTAAAGCCCGCCCATCATTTAATAGGCATAAGGAAGCGGCGCAGGCCCGCAAAGCCATTAGCCCTGGCGCCGAAGAGCTTGCGTGGAGGAAAAACTTTCGAGCGGGGGGATTATATCACTATCCGATCCTGCTCAATTGGGGATGAACTCCTTGACGACGGCGGGCAGGATATACCTGACCATCATCTTATCGACCTGGGCATGCCCGTACGGTTTGTTGTAGGCGGTTGCCGTGATGACGACGACCAGGGGCTGTTCGGTGAAAACGAAAACCTTGTTGCCGCCGTTTCCCGAACAATAGAACGTTCCGTACGGACGGCCGTTCACTATGTATGTCCTGTTCCAGAATAAAAACCCGTAAAAGCCGTTTTCGCTGTCCGGGATCGCCAGATATTTTTGAAAGGACTCATCGACCCAACGTTTCGGCAGAACGGGCTTTCCGTTCCATAAGCCCCCGTTTTTATAAAGCTGTCCGAATTTGGCGTAGTCCAGGGAAGTCATCTGCAGGCCGCCCGCCGTGTTCACGACTTTTTGGGGCGTATATTGCCACTCGTATCTTGTGATCCCCAGAGGCTTGAACAGCTCTTTTTCAGCGTATCGCTCCAATCCGCCGGGGATGGACTTGTCGAGGATATCGCCCAGCAGGACGACGCCGGCCGTGAAATAATCCCACTGTCTCCCGTTTTCTTTGGCTTCGTCCACGGGCAAGTCCAGCGCGAATTTCACCCAATTCGATGATGGGTACATTTTTTCTTCGTTTCCGGGCGAGTTCTCGTCCCGGTCCGAACCGGCAAAGGCCGAGCTCATGGTCAATAAGTCTTTAAGCGTGACGCCGCTTTTCTTGGGAGAGAAATTGGCGAAGGACTTGAGATTGTAAAATTCCCCCAGGGTCCGTGCTACGTCCTTAATTGCGCCGTCCCGGATGGCCATCCCCATGAGCGCCGAGGCGAACGATTTTCCCACCGAGCGGGTGTCGTGGAGCGTCGTCCGATCCGCCCCGTTGAAATATTCCTCGATCAAGAGCTTTCCCTCTTTGATAACGACGAGGCTCGTGATGTCCTTGAAATCTTCCTGGGCGATTTTTCGTTTGAGGTCCCTGATCTTTTCCCTGTCGAAGAGTTCGCCCGAGATCGGCCAACCGCTGCCGGCTCGGATGGGCTGCGGCGCGATCTTTGTCTCCTCGATTTTAGGTTTTACGACATTCAGGATGATCTGCCCGGCGGCGATCAGGTCCCCCGTTTTCAGGATCGGATTCTTGATATACGGCCGGATCTCGATCTTCAAAATGTGCTCTCCCGCCGTCAATACATCTTCGCCCTCGCTCATCATAAACCGGTTCCAGAGAAACCGGCCCCAAGAATCTTCCCCCGCGGCGCTGATCAAAGGGACGCGAAAAATGGTCTGCCTATTCTTGCCGTCGAGGCCGCCGGCGCCCGGAGGGAGGTTTTCCGCGTAAACCATGGCTCCATCGATATAGAACGAAAATTGATAATTGCCGATCTTATTCAGTTCCTCCGCGCTCAATTCGGGCGCAAGCCGATGCAGATAGTTTGTCAGGGAATTCGCCATGAACGTCCGGATGTTCAAGTCGCGGTTGTTTTTCAGTTCAAAAGTCTTCAGAAAGTCCGATTCCCGATAGTCCTGAATGGGGATGGGCTTGGACGTGAACGTGACTTCGCCGATATGAGCCCGATGCAGAGGACTCGTGATGCCTTCATTCTCAACGAGGTCCTTTTCTTGTCCGGAGAGCATGACGGAGAGAGCGAGACAAAACGTCACGGGGATCATTGTCTTTTTCATTGAAATCCCTTTGCGATAGAGCGATGAAATAAGGCCACAAACAGAATACGGCCCAAAGAAGCAATCGGTTGACAAGAAAAGCCCTTTCCCGGCCGGGGATTGCGTTAGTTGCCGATCCAACCCAGGTAAATCTTCTCCTGATCCGGGGTCGGGTTTGGAATCCTCTTGATGCGGTATCCGGGATCTATCTTTCTGGCCAGGACGACCGGGGCTTCCTTTTCCTCGCCGCCCCTGGAAAAGCGGACGATAACCGTATCCCCGGGCTTTTTGGATTCGATGGCTTTCTTCATGCCCGCGGCGTCGACGGCGACGCCGTCCAGAGTTAATATCACATCCCGGGGGGCGATGCCCGCGCGCCCGGCCGGGGAATTACTCGCGGCCCTCCAGACGAAAAGCTTGCCGTCCCGCTCCCGGACCGTCGCTCCCAGGTCGGCCTCGTCGAGCTCTTTGGGCAATTCGACCTCCAGCCCCGCATAGCCGAGATACTTGGGATAATCGACGGCCTTGGTCGTATCGGCATATTCGAAGATTTCGCCCAAGGGTACGCCGGCGATGCGCTCGCAAACGTCTTGGAATTCCGCATCCGTAAACCCGCGCTTTTTCTCTCTGTAATATTCCCGATAGAGTGTCCTCATCACGTCGTCGAGAGACCGAGCGCCCCGCGTCTCGTGCCGGATCTTGAGGTCCAGAAGCAGCGCGATGCCCGCCCCTTTTTCATAGTAGGAAATCGATTTTTCCGGATCGCCTCCGAATGGGCCCTGGTCCCAGGAGACATAGCTCGATTGGGCCGCGGATTGGAGGAGACGGCCCGGCCTGTTCTCGTAGCCGGCGATCGGCGAACCCACCGACGCGAGCATCTCACCGGCGGTCGTGAAACCCGCGCGCCTGAGAATCAGGTACTCGTAATAGATCGTGAACCCCTCGGACATCCAGAGCAGGCGCGTCCGGTTGGGCCGGTCGTAGTCGAAGGGTCCCAATTCGAAGGGGCGGATGCTTTTAACGTTGTAGAGGTGAAAATACTCGTGGGCCAGAAATTCTAAAGTGCCCCGCTGCTTTCGGGAAGAATATCCGCTGAGGCCGTCGAGGCTGACGGCCGTGGAATTCAAATGCTCGATGCCTCCCCGTCCGGGCCCCACCGCCAGGAACGTATAATGCTTGTACGGGATTTCGTCGATGATCGAAACAGCCGCTTCGACTATGCGCTTCAGGTCGGACGTGAATTCGGCCCGGTTGAAGTCCCCCAGATTATAGCCGACGAAGGCGTGGGGGATCCCCCGGACTGCGAAGGACAGCCTCTCCAAGTTGCCGACCAGTATCGGACAGTCATAGAGGACGTCGAAGTCGAGGGCCGTGAAGGTGTTGGGTTTTCCGGGAACCGGGTCGAGCCCCGTGGCGACGTCCTTCCATTTATCGTAGGGCTTCACCGTGAGGGTCACGGGATGTCCGATTTGACCGGCGACGTGCATGAAAACGCCGACCGGAGCGATGTAGGCCCGGTTTTCGTCCAAATAGCTTTGGACGATGAACTGGACGGTCGCCTTTACATCATAACTGATCGTGAGCGGCGACGCGTTCCCCGTACGGACCCGCCAAGTGTTAGCCGCGGCCTTTTCCCACTCCAGCGGTTTGCCGGATCCGTCAATGGCCCTAAAATCCTGAATGTTCCCGGCATAATCGATGATTCCGTAATATCCCGGCATCCAGACCGGCATCTTGAAATCTTGCGTCTCGCCTTTAAGACCTATGCAGCTAAGGACAACGTGGAACATATGCGAAGCCGGATTGTCCATGGAAACCGTGAAGGCCATGGTGCCGTCCGGAGGCGCGGCGAAGGCCAAGGCGGCCGCGACGAGCCATGGCACAAAGAACAGGCAAGCCCTAAATCGAATCTTCATTCCATAATCTTCATTGCGTTAACCTTAACACATAAACACCCGCCATTATAGTCCATTATCATGCAGTGTGGCATTATCGAAAGAATCAATACGCCTAGGCCATTCTGACTTAGATCAGATCGAGACGCATGACGATTTGATCTCGGGCTCTCTCGGCGGGAATCCCGATGAGCTTGGCCTGGTCTTCAAGCGCCTCGAGGAACGGGCTTTGCTCCTTCAAGTACGGGTGCGGATATCGATCGACCATCGAGAACCCCAATTTCTCCCAGAACGAATGCCCGGCATTGCCCGTAATCTCATAGATGATGGGAATGTCCTCGAATGAGTTGGCCTCAATATGTTCCCACCCGTTTGCTTTCGCCCATTGGATTAGGGTTTTGACCATTCGGGCGCCGATGCCTTTCCGCTGGTAGGGATTCTCTTTTTGCTGGGGGGATCCCGTCATCAGGCAATGAATTAAGAGCGTTTTGTCGTCGATCTGTGAAGGAATAGGAAAATCAATGGCGGCAAAATCGTCGGCCGGGCCGGCGGGGTGATCTTGTTGAAGGCAAAGCTCGCCGGCGCCCGCCATTTTCCAAACGGCCTTTGGGTAGAAACGAAGTTGTCCAATAATCCGGTTGCCGTCCCGCGCAATAACGGCGCAGGCTCCATAGGTTCGAATGAGCTTAACCAAGAGCGGCAAGTTCCGTTTGCGATAACGTTCCCACGGCAATTCGCTGTCGGATGGCCACCGGTCAATTGTATTACGCGAAAGCGGTCCTCCATGAAGACAGCGCCAAAGGATGAATTCCTCCGTCATCGGTTCGACCATGATATTTTCAATCTTGGCGTCCTTTTTTTGGCCCAATAGTCTGTTCAGAGGCGAACGTCCAAGATGCGCGAGCAGCCGTTGCGTTGCTACGGCGATCCTGGCTCTTAACGTGCCGGGTATGGGGCGCAGGCGCAGGCCAAGGAGCTGTTCGGCGGCAGGCGTCAGATCGAACGCGGTGAGGATACGAGCGACCTTCCCGTCGCGAATATCCAGGACATCGACTCCCTCGATACGCGCTTTGCGGCCAGTTGGCGCATATCCGAGAGGCCGCAGCGGATGGAGATGTGTCGCGGAGATGCGCCACACGATCGCACACCGGCTTCCATCCTCAGCTGCGCAGATCGGCGGTTGAATCTCGTATTTGAAGTCGGGGAAGGCATTGAGCACGTCCTCCGCGAACACTTTCACCGCCGTTCTCCCGCGCGCGGGAGGGTCCGGCATGGCGGGGTCATACCATTCGACATCGTCCGCAAGGAGAGCGATGAATTCTTCGAGGTCGCGGGCATTCCAAGCGGCAAGCAGCCTCTGCGCAATATCCGCTGCTGTTTTGCTATTCAAGCCAATCCTCCCTCGGACTTTATTATAGTCAAAGCAACATCCGAGAAGAAGCGCTAAACTCACTTGGGAAGCGCTCGTCAGGAATTCCAATCTTCACCCCGACCGCCGAATCTGGTATCATAGCGCGGGCGTAGAACCACCATGAGCGCGATCATATCCGCCAAGGATCTCGTCAAGAAATACGGCGATTTGACGGCCGTGGACGGGATTGCCTTCGAGATCGAAGAAGGGGAGTGCTTCGGTTTCCTGGGGCCGAACGGCGCCGGCAAAACCTCGACGGTCAAGATGATCCACTGCGTCTCGCCGGTCACGGCCGGTTCGCTCACGGTTGCGGGCCAGGCCGCCCACATCGATAACCGCGCCATAAAAAAGATGACCGGCGTAATTCCCCAGGAGATCACCCTCGACAACGACCTGACCGTTTATGAGAACCTCATCGTCTTTTCGAAGTTCTTCGACATCCCCCGCCGCGAGGCCAAGGTCCGGATCGCGGAGCACATCAAGTTCGTCGAGCTCGAAGCCAAGCGGAACAGCCGGATCAGCCAGCTCTCGACGGGCATGAAGCGGCGGCTCCTGATTGCCCGGGCCCTCCTCAATAATCCGAGGCTTATCATCGCCGACGAGCCGACGACCGGCCTCGACCCCCAGGCGCGCCACCTCATCTGGCAGAGATTGCGCCGGCTTAAGGCCCAGGGCGTGACCCTGATCCTGACGACCCAGTACATGGAGGAAGCCCAGCAGCTCTGCGACCGGATCGTTATCATGTACCAAGGGAAGATCCTCAAGGAGGGCCTGCCGAGCCGGCTGATTGAGGACGAGATCGGCCGCGAGGTCGCTGAAATCCGGATCCCGCCCGAAGAGGACGCCAAGCTCATCGCCCAACTGGCCGGGTCAAGCAGCGGCCACGAGCGTGTCGGGGACACCCTGTTTTTCTACTGCAAGGACGGCCATAACCTGCGGCACAAGCTCGTTGAGCTCGACCTCCCCAACACGGTCCACCGGCCGGCCACCCTCGAGGACGTCTTCCTGAAACTCACCGGACGGAGCCTGATCGAATGAACCTCTCCTACCGGATCGGCCACGTCTTCTTCCGGAACCTGATGTCCTACAAGAGGTTCGTCGTCCCGACCTTCATCGCCAGCCTCATCCAGCCCCTCTTTTACCTGGTGACCTTCGGGATCGGGATGGGCGCCTACATGGGCCAATTCGGCGGGAAGTCCTACCTCGATTTCCTCGTCCCCGGGGTGCTTGTCTCGTCCGTCATGCTCTCGGCATCTTTCGAGTGCTTGTACGGGACCTTCATTAAAATGATCCACGAGAAGCTCTACGACTCTCTGCTGGCGACGCCGGTCTCGGCCGAGGACGCCGTCGCGGGAGACATCGCCTGGGGCGCGTTCCGGGGCCTGGTCAGCGGGACCCTGATGATGCTGGTCGCCTTGGCCATGGGCGTTAGCCCCGTTTCGATTCCGAGCGTGCTTCTCCTTTTTCTTCTGATGATCGTCGTCGGGATTTTATTCGGGTCGCTGGCCATGATCGTGACCTCGTTCGCCCCGAACTTCGACTTCTTCAGCTACTACACGGAGCTCGTCCTGACTCCGATGCTGTTCTTCTCGGGTGTCTTTTTCCCGCTGGACCGCTTCCCGGGCTGGATGAAGTCCTTCGCCCAGTTCATGCCCCTGACCCACGCCGTCGCGGTCGCCCGGGCCGTTTTCTCCGGCGTCTATCCGCGGGGCTTGGTCGCGAATTTCCTCGTCATCGTCGGCCTGGAAACCGTGGTCTTTTGGGCGGCCCTAAAGCTCATGAAGCGCCGGCTCGTCAGATGATATTTCCTCATTTTTTGATGGGCTCAGGGCCAGAGGCCGCCGGCCCGTCATCTTGCCGGGTCAAGGCCTCATCACCCTCCCCGCTTTCGACGATCGCTTCTTCGACCGTATGAGTCGGACTCAAGATTCGAGTTAATCGGTTTTGCCGATAAAGGTCAATCACCGCCCGGACCGTCAAATTATCGTCCTTGATCAGATAGATATCGATAAAATATTCCTTCAACATATAGAAGGCAATTTCCCCGATCCTGTTGGTGAACAACAAGTCCAAATTGTACTGGATGACCGCCTTCACGACATTGAGACCGACGTGTTGTTTTCGATCCAGGAATTCGTTCAGATAGAAATCCTCGATGACCGCTTCGTTTTCATCGATGCTCAAAATTACAAAATACGGCGCCCGCCCGAAGTGACAGTAGGCTTTCGAATCCAACCCGTTGATTTCCGAGACGGGGACGATGGCTTTCAGCTTTTTTTGACGAGAGGGCTCAACATGCACGAAAACGGATTCGACCGTCGTGAATTTTTGGATGATCTGTTTTTCGATTTCATCGGCGATCGCGTGGGCCTGATAGATGCTGATCGAGGGGTTGGTGGCGAACTTCAATTCCACCATGCGGAACGGACCGGCCTGGCGGACCCTGATGTCTTTGATGCTCTTGACGCCCGGGATATCCAGCAGCGTCTGTTCGATTTGTTCCTTCAAGGATTCATCCAAATTGGCGTCCAACAACGCCAGCAGCGATTTCCAGGCATTTTCCAATCCCAGCTTAAGAATCAACAGGGAAATCAAAATGATAATAACGCCTTCAACGTATCGGATCTGCCAGTAGGCCGTGAGAATTCCGAATAGGACGACGATGGACGAGGCGATGTCCAGCATGGATTCTCCGGCGTTGGCAAGCAGAGACTGGGAATTGATGGCTTTACCGATTTGCTTTTCTTTTCGGGCGATGAAGAATGCGGCCGCGATGGAGAGGACGGATACGGCCACCGGCAAAATCGGGAATGGGATCAGCGGCGGCACAAAGAACAGCTTATGATACCCGTCCAGCAACAATTCGATGCCGGCCCAAAAGATGAGGGCTCCGATGATCAAGGTTACCAGCGTTTCCGCCTTGAATAAGCCATAGGGGAAACGCCGGCTCTTTTCTCGAGAGGCCAGCCATAATCCAAACGCGGAGGCGAAAATGGCCACGGTATCCGCGGCGCCGTGAAAGGCGTCAGCGACCAAAATCTTGGAATCAAAATGGGTGCCGACGACCCATTTTAATGCCGAAATCAGAAGCGTGACCGCCGTTGCCCATAGGGCGGCTTTTTGTCCCGCTTTTAACCGGGCGGTACGCACTTCCATGTCCTGACTCCTCTTTTATTTTATGGCCGCCGATGGACAGGCCGGAATGCAACTCCGGCAGTTGGCACATTTCTCGGCCATAATAAAGGCTTTATCGTCTCTCATCTCGATGGCCATCTCGGGGCAGACAGGAATGCAATTTTGGCAACCTGTACAGGCATCCGGGTCGACCACGGGCTTTGGAGAGGCGGCGGCATCCCGTCCGGACGTATCGATGCCGGAAACGTTGAATTGCCGGGTCATACCTGAACCGCAGTTGGGGCAGGCGGTCTGATAGCAGGGGATTCCCATGCGATGGGGCACGGCCGTGCCGCAATGGGGACAGATGCAAATTTCAGGCCTTAGGCCCATGCTTCCCCGCCCCCCGCCCATACCGCTCCGCCCGTGCCTCCCTCTTCCGCGTCCTCGTCCAGATCCAAAGCGCATGGGTGACCTCCCGTCATGTCGTTGTGACCACGAGATCTCCTTTTCGAACGCCGAGATGATCGGCCACATGGTCGCACTTGGCCATCAACAAGAAATAGATGTTCTTATCGATCCGACCCAGCCCTTCATAATTGCCCTGTCCCTTGGCAATGACGAGGTCGGCCCGATTGAAAATGGCCTTGAATTCGGTCGAAGTGTTCTCCAAAATCGTTCCCGGCGCGTCGTCGCCGTTGGACAGGACCCGAGCGATCTTGTCAATTCCGACCGCCTGGGCATCTTCGATCGTCGCATCGTTGATGACCGGCGCGCCCCGGACGGCGAAATAGACATTCGGATGCCGGATCGTCTCCAGCAAAATTCGATCCATCACGATTTCACCCGCATTGTCGCCGAGATAGAGCAGCATTTTTGCCCGGGGAAGGGAAGCCCGCAGGGATTCCGAATCGTCGACGGCCAAGACCATCGATTGGGCCCGATCCAAGGTTTCAACGATATCGAACTGGCGGTTCGGGCCAAAGTCGATCACATTGCCCGCGATCGCCAGTCTCAATGCCGTCAGAAACGGGTCTGCCGCTTCGGCCACCAGTTTTTTCAGGCCCGGATAGTATTCCAACATCAACCTGTTGAAAGTCCGCTTGATATCAAGATAGGGGTCCGGAATTTTCAACACGTCGCGGATGATGCGATGCATCTCCTGGCCCATTCGGGGCGGGGACTGATTGTAATCGAGTTGGCCGAGATAGGCGAGCAAGGCGCGCATCGCCGCTTCTTGCGTCTTTTTCGGCACCAATCCTTTGCTGAACAGCGTGACCAGACTGCCGACGGCGCAGGAGATGCAGTCGTATGTCACCCTGAGTGGCGCTTCGCGTTCAGTCGGAAGCTCTTCATTATTCTTATTGATTACAGGCATTTCGTTTTCTGCCGGAGCCGTCGGCGATTGTTTTCGCTTGACAAAGGGCGGCACGGAGATTATATTATAAATGAAAATGATTATCAATATCTATAAGAGATGAGACCTTGCCCGGACATCATCAGTGGCAACACCGGTTTCGGGAGAATGTCTGTCGTTGGACTGCGCCCCGTGAAGTCATTCTCAACCTCCTCAGCCGCTCATCCCGACATATGAGCGCAAAGGAAATCTACGGCGCCTTGGTGGTGATGTATCCGGGCCTCGGTTTGACGACCGTCTACCGCACCCTGGAATTGCTCCATCGACTGGGGTTTGTTCAAAAAGTCAGTTCGGGCGACGGACAGAGTCGTTACGAGCTCAGGAGCGAGGATAAAAAAGGCCATCACCATCATCTTATCTGCACCAAATGCGGGAAAATTATCGATTATCGCGACTTCGTCCAGGAAGAGCTGGAGCTGGTGAAAAAGACGGAAGAGACCTTGGCGAAAAAGCACAATTTCCTGATTCAGGACCACAGCATCGAATTCATGGGTTTGTGCGAAAAATGCCGCTGAGACTTATGTAACGCTTGTATAAAGGAGGCAACTAATATGCCGGCAGGCGATCGAACAGGCCCCTGGGGTTTCGGCCCCGGGACGGGACGAGGCCTCGGCTACTGCTCCGGATTTCAGGCTCCCGGGTTTATGTTTTCCGGGCCCGGTCCGGGTTTTGGCCGGGGTTTCGGCTTAGGAAGAGGCTTCGGCAGGGGGATGGGCCTTGGCCGCGGACGCGGATTTTGGCGGTCCCGGTTCGGCGGCTACTTTGGTTATCCTTATTCTGCGATGGCTCCAGTTCCCTTTGGGCCTCCGGTCTATCCAGTTAGCCGGGAAGATGAAGAAGCCGTTCTCGCGGGGCGGGCCGAGGCGCTGGAAGCGGAGCTTGGGCAGATCCAGGAGAGGCTCGGAGAATTGAAAAAAATGAAAAAGGCCAAAGAGGAGAATAAGAAATGAGAAACAGACATAGGCGGATGTACGAGCTCACCGGCCTGCCGGGCTGGATGCGGTTCGGGTATTCGCCGGGCTGGCAGGGCCGAAGCCCCTCCGGCCTCGGCCCTTGCGCTCAATACTTGATGCACGGGATGTGGCCCACGCCGCAGATGAATCTCGCCTGGCAGCAGGGTCAGGTCCCCTATTCTCCCGCCCCCGGTTTCCCGATGCCGGGCTTCTCGACTCCCTATGATCCCTGGGGAGCGGCCGAACTGACCCCGGACAAGGAGCTGGATTTTCTGAAGGCGGAAGCCCAACACGTTCGGGATGAACTGGCGGCGATCGAGGAAAGAATTCAAGAGCTGCAAAGAGAGAAGAAATGAAAATCGCCGTTTCCGCCTCATCCCCCGACTTGGACGCTTCCGTCGATCCGCGCTTCGGCCGCTGTGCTTATTTCCTGATCGTCGACCCGGAGACAATGACATTCGAGGCCGTGGAAAATCCCTATGTAGGCGCCTCGGGCGGCGCGGGGATTCAGGCCGCTCAGCTCGTGGCCGGGAAGGGCGCTCAGGCTGTCCTGACCGGAAGCTGCGGTCCGAACGCTTTTCAAACCCTGAAGGCGGCGGGCGTGAAGGTCGTGGTTGGCGTCACGGGGACCGCGAGAGAGGTCGTCCGGAGCTATGCTTCCGGCGCCGAATTCAAAGAGGCGAGCGGGCCCGATGTTCCTCCGCATTTTGGAATGGGCGGGGCGGCGGGCCGAGGAAGGGGAATGGGCGGGCCTCAAGGAACTGGAGCGGCCGGACCCGTGGGGCCTCCGCCGGGGCCCGTTCAGGGGCAGGCCTCCTATCAAGGTTCGCCCCAGGATGAGCTTGAGTCGCTGAAAAGGCAGTCCCAGGACCTTCGCCGCCACCTGGACTTGATTGCCGAGAGGATTACCGCTCTGGAAAAGAAAGGGCAATAGCTTACGTCCCTTTCATGAGTCGAAACGGACCTTAGCCGAAGATGAGAAGTGAGGTGTCGCACATGAAAATCGCCATTTCCACGGACAACGAGCAGGTCTCAGCCCATTTCGGGCGCTGCCCGGCCTATACCCTTGTCGATATCGAGGATGGACGCGTTGTCGGCCGTCAGGAAATTCCGAACCCCGGGCATCAGCCCGGTTTTCTCCCTCAGTATCTATCGGAGAAAGGGGTCGGCGTCATCATCGCCGGAGGGATGGGACCCCGGGCCCAGGATCTTTTCGCCGAAAAAAATATCCGGACGATCATCGGGATTCAAGGTCCTATCGACGGGGTCATTGACAAATTCCTCCGGGGGGAACTCGAAGCCGGCCAGGATTTGTGCGATCACGGGCATCGCCACGATGAGCCCTGTCGCCATGAAGAATCCGCCGGAGAGGCAGGCCCGGGAGCGCCTCTGGAGGGGAATATTTGCGTGAGCGCCAAGGGTT
>Ga0299912_10001814_pt1 | contig 17277 bp, 10 predicted proteins | sample RVTome_2_FD_207667 | JGI IMG/M metagenome (GOLD analysis project Ga0299912, IMG submission 207667) | Soil microbial communities from uranium-contaminated site in the Upper Colorado River Basin, Wyoming, United States - RVT95D214 (version 2) ... | reverse complement strand
TCGTGTCCCCGGGTGCGCAATACACCGCAGGTAAATATAGGGTATCTATTTCCTGGCTTGGTAGATTTTCGCAAAAGGCAAGGGCGGCGGCAAAAACGACGAAGACGAATACAACTTTTTTCATAAACTTCCCCAGAATCAATATATTTCAATCAATATCAATCAAGCAAATATCATGCCGCCTTTCCGTTAAGTATAATTCGTTCAATATATTACCTAAACCAATACCATCTTTTATATTCTTCAATTTATTCTAATTTCCGACAATTTCCTGTTGCATTAATTTTCACATCGTTTGCAATTTTTGCAGTTTTTCTTAATGGTGAGAGAGGCAAAAGCCTCTCCCACCAATGACTCCAAGTGAATTCGCTGCTTGAAGTTTTTACTTCAAGAGCGTCATCTTCTGGGTCTGCGAGAAATCGCCGGCTGCTACTTTATAGAAGTAGACACCGCTGGCGACCGCGCTGGCATCCCAGTTCGCCGAATGATTGCCCGCAGCCAAATGACCAAGATCCATCACCTGGACCAACTGACCGGCCACGTTGTAGATCGAGACCACAACGCTGGCGTCGGTCGGCAGACCAAAGTTAATGCTGGTTTTGACGTTGAACGGATTCGGGAAGTTCTGGGAAACTGTGAACTCGGTCGGAATCGGGGCCGAAATATCGGTCCGAGCATCGAGCAACGCACCGCGGCCGTCCGCAACCTGCACATCGCCGAAGCTCAGCTCACCCTGCGACAGGACAGGCACCGTGAACAGGACATTGGCGCCAGGAGCGTAGGAATTCGCTTCCATGTCATAGACCGCTACGGTCAAGACTTCGCCATTGTCATGGTAGGTCAGGTCTCTACCCTGGGCAGTCGGCACGCCAAGTTCGACACCGGCATGGTTGATCGTCACTAAGGCGCCACCCACGCTCATGTCCGAATTGACCATCACGTTCATATCACCTTGAACATTCGCCGGCATGGTGACTGTGGCCACCGCGTCGATCGGGGTAACCTTGCCGCCGCCGGAAACGTTATTGATGATATTGATCATGAAGATCAGGTCGGCGATGGTAATCTGATAACCATCACGGTTGGCATCCGAGGCGAATTTCTGACGGAGGGACCATTCTGGGTCCGGATTCGTCAGGTAGTTGGCATACACAACGACGTCACCAACTTCGTTCGGATAGCCGTTCAAGTTCAGATCGCCATAAACGACATTGTGTTCGTCCATGACCTTGATATTGCCGCACTCGAGATTCAACAATAAGGTTCCGAATGCAACGCTGTCCGGGGGATCATCACAGCCGTGGGAGAACCACGTGGCGTAACCGCCCTTGTCCGATATGGCATTCAGCGCGAACGCTTCCTGTGGATTATCGCTGTCACAGAAGCAGATCGGAATGCAGAAATCGGCCGGATAGTCCTGAACTGCCAGCTGGAATTTCAGCCACAGGATGGGCTCTTCCGGATCGATCGCGCAGATATCCTGGGCCGGCTGCTGGTTGTTCAGATCGTTGATAAACACGAACCTGACGAAATCATCACCGAAGAAGATGTTGGAGTATTCGCCGCCCAGCAGAGCGTCACCGAACATATAGTCCGTAACCTCAGCGGTTCCCATCGCCTGGCCGTAGCAGATCGTGATGGTGAAACCACCCAGACAGAAGCAATCGGCGCAGGTGTTCAGATAAATCGGCATCCACTCTTCCATGCCCGGCCAGATATACAGGGCCGGATCCATGCTGAGGGTCATCTCGCCGACAATCGTGATTGGATCGGTGGCAAATTCCACAGGATCGTTGTTGCCATCGTTGGCCGTGATCGTGATCGGACCACTGAAGCACAGACCGCAGAAGGCCTCCATATCGATGTCGAGTTCGTAATGGAAGGTTATACCGAGATCGGGCAGCTCATCAGGCGTTTGACCGACGAGCGTAACCGTGCCGTAGTCGCTGGTAACCGTCAGCGGGTCGCCATCCGGATCATAAACATCGAATGGCACCGTGAAATCTGCATAGCCGCATTCATACGGCAGTTCGAATTCACCTATCTCTGGCGGCTGGTTGGGAGAAAAATAAAAGCAACCAAACTGCCAATCAACCTCGTAAAAGTTACCGTTTTCATCACCTGCATTAGCGATCTGGGTCGGATCCCAGCCGAACATCATCGCATCGCACACGGTGGTTTCCAGCAGGGCCGGGTCGTTTACGGTATGGACGTTAAACCAAAAACCGAACGACGGAACGGTGCTGTCGAAGAAGGGGTTCGGATCGCCACCAGTATCGGCGATGAAGTTGCCGGTTAAGGTCATAAAGCCCGGAGGCGTCGGAAAGGTCGGGTGGAATTCATCAAGCAGATTAACAAACTGATGAACATCCCAGGCCGAGAACGGGAAGACATAACCGCAACTGGCAACATGGAAAGTGTCCAGAACGGATCTGTCAATCCCGAGAGGAAGGGCGATGTTGCCCATCAGATCGCCCGGATTATTCATCTGGATAAAGACGTCGACGTTGACAAATTTGTCGATGCCCGTAGAAATCACATTGTTCCACGGACCACCGTCAAAATCGCCGCCGATCCAGACATTGACTCCTGGCTGGGCTAAAACGCCAGTCGCCAGCAAAACTACAAATGACAGCGCTAACAATTTTTTCGTCATATTTTACTCCTTACAAAACACAACGGGTGTTAAGCATAACACTCTTTCTTCCCAAGCGAGGAAATCCTTTTCCTCTTTCCCCTCTGTGTTGTCGTATCATGGTTCCTGCTGTACTCATCACCTCCTTCAAGGAAATCAGGTTTTTTATATAAAGAATCATTCATCACATGGCCTGGGCGTCGGGTTGATCCCGCCGTAATAATTGACCAGGTAGGTCACATCGCCGCCGACAATAAAGCCATCGCCGTTGGCGTCGCCGGCGCAAAAGCTACATGGGCAATCTACGTTGCCGGAAAAAAACTGGACGAGATAAGAAATATCCCCCGCCACCTGATGGCTATCGCAGTTGGCATCCCCCCGCAATATGGGGGTTACGTCGCTGCCGACATCGACGGTGCTGTTAAGAATCAGTGTCGGGTATTGCTCGTACCCGGTGGAATCATATATCCTGACTGAATCCAGCATTACGCTGACCGAACCGTTGGTTAGATAATTGCAGCCATATTCGAAAAGAATATCACAGATTAAACCACTGCCTTCCGGTAGAGGTGGGGTTTCTTCCTGGTTTGGAAAATCAGCGAAGCCCAAAAATCTCAAGCGATTAAAATTAATATGACCGACGGTTACGAGCTCCCAGTAAGAAACCCGGCTGCCGGTCGTATCGGCGTCGATTGGCCTTAGAACATTAGGCGGATTCGTGATCACATCGAATTGTATGCCGCCGACGTCACAAGCATTGCCCATGTATACACCCAAGCTTAGCGTGTCCAGACCGTTGCGGTCGGTCGAAAGATAATCAATTATTATCGAGGCGTCACAGTCCTGCGAGACAGCAGATTTAGGCAACGCGCTTACCAGAAACAGCGCTCCCAGTAGGTAGGCCATGCATTTTTTCATTCGATCTCTCCCGTCAACTACTTGTGAGATACTAACATTGGTGGTTTTTAACATGCGTTAGCAATTCAATGCATAGCACCTCTGCACGACCAGTCGTATGTAAAATCAGCCGCAATGAAACCGATAGGAATCACCCGCGCCTCTCGAAGAAAAACATATTATCGATTTAACTTCTCACTTCCTTTATCGGAAGAACGATCATATCCAGCAAAGCAAAACCGATGGCAGTCTCCGCTCGATACAGGCCAGCGGAATACAAATTCGGAGCGGTCGACAAAAATTCATGATTGAATTCAAGAGCGTACTTTCCAGCCACAATACAATACTATTGTTTTTTGCCACCAAATTCTCCAGAAGCTTACTACCAGAAGCTAAAAGTGGAGCATATCCACACTGGATAAATATAAGATGCCGGCCCCCATTGTCAAGAAAAAAATTGGAATATTTTAAAATGCCAATTTATATTTTTTATGGACCGGCGGCCCCATGCAAAAGTGCCCTGGTCGCGCCGATCTCAAAAAAATGCATTTTTCACTTGACAAGCGATTTCAGCTCAGCTTAATTCTAACATTAAGGGGGCCAGGGGTTAGTGATATGATATTTTCTTATTTTGCTCCAACGATCCGAATTGACCTCTAACCGAAAGGAGGTGATGGCATGGAGGAGATTATCCTGCTAGTTGAAGAACTGGAGGAAAGAGTCGCCCCGTCCGGATATACTGGAATCGGCTCCTGATCGCCCACTGAATTAGCGCTCGTTGAAAGCCGCCTGCGCCTCAGGCGGTTTTCCTTTTTGGGGCGACTGAATCCTCCGCAAAGGCACTTCCCCGGAATATATCGGCGAATCGCCGAAACTCCTTCATGGCCGGCAATCCGTCAAAACATTCCTTGTCTATGTCCGGGGGATATGCCTCCGCCAGAGAATTTTTAAGCTGCTCGGCTTTACGAAATTTTTTTAATGCCAGTGCCGTCTTGCCACATTCGTTGTAGACCCTGATTCCCAATAATGTGATCTCGAAAAGCAAAGGCCTACAACCCGCTTCAATCGCCATCCTTTCCGCGTTTCCGGCTAATTCGATTGCTTTGTCATATTGACGTCCGGCATAAGCGAGCCAGGCGCTTTCAAGTTCAAAGGCCATCCGCAAAAGCATGTTTTCTATCTGTAGATTTTGAAATTCGACAAGAGCTTTTAAAGCGCTATTCTCTCTCCCCGCGCGTCGGTTCATCTCAGCCAGTTTGAGCGAGGCTTCGCCGGCCAAATCCAAAAACACCGCCTGCCTGGCCCTTCTAAAAATATCCTCGATCCTCTGCCCGGCCGATTCTGCATTATCCTCCACAGTCGGATCTGAAAGAACCTCCAATAATGCCTTCAAATATTCGGCTCTTAGACTTTGCATGAATGTGATATTGTCGGGCTTATCGAAACCATCGGCAAATCGCCGGCAGCCTTCGAGATCATTCAATACATAGTGGAGTTCGGCGCCAGTCAGCAATATTTCCATGGCCAGCTCGCTGCCCGTCAAATGCCGGCTGATCTCTGCGGCCTCCTCCAGCATTTTTAGCGCCAGCGTATAATTCCCCATCGCCATGCAGTCTCTGGCCAGATGGTGGCAGGTTTGGGCCTGCAATAATTCGTGACCCAGTGCCCGGGATATCTTGAGGGCCTCCTGATGCACTTCCGCAGATTGAATTATGCTCCCGATTTTATGATAGGCCAATCCCATATTTGACAATATATTTATCCGGTCCTCATCCAGCCCGATTCTGGTGGCCAGTTCCAAATCCTTTTTGAAATATTCCAGAGCCCGCCGAGGGTTGCCTGAGTTAAGGTAAAAATAACCGATATTATCGTAAATTTTTGTCTGCAATCGAAGATCGGAGAGTTTTTCGGCACAATTTAAGGCCATTTCGAAATTGCCGATTACGTCGGCGCTTCGCCCGGTTTGATCGTAGATAATCGCCAGATTATTATAAATTTTGGCCTGTTCGCCAAAATCGCCAATTGCCATATTTATTTTAAGAGCCTGGTCAAAATTGGTCAGGGCTCCGCCGAAATCGCCGGCCGTCCAGAGGGCCAGGCCGATATTGTTTAGACAGGCAGCCTGGTGGGCCCGGTCGGTCTCTTCACGGTACAATGCCAACGCCCTTTTGGAATACTCGATTGATTCGGTCGATTTTTGTTGCAGGCGGTATATGTCAGCCAGGCACCTGTAAGCTCCTGCCACGACCGCACCGGGCTCGAATTTTTCTGCCAGAGCAACGGCCTTTCGATACTTTTTTTCAGCTTCCGCATATTCGGCGATGGCCTTTGAGAGATCCCCGGCCGTGAGAAACACGTCGATCGCCATTTTGCTCGATTCCCGATCCAGATTTATATTTGCCAGCGCGCTTTCGGCTCTGATTATAAGGGCGCGGGCCTTTTTATAATCGAAGCTGCTAAATGAATTCTGGGCCGCCTGCCAATAATATCTGGCCGCCCCGGCATAATTTTCGGCCCCTTCCATATGACGCGCCAGCGCCTCTATGTCCTCAGGGGTGTTTTGGGCCAAATATTCGGCGGCTTGGCGATGCAGTTGTCGTTTTTGATCGGCATTGATATGCTGATAGACTGTCAGGGCGCGACTGTCATTGGCGAAGGTATATTCATCTTCCCGAATTTTTAGCCAGCCCTCACGCTCCAACTGTTTCAGTAATTCTTCAGAGATGTGGGAATAAAGATCCTTTAAAATCTGATCAGTCGTTCTCAGGCGGCCCAGGATAGCCAGGATTTCCAGAAGGCGTTGGGCTTCTAAAGTCATTGACGCCACGCTGTTTAGATACGATTTTGCAACCCCTGGAGGAACAAATGACGAATCAAGATCCCCGGCCGCCTCCCAGCCCTCGGCGCAATACCGTAATTGATCCCTGGCGATCGAATTTTCGAGGTATTCGCGCCAGACCCAAATATCATCGCCTGCCAGTGATTCAAGGGTCAAAAGCCAGCTTTCATCAATATCCGATTTTTTAAGAAAATAATTTGAATAGGCGCGTCCGCGGGCTGGCAGGTCCCTTAATATAATGTATTCCAGGGAATCGTTGAATTGATCGGCTTTAATATCGTAAGCGAATAGGCAGACAATAGTTACTCGATTCCCAATATGCCGGCAAAGGGTAGCTGCTCCTTCGATGATTTCGGACGTCAGTTTATTCTGGCAGTCTATAAGATATATCGCCGCCGCTTCCGGCTCATTCGTGGAAAGGCTTTCCTGTGTGCCCATCGGACTTGAAGGTCGCTGACTATGGTCATCGGCTTTTGTACTTGAAAGCTCTGCACGAATTACCACAAGTTTCGCATCGGACGCCTCCAGGCTGAGCAGGCTGGTGATTTGCTCAAGAATCGCTGCATGTTCCGACGTATCTCCGGCGACTATTGCCAACGGCTTTGCGGAGCCCCATCGCCGCAAAAGATCATCGACCAACCTTTGAGAGAACGGCCCCGGCCCGGCATCGAGATAATAGCGCGCATGACTCTTGATTCTCGCTTGCAGTTTTTGTTTGAGGCCGAGGCGCTCGCTAATTTCAATATAATCGGCTGGCCGCGCAACCGGATTAAGCGCCAGCATTTCCGAAAGCAGCCTATCCAATGACGCTTGACCTGTATCGGGTGGCCGTGCCGCTTGCTCGGTCATTATCTTTACCGCGCTTTCGGTATCTGTTATTTTATAAGGTAAGCGACCGGTGGCTAATTCGTATATGGTAACGCCAAGTGCAAAAATATCGGAGGCCAGGGAGATTCCCTGACCGGTCAGAACCTCTGGAGCGATGTATCCCAGTGTGCCGCTTTTAGTTGGCGACGAGGCTGCCAACGGACGGATCAGGTTAAAATCGATCAACCTGAGGTTGCCCTGCTCATCAATCATGAAATTTTGTGGCTTGAAATCGCCATAGATAAAGCCACAATGGTTGAGGAAGTTGGCGATTTCCAGAATTCCCACAATGACATCTTCGAGCCTCTTAAAACTCAATTTTCCGCAGTCACTTTCCAGCGTTGCCCCCGGCAGATATTCCATTGCCAGGACAGCGGTATCCGGGGTTTCGATATAGTCGAATACTCGAACGATTCCGGGGTGGCGATAGAATTTTAAAAAACGATACTCGTTTTTGAGGGCAATCAGTGCGGATTCGTGTTTCGGATTTAATATTTTCAGGGCAAAATTGACAGGCGATTCTGGATGTCTTGCCTGCCAAACAGCGCAGATACCCCCCTGGCCAACTTTTTTAATTAATTGATAATCACGAACGGCCGGTTCATTCATTTGAATCCGGGGCAACTGGCAGGATGATTTCGAAGCACGCACCGCCTGAATTCAGATTGCCTGCCGTAATATTGCCCTTATGACTTTGAATTATTCGATGACAGGTCCATAGGCCGAAACCATGGCCGGCCTTTTTGGAGGTAATATGCGGTTCGAATATTTTGGCCAGAACTTCGCCTGGAATACCCGGGCCATCATCGGCGATGGTGATTTTGATAGCGCCCTGGTCCTTCACGTATTCGGCGGAAACCGCTATTTTGCCCCGTCCCTCGGAGAATTCAGCGAATACATCGGCCGAATTCATGAACAGATTTAAAAACACCTGATGTATCTGGCCCACGTCGATATTAAGCTGCGGCAGATCCCCGGGGATATTCAAATCGATGGTGGCCCGTCTGAAGGCCTGCTGAGGATGCACGAAAAATACCAGGTCTTCTAACAGCCTGTGAAGGTCGTAGGGCACCGGCTTCGATTCCAGAGCCGAGAAATCCATCAGGCCATCTGAAAATCTTTTTATGTGCTCGACATTCTTAATGATGATGTTGACCTTATTGAACGCCTTGTCCAGGCCGGTTTCGGAAAGATACATTGAAAGCAGCTGGGCGTTGGTCGAAATGACCGCCAGGTAGTTATTCAATTCGTGTCCAATAGCGGCTGCCATTTCGCCTTTGGCGATCAGCTTTTCCGAGAGGATGAGATATTGTTCGAGAATCACTTGTTCGGTGATTTCCTCGATCAGTATGATATGCCCGCCGGCCTCACCCTGATAATTTTCGAAGGGGCAGAATCCGATTTTCAAAACGAATTCGCTTTTCGCGCATTCGACGTTCAGTCTGGTCAATTCAATCGGCCTGGTAGTTGCCTTGACGATCGCGTTTGCGAATTTCGCGCTGAATTCGGTTGGCACTATCTCGGCCAGGGACCGGCCGGCGAAGTTACTGCCCTGGCTGCCCGCCGGCGACCAGCCCACTTGTTTGAAAATATTCGTGGCCGCGGCATTGGCGGCGGTGACCAGGCCCCGGGTATCGACAACGAGTACCCCGATCGGAATATTGGCAAAAATGTTCTCCTGATGTTTTTGAAGCTCAAGCACTTCGGTATATAACCGGGCATTGTGGATCGCCAGGGCCGCCTGTGCGGCGAACATTTCGAATAAAGCCAGGTCCTGTTTGAGGAAGATGTTGGCCTGGGATGAATTATCCAGATAGAGGACCCCGATAATTTTCCTTTTAATCTTTAGCGGCACACACATCGCCGATCTGATATTAAGATCGAGGATCGAGGCTTTCTGCGAAAACCGCTCATCGGTCTGAGCATCGGAAGTGTAAACCGCATTGCCCGATTTGACCACCATATTGGCCAAAGTAGTCGAAATCTTCATGTCCTGTGAATCGAGCTGCTCTTTTTTAATATTATGAGCCGTTTTGAACTGGAGTTTGCCCTGGTCATCCAGCAGCATTAAAAAACCACGCTCGGCATGCAACAGCTTGATCGATCGGGTCATAACGATATCCAGGATGTCGTCCAGGATAAGCGTCGAATTTACCGCCTGACTGACGTCGTACAGGGCGGCCAAATCATCATACCCGATGCCGACGTTGGCACCTGAGCGGCCCTGAGCATCATCGGTTTTGCCGAGATCAAGGTTGAATTTTTTCAGTTCCGAGGCGATATCTATTTTGGTGGACTCGTCTTGCTTGGTATTAACGCTTTTCATCATCATCTACCTATTCCAATAAATACCGCAATGATAGGTATTCAGTTGTCAATTAACTATATCGGCGAGTTTAGCCATCAAATAAGTCTTTCGGGGGGTGGATTAGCGATTTTGGCCTCGATAATTCGCCATAATTCACAGAATGTTATATGATGGCAAATTAACCGAATGGTTTCAAGCCACCGCGGTCGGGCTGTCGGGAATAATGGAAAGCGCCAGGTCGAGGAATATGTTTATTCGGCTGCCTGAGTACGCTGGCCACTTTTTTTGGCCAACACCCCAGGATCATAGACTGGGCATACTTCTTTTTGACGGCAGCCGGGGCAATTTGAGGAGCGATAATACAGCCTATGGAGAAGTATCATTATAATATAGATGCCGAAAAGACCGTCCGGAATGAAGGTCAAGCCATCGATCAGATTCAACAACGCGATGCCTATTGGCAGGATACGCAACGGCCAGAGAAGAAAAGTCAAGGCATAGCCCGATTGAAAATAAATCTCTTCACCTTTGGGGAAGGCGAATGATGCCAGCAAACCCCAACCGGTGTTGCATCGTTTGCCATAATAGTAACACTTCGTGCACCGGATAAGGGGCAATAGAACCAGCATCGAAAAAATCCAGTAAGAACTATATAGAAGACCCAAGTTGAGGTGAAAGCCGATCACAAGGTATATCGATAAGCCCGCTTCAAGGGCACCGAAAAACCACCTTGGCAAAATCTTTCGCCAGGGGTAGGTATCGTAACGCTGCGGGCTTGCAACCATTATTGCCAATATATTCCGAATCGAACATCCAGGCAAGTTTTCTCTTTGACTTCTACCCGAATTGTGTAACAATATGTCAACGTTAACCGTAACTGAAACGGAGGACAGAATGAGACGTCTATTCTTTTTCATGATCTTGCTCGCGGTCCTTGCCACTCAAGCGCAGGCAACGATTTTTCTGGGTGTCGAAAATATAAGATTCAGCCCCGATACATTATACGATGATGATATTATTATAGGCGGAAACCATATCCGCTTTGAATCAAAGATCACCGGCGATTTGATTGGCGGAAGCCAGGAATTGGTTTTTGCCGGTTTTTCGCATGGCAATATTAATTGGGCGTCCCGGTGGATAACGGTTAATGGTCCGGTTGAGGGCTCGGTTAGAGCCTTTGCCCAGAATATCGACATCAATGCCCCGGTGGGGCGTAATTTAATGGCTATGGGACAGGCTATCATCATCGGGCCGGCTGCCAACGTCGCCAAAGACGGCCTATTGACGGGGGGCAGTGTCGATTTCGGAGGCAAAGTAATCGGGGACCTGATTATCAGGGCTGATGTCGTGACACTGGCCGGGGCCATCGATGGCAACGTGGACGTGGAGGCCAATAATTTTGAAATAAAGCCGAATACTGTAATCGGAGGTGACTTGATTTATCGAACGCCCGATCGGGTCAAATTCGATAATAGCGTCACAATAGCCGGTGAAATTAAATGGACGGAGGTACAGGCCGAGGCCAAGAAATCAAAGTATTCGGCTTTTAAGCCGATCATTGTGCTGCTGTCGCTATTTCTGGCATTCAATGTAATTTATAATGTCTTCATATTTATCGTGGCTTTGCTCCTGGGCAATCAGGTAATGATCCCCATGATGATACTGGCCCTTTTTGCCGGCGGCCTCGTCGTCATCGGATTTAACCGGCCCATGGCTGAAAGGGCGATTCTGGTTTTGCGGAAGCGGTTCTTCGTTGCCCTCGGGCTTGGCATTCTTATTACTATACTATTCCCTATCGCTGCCTTCCTGGCGTTGATAACGTTGATCGGAATTCCGATCGGGCTTCTAATGGTCTTGTTGTTCGGGATATTCTGCTTCGCCGGAGCGATCTACGCTGCCAGTTTTGTGGGGTATCTTATTGGCAGATTGCTGAAAATTAAAGGCCCTGCGGCCGGTTTTCTGAATATGATTATTGGCATTCTGGTTGTGGGCGGCGTCATTTTAATCCCATCGATCGGTTGGCTGGCAGCTTACCTGATCAGCGCGATTGGCCTGGGTGCTTTTGTCTTATCGCTTGAACGTTTTGCGGCAAAATCTGGCCTGCAGACCCACGCCGAAGTATCTTGATTCGGTAGCAAGACAGGCAGATACCAAAATACTGCCGCTCCAATCAAATCTATAAGCTTATCTGCCACAGATAATTAATCGTTATCGGGAGCTTTTGTTATTGCGCCCAGGACTGCTTAACGGTGCGCGCGCTCGGGCCGGGGGAATTAGCCGGATTTTTATATGCTTCGACACCGTAATAGGCCGCCAACTGCGGCTGGATTCCCAGCAAATAGCAGACAATCCTTGGCAGGAGGCCGCCGATCCCGGCAACGCCCGCCTGGTCATAAGCATATTCCAGCGGCTGACCGGATACCATGACCCAACCTGCCCCAAAGTCATACACGGCCAACGTCGGCAGGCTTCGTTCATCGACGGTAAATATGACCGCCTCATCGGGCAGGCCGGTGAAACCCTCGTGAGAGGCGTATGTACCTTGAAGAACGCTATCGACGCCGGTTAAGAGATGCCACGCCGAAGAACAGACGTAATTTGCAGATGAATAACCGGGACTTATATCCACACGGGCTGGCAAGCTGATACCGGCCTGCTCAATAGAACCCTCGGCCCAGCCATTATCGCAAGCCTCCCACAGTATGACGCCCCCATTTAAGGCAAAATCGTTAAAATGCTGTTCGGCCGCCGCATAGTTGTCATAAAAAGGCTGCCATTGATCGTTGGCGATAATCACCAGGTCTTCACCAGGCACCAGGTCGGCCGAACCCATATCGGCGGAGGCGAAAATCTGGTACTGGGCCTCACCATCGCCAAGAGTGATGCCATTGACCGCGAGTATTTCATCCAGGGCGTGCGAACCCCAGGGCAATATGTCTCTGAATATTTTTACTCTTGAGGCCGCCCCGAAGGCAGTCTGGACGAGCGTTAAGGCAATGTTGATTGTGCCCTCAGAAGGAATATCGATGACTGACATGCTCCAGAAATCAACCCTGCCCCCGGTATCGACCAAGTGAATCGTTAGCCGATTTTGCAGCCCTGCAGGCAGCCCGATCATGATCTCCACCTGCCCTCCTGCGGCGGCGTCGATTGGACATGAAGATTGAAATGGGTTTTCGACTTCATCGCCAACCACGAAAACGTGCAGGGAGGTTATCGAATCCACCAGGGGATCGTCGGGGAAATTTAATATCAATGCTACATTATCATCGAGGTCTGGAGTTGCCGGTTGTTCTTTGCTGCAGCCTGCCACGAATTGAACGATGAGGGTCATGGCCAATAATGTTATGCTGATTTTTCTCATTTTCATCTCCGCTTGATATCAAAATTATCGTCCGATTCTATGGATCGGCTTAAAAATGATGGCATCTCGCAGCAAGCTATCATGATCGCTTGTTGCATTCTGATAATTGACCCTGATTGCCACTTTTGGCTGCCCTTTAGGAGGCCCAAAATCGGCCTTCAAGATGGGGCCATATTACCCTTATCGGGGAGAAAGTGTTTCAATTTAGCCTTCAATTATGTCACAATCAGCCGATACAGATAGCGACGTTAAAATAATTTTATAGTGGGAGGGATAATGTTTCGGCATGACGGCTTCTATAGGATTTTAAATACCCTTAACTTAGCTCGATTCAGAAATTTCGATTTCAAATTCAGCCTTCGAGACAAGTATTTTAATAAAACATCAGGCGCCATTTCAAACCAAACAGTAACGCCTGATAACCATGGCGTTTTGCCGCAATCAGAACAGTCGACCGCCACGAATCGTCCTCAGGATATCGTGGAAATTTCCGCGCCCGATCTAAGTGCTTCGACGGATGCCCCAAAAAGCGCTACCTATTCACTCCCCGATATAATGAAATCCTCTGGCAATCCCGATGGTACCGAATCGGAGATCGCATCGGAAACCGCACCGGAAGATCCGCCAGCCGATGAATCCCAGGTCCAGCAAACACCGGTGGAGAAAAAATGGCTGAGTCTGATCGACCTGAACATGCGCTTTAACTTAGTGGAGTTCGAAAAAACTTTGAAAGGCGTGTTGCAGGACGCCGAGGACGGCGAGATCGATGAAGCCTCCCTCACGAAAATTGCCCTCGGTCTTCACGTTGATTTGAAAGCCAGGGCCCGAGTAGATGAGGTTTATCAAAGCGCCGAAACTGCCGACGCGCAAATTAATGAGATTGCCAGAACCAAAATCAGGGCCAGACAAGCATTGCGGGCCATGGTGCAGACACGCGATTTCGAGGCCAGGATGTTTTATAAAGAAAGTCTTAAATCAAGCAGCACCATGAAACGCCAGGCCGTTGACGGCTTCCTCCGTGTGTCGCGCAAGCTGACCATGCGCTATAGCCAGGATTTCTCGCTCAGGCTCAGTTCGCTCAGGTTATTCAATTCTCAGGCTCAGGCACTCGATCAATCCGGTGACGCGGGCGCTTATGTCAATAGCACCGAAAACCTGGTCGATAACCCGCAAACTTCAGGCGATCTGATCGGTAAATTCTTTGAAGCGGTTCAAGGTTATCTTGATAATTCCAAATCGATGATAAGCGAAAAGATCGATCAGTTCTTTAATAACCTGGCTGATGAGCTGGGGCTGGACGATCAACTGCTTCAGGGCGTGCGCGATAGCCTGCTGGCCAATGTGAACGCGTTCTTCGATAGGGTCGATTCGGCCATGGCGGCGGTAACGGATAAGTATGTTTTACCCACGCCAGCCCCGGAACCGGCAGCGCCACTGCCTGAACCGGCCGCAAACGACGTCACCTCTGAAGAAACACAGGCGGTGGCGGCGTAGTCCCTATTAAGCGTTAAGCTGATAAAAAAACCCCGCCAAACTTACCGGCGGGGCATGCATGGGCGTCCTTAATGACGCCCTTTATTTTGGCACTTATTGATTCTCGATTATGTATTAACGGGCCTCCAGCAGTCTGCCATAAATATCCGATATTTCAAATCTGTCTATCGACAGGTTGTCTGGATTTCCCTTAGCCAGATCAAATTTGAAAACGGTGCCATCGAGGCCCTGCCGCAGATCGGCGGCAACTGCAAGGACGGTCAGACTCCCCGCGACATCATTATAATGAATATCAATTCCCGAATTCGCCGGGCGGACGTTCACGATATTTGCGCCGACATGGCCGATTGTTAACAGGACACCTCCGATTTTCGAATCAGATTTGACACTTACCGTTGCAGTGCCAGCGGAATTTTGTAGTTCAATCCGGGCGGCGCCAGGCGGGCCGGTTGCTCCGGGCGGATCGATTTCGCCATTGATTACGGCCAGAAGATAAATCAGATCGGCGATCGTTTCAGGTACGCCATCCCGGTTGCAGTCTGAAGCTATTCTCTGCACGGCGTTGAAAGGATTAGTGACCGGATCAATCAGATGCGCGATAAAAGTTATCGCGTCGCCGATTTCCCAGGGGGTGCCGTTGAGATTGATATCGCCGATTATGACATCGCCAATATCCATTATGAGTATGCCGCCTTCTTCCAGCTCAGGGTGGTATACCATATATCCGCTCGAATCCGCGAGAATATTCATTTCAAAATTGTCAATTGGCATTTCGAGGGGATATAGCGTACCGGCATTATCAGGATTATCACCGGCCTGGAAGCTGAGTCGCGCGAGCCGATGAGTCCCTTGATGGAATGGCTGGCCCTCATTATTCTGAAAATGGGCCAGGCCCACCAGGCGTACCGAACCCGGGCCAACCGGATCCATAACCGAATTAATAAATTCCCAACTATCCAGTTCATCCCCGAAATCTACATCCAGGAGCGTTAATCCCTGGTAATCCCAAACCAGAAGAAGATTAAAAGCGCCAACGTCTGAATTGTCGCCTGCCTGGAGGAGATCGATGTCCGCGTTTGCAGGATAGCCCGGGAGCGTGCTATCACTCGATACCGCGATGGTCACCGGCGATATGTCGAGGTTGGCGACGCTCGTATCACTCGCGTCGTGATTATCAGTGACGATAAACCTGGCCGGCAGTATGGCATGGCAAGTATCGGGCGCGGTCCAGCCAAATCGATAATGAATATAGCCGGGGTAACTCTCCACCTCTTCGAATTCATACCCGGCATAAGGAAAATCCACATCAATGCTGAGGTCATCGCCGTCTTCGTCGGTCGCGATAATTTCAAAGGAAAAGGGATAGCGATTATTAAATGCGATCAGCGTATCCGCGGATGGCGTTAAAAATTCCGGCGGTCGCGTGGTAATAAACTGCAATGGCGAAAATTTCATTGCCGGCACGATCGCCGACCAGGTCGGATCGAACATGACCGTCAGACCCTGCACCGGGTCTTCACCGGGGTGCAGGTGGCTTACCTGCCCGAAAGCCTGCGTGTCATCGATAGTATGAAGCACGAATCGGCCCACTTGGACCCACTGGCCTTCAGTATTGATGAAATTAGGATCGGGCAGCGAATAATCGGCGATGCCATAAAACGCCTGGGTGGTCTGACCCGTCACCGGCCAGCCATCAGCCGGTGGCGACGTTTGCATTTCCCAATCCGCAAGGGGTCCATCCGGGAACGCCCCGACCCGCAGTGGGATAAATTCATTTTCCGAGGCGACACAAAAATTGATAAAGGCCAAATCTTCATCGCATTTTAACCAGATCGGTATATCAACGTCCTCGTCGATCCCGACTATCAAAGCAGCTCCATCCGGATTGCCGAAGGCCAAAGAATCAGGATTTCCGGGGTCTTCTGCCAGTGAAATACCAAAAAAAACGACACTTAATGCAAACACCAGAGAAAAGCCAGTCAGGCATTTCATAGCGCCTCCTGGGTGCCGATGCATAGCCCGGGAAACGGCACTCTCGCATTTTTAATAAAATTCAAGAAACTCAGGTCCTGAAAATTCACCAGAATTGCCGGGCGGATATGACTCCACCCCGGATTTTCATTCCAGAATTCAAGCACGCCTGTCATAATGATAATCGCTTAATATATCGAGAAGTTCTGCGGGCAGCCTATTAAAGACTACCGGGTATAAATTAGCCAAATACGAACAAAAAGCAAGGACTATGTTGACTCGGGAAATATTTTTTTGATTTTGCCATCCAGGTTATCAATAGCCTTTTCAAATCTCCTGCGAGCCTCTCCCCGTTGAGCCAGAGCCTCCGCGGCGCCGCTCGGCATTATGTTATCCATCGATATATTATCGGCTTTTTCGGCCTTTTCGGTAACCTCGGCATTAGGCGCCTCGAGTGGCTGGAAGTTATTTTCATATAGCGATTTGAGTTCGAATGTCCTGATCGGGCAGGCCGGCCAGTCATGCTGCCAGCAGATCAACAAATCCGGTCCTGAATCGGGGCCGGCCGATAGTTCCGAACTCCTGTAGGCAAGCGCGATTCTGACTTTTTCCCATCCGGAATCGATACGGCGCCGGGCCACCACATAAGCGCAATCCGCCGCGATTTCCTCGATCAGCATATCGAATTCGTCAAGCAGCCTGCCGAACAAAAGCAGCACCCCTGCCCGGTTTATCGGGGCATAGACTATGCCTCGCCGGCCGACCAGATCGCCTACGATTGATTTTTCCATTATCCCTTCCGCTAATTGTCGTTTTTGCGAAATTATATCATCGCGGAAAGCTGCGGGCAAGGATTAATATTGGGGCACGGGGACGTGCTATAGATTGCGGTAAATATCAAG
>Ga0299912_10001813_pt1 | contig 17283 bp, 14 predicted proteins | sample RVTome_2_FD_207667 | JGI IMG/M metagenome (GOLD analysis project Ga0299912, IMG submission 207667) | Soil microbial communities from uranium-contaminated site in the Upper Colorado River Basin, Wyoming, United States - RVT95D214 (version 2) ... | reverse complement strand
GCATCTGTCCAGTAAGCCACCTACTGGCGTCAGCTAAAGCGTGCGATGAAATAGTGGGGGTGAACGCGCCGAAAACCGCCATTATGCTGCGGCGTTTAATTCACAATGGGCAAATGATTCAGTCGCATGCGCTGAACCTGTTTCATCTGTCTTTTCCTGATTTACTTTTGGGCATGGATGCTGATCCTGCTGAGAGGAACATCTTTGGTTTAATAGCGAAGCAGCCTGACTTGGCAAGGCAGGGCATTAGACTGCGAAAGTTCGGGCAGGAAATCATAGAGAAAGTAGCGGGCAAACGAATACACTCCAGTGACTGGGTTATGCCCGGCGGCGCGAAGTGGCCGCTGTCAAAAGAGAACGCTGATTATCTTTTGTGTGATTTGCCTGAAGCTATGGATATTGCGGTTAAGACGCTTGCGATGTTCAAAAAGTGCTTGGAAGATTTTGATGAAGAGGTGCGGAATTTCGGCAATTTTCCGTCGTATTACTTGGGCTTGGTGACGGCTACGGGCGGACTTGAACATTACGATGGCAAAATAAGAATAGTTGACCCAGACGGCAAAATAGTGGCTGACCAGCTTGACCCAGCAAAGTATCCCGAGTACATCGGGGAAGCAGTTGAACCGTGGTCGTACATGAAGTTCCCCTATTACAAGCCTCTGGGGTATCCTGAGGGCGCTTACCGCGTAGGCCCGTTGGCTAGGCTTAATATCGCTTCGCATTGTGATACGCCGCTTGCGAATGAAGAGCTTAAAGAGTTTAAGAAGCTTGGCAAGAACGGGGTTGTTCAAAGCACTTTCCTGTATCATTACGCGCGTCTGGTGGAAATTCTCTTCTGCATCGAAAATGCGAAAGAGTTGCTTGAGGATCCAGAGATTGTTTCGGAGCGTGTTAGCGCTAAAGCTTTCGTGAACAATTATGAAGGTGCGGGCGTGGCTGAGGCTCCGAGGGGCACGCTGATTCATCATTATAAGGTTGACCCGCGGGGCATAATGACATGGGCAAACATGATTATCGCTACAGAACACAACAACATAGCCTACAACAGAGCCATAACTCAAGTTGCCAAGAAATACGTGAAGGGGAAGCACCTGAACGAGGGCATGCTCAACAGGGTTGAAGCAGTTATCCGCGCTTTTGATCCGTGCCTAAGTTGCGCAACGCATGCGTTGGGAAGCATGGCTTTGGATGTGCAACTGCTTGATTCCGAAGGGAACCTGATAGATCGGATAATTCGTTAGTCGAAACCAACCGCTAATGTTAGTGTGCCTATCTCTCTGATTTCTTTGAGCCTAAAAAGCCATGATGAATTACCGAAAAAGTGACTGAAACTTTATGTAGTTGATATAGGATTTGTGAATATCCATGCATGCATGGCGCTATCGAAATGCTGCCTGAAGGTGAAGCGTAATGACCGAGACAGCAAAAACCAAAGAGCCCATAAAATCTTCCGAAATCGACCCGAAATTCAAGTACGAAATTTCCAAAATGCACGGTGGCGAAAAACTTCTTCGATGTTTCCAGTGTGGAACATGCACGTCTGATTGTCCAGTGGCAAGATTCAGCGACACCTACAGGCCAAGGCAAATAATTCGCATGGCGCAACTCGGACTTAAAGAACGCGTGTTAAACAGCGACACTTTATGGCTGTGTGCCGCATGCTTCACTTGCACGGACCGTTGCCCGCAAGATATTGAAGTAGCCAGCGTTATTCGCGTTTTGAGAAACTTGGCTGCTGAAAAAGGCTGCGTGCCCGTAGTTTTCAAGGAGCAAGCTTCCTGCATACTTGATTCAGGTTACGCTTACAAGATTCCCGAGTTGAGAATCAAGAAACGTGAAACTCAAGGTTTGCCGCCGCTGCCGAAGGGCAACCCTGAAAGCATCCGTAAGGCGCTGAAAGGCGTTAAATTCTTCGAAGTAGTCGAGAAGAAGGGTGAGCAGAGTGGGCAGTAAATACCTGATTTTCCTCGGCTGCGCCATTCCTTATCGTGTTTCGGCTTACGAGATATCTGCGCGTAAAGTTCTCCAGAAACTAGGCGTTGAACTGGTTGAAATGCCCGAATTCAACTGTTGCGGTCTTCCGTTAGACCCAGTTAGCCACGAAACCATGCTTATTCTTGCAGCGAGAAACCTAGCGTTAGCTGAGCAGCAAGGCTTGAACATACTTACTCTCTGCCCAGGCTGCGCTGGCACTTTAAAGAAGGTTAACAAGATTCTAAAGGAAGACAAAGCGTTAAGAGAGCAAATTAACGGTCACTTGAAAGAGTCAGGATTGGAGTTTAAGGGAACAGTGACGACAAAACACCTGATGCAAGTACTGATAGAAGATGTGGGTTTGGAGAAGATAAAGAATGCCGTTGTCAAACCGCTCACTATGCTTAAAGTGGCGGAGCACAACGGCTGCCACATACTAAGACCCAAAGAATACATTGGTTTTGACGATCCCGAAGACCCTCAAACCCTAAAAACTCTCATCGAAGCCACAGGTGCCACGTGTCTGGATTATATGGATGAGACTGAGTGTTGCGGCGCGCCCAGCGTCGGCGTAAGCGACAAAGTCGCGTTGCAACTCGCGAGAGACAAGTTGAGCCACATCAAAATGGTTGATGCCCAAGCGTTAATTACAATCTGCCCGTTTTGCCACATAATGTATGACACAAATGAATTGCGCATAGAGAAGATGTTCAGCGAAGTCTACGGGATTCCAGTTTTGCATTATCCTCAGCTGCTTGGTTTAGCCATGGGCATGACGCCTGAAGAACTTGCTTTCAACGAGCTGAGGGTTGACGCGTCAAAAATAATCAAACAAGTTACAGAAGGCGCAAAATAAAGATGAGCAAAAACAAGTTGAAAATAGCTTTTTACTGGGCTGCAAGTTGCGGCGGCTGCGAAATAGCCGTGTTAGACATAAACGAGAAGATCCTTGACGTAGTGCAAATAGCGGACATCGTGTTCTGGCCCGTAGCCATGGACGTCAAATACAAAGACGTTGAAGCAATGCCTGACAAGCACATAGACATCTGCTTCTTTAACGGTTCAATACGAAACTCGGAGCAAGAACACATGGCAAAGCTTCTACGACAAAAATCCAAAACCCTTGTCGCCTTCGGCTCATGCGCCCATGAAGGATGCATACCCGGCTTAGCGAATCTGCACGACCGCAAAGAGATATTCGAACAACTCTATCTAAAAACAAAATCAGTTGTAAACCCCAAGGGACTTATACCTAAAACAAAAACCGAAGTGCAAGAAGGTACACTAGAACTTCCAGAATTCTACGATACGGTGAAAACCTTAGCACAAACTGTTGACGTAGACTATTATATCCCTGGTTGTCCGCCACCAGTAAAGCTCATAGCCAACGCCATAGATGCAATTGCAAGGAACGAGTTGCCGCCAAAAGGCTCAGTGCTCGCACCGCTAAAAGCAGTGTGCGATGAATGCCCCAGAAAAAGAGAGAACAAAAAAATCACCAAGATTTACCGAGTTTACGAGAAGGCTCCTGAACCAGAAAAATGCCTGCTTGAACAGGGCATACTCTGCCTAGGTCCTGCTACTCGTAGCGGCTGCGGCGCTCAATGTTTAAAAGTTGACATGCCTTGCACAGGCTGCGGTGGAGCTGCCCCAAATATGCCTGAACTAGGCGCTGGAATGATAACTGCTTTAGCTTCAATACTGGGATACGACAAGGAAAAACTATCTGAAAAGGATGTTGAGCAGTTGATGAGCATGATAAAAGACCCTGTAGGCACGTTTTACATGTACTCTTTACCCGCTTCAATTTTTAGAAGAAAGGTGATGAAGAAATGAAAGAAATAAGCATAAATCCAATTACGCGCCTTGAAGGTCACGGAAACATTTCCATATTCCTAAACGACGCAGGCGAAGTGGAAAACGCTTACCTGAAAATCCCCGAGCTGCGTGGTTTCGAGAAATTCTGCGTTGGAAGAAAAGCTGAACTTATGCCACTGCTTACGACAAGAATTTGCGGAGTCTGCCCTGTTGCTCACCACTTCGCGTCGGTGAAAACCTTAGACGCTGCCTTCAACGTGGAGCCAACATCAGCCGCTAAGAAACTCAGAGAACTCATGTACGAGGGGTACATAATTTATGACCATATATTGCACTTTTACTATTTGGGTGGACCCGACTTTATAGTTGGACCTGATGCACCCCCAGAGAAACGCAACATTTTAGGTGTCATCGAAAAAGCAGGCATAGAAGTAGGCAAAGAGGTAATTAAACACAGAGCTTATGGGCAAAAGATAACGGAGATACTCGGCGGCAAAGCTACACATCCCGTTTGCGGATTACCCGGCGGTATATCAAAGCCGTTAAGCGAAGAGAACAGGCAGGAAATCGAGAAAATGGCTGCTTCTTCCGTGGAATTCGCTAAACTCAGCCTGAAACTTTTCCACGAAATTGTCTTGGGCAACAGCAAGTACGTTGACCTAATCAAAAGCGACGCTTACACGATGAAAACTTACTACATGGGCATGGTGGACGACAACAACAAAGTTAACTTTTACGATGGAAAAATCAGAGTTGTCGACCCAAATGGCAGTGAATTCCTGAAGTTCGAACCGCAGGACTACCTAACACACATCAGCGAACACGTGGAAGAATGGACCTATTCAAAGTTCCCCTTCCTGAAGAAAATCGGCTGGAAAGGCCACGTTTATGGAGCAGACAGCGGAGTCTACCGCGTTGGTCCGCTTGGACGATTGAACACTGCTGACGGCATGGCTACGCCTCTCGCACAGGCAGAGTACAAGGCTATGTACCAGACTTTAGGCGGTAAACCAGTACACGGCACTTTGGCTTTCCATTGGGCACGCTTGATTGAACTGCTTTACGCTGCTGAACGCGCAGTGGAACTTGTTGAAGACCCTGAAATCACAAGCACGAACGTGCGTAACAAGCCAGGCGAACCCGGCGAAGGCGTGGGCGTGGTTGAGGCTGCACGGGGAACGCTGTATCACCACTATGTGCTGGACAAGGACGCGCTCGTTAAAGATGTGAATATGATTGTGGCTACAACCAACAATTACCCAGCTATCTGCATGTCCATCCGTGACGCGGCTAAGGGCTTGATTCACGGCGGCAAAGTAGACCAAGGCGTACTTAACATGGTGGAGATGGCTTTCAGAGCTTATGACCCGTGCTTCGCGTGCGCAACGCACTACGCGGTGGGGCAAATGCCGTTGACGGTGAACATCTACAACAGCCGAAAGCAACTCGTAAAAGCTCTGCAACGGTAAACCTTTTTCTTTCAGCCGTCTCCCTTATTTTTTGTTTTAGCTGGCGTTTCCAATTGACCAAAGATAAGTATGACCTGCAAAAAGCACTGGGAAAGTGGCTTGCTACTGCAAAACGCGTTGTTGTAGCGGGAATTGGCAACCCAATACGCAGTGATGATTTTGTCGGCGTGAAAATCGTTCAAGACCTGCAAGGCAAAGTACCAGAAAGGGTTTACCTAATCGAGTGCGAAACGGTTCCCGAAAGCTTTCTCCAGCCTATCGTGGAGTTTAACCCAACACATGTGCTTCTGATAGATGCCGCAATGCTAGGGCTAAAGCCAGGAGAAACTCGCCTTATAGACTCAGAACAGATGACAGCGTTTCCAGCAATCTCCACGCATATTTTACCTCTGCGGATATTCTGCGAATACATCACGGCAACTGCCAAGGCAAAAATTGCTTTGCTGCTGATTGAACCTGGGAACGTGGAGTTCGGCGAAGGCTTAACTCCAGAAGTTCAGGTAACTGTTGAAAAAATCACAAAAATTCTGCTCAAACTCTTCAAAGCCTGAATCAACCTCCCAACAAGTTAAGCACTTGTCTGATGCATGATTTCGACCGATGCTTAAGCCCTTTATGAAAGGAAGAGAGTAGTCTCGCAGAGAGCGATAGTTTCCGCAGTGCTGAAAAAGATAGAGGATACGCTCCGTATTGGCGGTTTTTCACGTCAAAAGCATGCAGGAAAACTATGAGGGATAGAGGTCAGATTTTCCACGCAGTTCGAGCAGAGCGCAAGTAGTTACCTTATTTCTGAAAGTTACGAGTGAAAAACAACAAAAGAGAGAAATTGAAAAAGCTCCCTGACAGGTTTATTTCTTTGTTTTTGCGTCTTGGAAGAGCTTCTTTACTGCACCGATTCTTGCCTTCTGCGCCAGCACATCACTCGTCACTACCGTTAAGGCTTCTTCTGGACACCATTTCACGCATTGAGGTCCGTCAGGCTTGTCCTTGCACAAGTCGCAGACGTAAACAACTTTGCTCTCAGGATGCAACATTATCGCGCCGTAGTCGCAGGCTTCGATGCACCATCCGCAGCCATTGCACTTGTCCTTGTCCACGATTATAGCGCCTGTCTCCTCCGACTGCGTCAACGCGTCGCGTGGGCACGCGGCAATGCACGCTGGTTCTTCGCAGAGTCTGCATGCAACCGCCATGTTGGCTAGCTGGTTTACGCGCACCACGCGTATGCGGGATTTCATAGGGTTGAAGGCTTTTTCCTTCGTCCATGAGCAAGCGTACTCGCAGATTTGGCAGCCTACGCATTTATCTGGGTCGCAGGAAACGAACTTGCGTTCATGAATCTTCACCATTTTGCTTAATCCTCCTGCTTTCCTTCAACAATGCTTAATGCGTCGTCCATGCCGAGTTCTTTAAGCTTCTTTGTTGTGGGCACGCCTTCCAGCGTCCATCCGCGAGACTCATAGTAATCGTCCAAAAGCAAATCCAGTTCTTCTTGACTGACAAAGGCGCCTTTCACTGGTCCATCATCAGGTATCGGCATGTTCATGACTTTCCATGGCAACGTATCGTCTTTCCTGCCTAAACCTTCCCGTATGTTGATTAGTCTGGCAACCGTGTTTATTCTCTCGCCTGATTTCTTCAGTTCTTCAGGCGTCATCTCGTACCCTGTTACTAAGCTGTAGAGCTTAGCCATGTCTGGCAATTCCTTATAGTACGTGCCTCTTGAGAATTTGCAGACTATGAACGAGTCTATGAGCGCATAAGTGTCTTCCATATCTCTCACCATTTTGCCTCTGCCTTTTTCTGCTTTCAAACGGTCAACTTTGCCTTTAACGTCAAAAGCATACGCGCCATGCCTGTTATGGTCTGCTCCGCGGAAGGAAACCGCAAAACCTAAAGCCGCCGTTTTGAGGCATCGCAAGTCGTAACCAGTAACTTCTAAGCCTTTGATGTGCTGAGCCAGTTTCTCTGCGCCTTTGTCTATTTTCTGCCCAGCAATCCGCACGCCTTCCGCAAGCACGTCGCCTATACCTTCACGCTTGCCCATTTTTTCAAGAAGCTGAATCATCGCCTCCGCGTTGCCAAACTGCGCTTCTGTTACGCCAAGTTCTGCCTGCGACAAGATGCCGTTTTCGTAGCAGTCCATAGCAAAGCCAACAATAACACCTGCGCTTATGGCGTCCATACCGTAATAGTTGCAAAGTTCCATGCCTTTTATTATCGCATCGAGCCTATCGATGCCGCAGTATGGTCCCAACGCCCAAAGCGTCTCATACTCCATCCTCGTCATAGTACCCTTATAGGGTCCTTCTGGAACTACCACTTCATGCTCGCAGCGCATGGCACAGGAGCTGCAGCCTATAATTTTCGCCACAAATTTTTCGTTCAGCACTTCTCCGCTTACCTTATCTGCTCCTTCAAAATGCGCATTATTGTAGTTGCGCGTTGGCATGCAATACAGCGCGTTGTGGACGAGAATGTTTTCAGGAGTGCCCAGCGTCCTGTACTTCTGCGTGGCTGGCCCCTTCATTCTCTCATGGAATTCTTTAACCATGTCCATGAATTCGTCGGGCTTAGCTGGAACTATATCGCGTGTTCCACGGACAGCGATCGCCTTGAGGTTCTTAGAACCCATGACAGCGCCTAATCCTGTCCTCCCAGCAGCTCTTGTTTTCTCGTTTATTATACAAGCTATTCTGCTTAGTTTTTCTCCCGCCAAACCTATGGATGCAACGCGCACGTAATAGTCTCCCAACTCATCTTTTATCGCATCCTCGGTTTCGGAAGGCGATTTACCCATGAGGTGCGCCGCATCTAACAGCTGCACTGAATCATCATCTATCCACAAGTAAACAAGCTTCTCCGATTTGCCCGTCAAAATAACCGCGTCGTAACCTGCCCTTTTCATCTCTGCGCCGAAAGTGCCGTGCGCTACCGCTTCACCAACGCCGAAGGTAGCTGGAGACTTCGAGACAAAAGCATGGCCGTTTCCTGCTGTCGGAAACATTGTTCCCGATATTGGACCAAGTGCTAAAACAAGCGGGTTTTCCGGGCTGAAGGGGTCTATGCCTTGTTTGGAATTGTCCAGCCACAGTTTCATCCCTAAGCCTATGCCGCCTATGTATTTTTTTGCGATGTCTTCATTTAATGTTTCAACGCGGGTTTTTCCCGTGGTTAAGTCAACGCGAAGAACTCTACCAGCATAACCGTACAAACTTTCGTTCCTCCATGCTATGGAATTATTAGTCAGATGGAAGCTATATTAACTTAATGGGTTTTAAAGTTAAGAGTTAATGTTCAAATTTTAAGCTTGCTTGCGCTTTTCTCAACAATAAAACCCTTGTTCTAAGCGAGTAAAAACAGAAGAAAAAAGGAAAAACAATCGCTCATATGACTGGCTTGTTGTGTTTTTTACTTGCTTCCCGCTTTTTTCTCTTTAGCTTCTTGGAACAGGTTCTTCACGGCTGTTAACCTAGATTTCTGAGCAAGCTGCTGCGCCGTAACAAAGCTTAGAGCTTCTTCAGGACACCATTTGACGCATTGTGGACCATCAGGCTGGTCTTTGCAGCTGTTGCAGGTGAAGACTACTTTTTTCTCTGGATGCATCATCATCGCGCCGAATTGGCATGCGCTGATGCACCACGCGCAACCGTTGCAAGCCTGCTCGTCAACCATGATTATTCCCGTGTCCTCTTCCTGAGACAAAGCGTCTCTTGGACAGGCAGCTATGCACGCGGGGTCTTCGCAGTGTCGACAGGTAACGGCTAAATTATTAAGTGGTCCCATGCGCAGTGCGCGTATTCTTGACTTTGTTGGGTTGAAAGTGTTTTCGTTCGTCATTGAACAGGCGTATTCGCAGGTTGTGCAGCCTATGCATTTTTCAGGGTCGGCGGTGACGAATTTTCTGTCTTGCGGTCGCACCATACTTATGCTCCTCCTTGAGTTGCCTTTTCGGCTATGTATGCCAAGTCGCCTAAACCTAGCGACTTGAGTTTCTCAATTGTGGGAACGCCGTCTGCTGTCCAACCTCTTACCGAATAATAATCATCTAAGCCTATTTGGAATTCTTCTTCGCTAACGTAAACGCCTTTTGCGGGTCCTTCATCAGGCACTGGACAATTCTTTATCTTGTATGGAACAGTGTCGTATTTTCTGGTGCCTTTGCCCTCGCGTATGTTGAAGAGTCTTGCGAGGTTTTCAATTCTTTCGCCGTCTTTCGTCATTTCCTCCACTGTTATGGGTATTCCAGTGGCTAAGGTGTAGTAGTTTGCCAAGTCCTTCCAGCCATCATAGTATGTTCCTCTTGAAAACTTGCACACTATAAGCGAGTCGATGATGTTGTACATGTTGCCTTCGTCAGCGATCATCTTGCCCCTGCCTTTTTCAATCTTGAAACGGTTTACTTTGCCTTTCACGTCAGGCGAGTAAGCGCCATTCCTGAGGTGGCAAGCGCCACGGAACGAAACACTGAACCCAAGCGCTGCAGTCTTCAGGGTTCGCAGGTCGTAGCCTGGCAGTTCTAAGCCTTTGATGTGGCAAGCGTATTTTTCAGCGCCGTTTCCAATTATTTCAGCTGCTTTCGCAACGCCTTCCGCAAGCGCGTTACCCAACCAGCCTTCACGTTTACCTATCTTATGAATAATCGCTATTAGCGCTTCAGCGTTTCCGAAACGCAAGTCTATGCCGTCTGTCTGCTCCTTCGTTATTATCCCATGCTCATAAAGGTCCATTGCAAACGCGACGACTACGCCGATGGATATGCCGTCCATGCCATACTCGTTTACAATCCGCATAGCTTCGATTATAGCGTCAAGACGGTCGACGCCGCATAAGGGTCCCATTGACCAGAGGCACTCAAATTCCAAGCGAGAAGTTGCGCCTTGGTAGGGTCCTTCAGGGACTACTGCGATGTGGTCGCAGCGCATGCCGCAAGTTGCGCAGCCAACGATTTTCTTAACGTAATGCTCGTTCAAGTATTCACCGCTCACTTTCTGAGCGCCTTCAAACGTAGCGTTAGTCCAGTTCCTCGTTGCCAACGCTGCAAGCGAGTTTAAAACCAAGACATTCTCAGGTGTTCCCAAAGTCTTGTATTTCTTTGTCGCTGGACCTTTCATGCGTTCGTGAATCATCTTTACGAATTCTTTGAAGCCGTCAAGGTTTGCCACGTTGACGTCGTTTGTTCCGCGAACCGCTACGGCTTTAAGGTTTTTTGAACCCATGACAGCGCCCATGCCTGTTCTGCCGATGGCTCTGAACTCGTCGTTTATGATTGCTGCGAAACGGCAGAGTTTTTCGCCAGATTCGCCGATTGCTGAAACTCGAATGTAGTAGTCGCCGAGTTCTTCCCTGATTGCCACATCGGTTTCGTAGGGTGATTTTCCCGTCAGTTGCTCAGCATTCATCACCTGAACTTTGTCATCATCAATCCACAGGTACGACAGCTTGTCGGCTTTGCCTGTGATGATAACCGCGTCGTATCCTGCCCGTTTCAAGTCAGGACCGAAGAAGCCGTGTGCTTTGGCTTCACCCACGCCTCCTGTTGCAGGGGATTTAGAAACAACGGCGTATCCGTTTCCCGCTGTGGGTCCCATGGTGCCGCTTAGTGGGCCAGTGGCGAATATCAGCGGGTTGTCAGGGCTGAACGCGTCTGTGCCTGGCTTAGAATTGTCCATAAGTAGGCGAATGCCTAAGCCTATTCCGCCCACATAATTCTTGGCTAATTCTTCGCTTAGTGTTTCGGTAAAAACTTTTCCAGTCGTGAGATTTACACGGAGAATTTTGCCTGCGTAAGCAAACATTTTTTTCTTCTCCACATGTGTTATTGGAATATTTAGACTGAATGGAGAGTATATTAATCTAGTGGATTTTTACGTCGGAAATTGATGTTGAACTTTTAATCTGATTCCGTTATGAATTGCACTGCAAAACGGCGTCTAAACGGCTCCTTAACGCCTCTTTAAACTGGATTTTGATTAAGAAATGAATATATAATGTCCTCAGCACTTGTAATGCTTGAATGGCTTGGGTGATTCAAGCTTTGAAAGTAACGGTTGAATACTTGGGCTACATCAAACAAACGTTAGGCGCAGAGCAAGGAGAACATGTCGAGCTTAAAGACGACGCTTTGGTTCGCGACCTGCTGCTTTTGCTGGCTGAAAAACACGGTGAACCATTCCAAAAAGCCGTTTATGAACCAAAAGGCGTTGACTTGAAACCGCATTACATCTTGTCCGTGAACGGTTTACTGCTTAATCAGTTGAACGGCATAGAAACCAAACTTAAAGACGGCGACCGCGTCGTTTTGATGCCCGTAGTTACTGGCGGCTAAAAAACAAAAACGTTAAACCAAGAGTCAGCAGCACTCTTTAACTCGTGAAATGTAATGAAACGAATAGACGCGCTGAAACAAGTTGCCTTCGAGAAAAAAGGGTCGGACGGATTTGCAGTTTTCAACTGGGCTAACCTGCTCTATCTTGCCGGATTCTCAGGCGCAGTCGCGCTGGTAATCCCAAGGGACGGCGAAAACACAATTTACGCGTATGGCGCCAATTATGAGCAGGCAAAGGCTGAAGGCAAAGGCTTCAGAGTTGAACTGGTGAAACATGATGAAAACTTGATGGCGAAGATTGCAGAAAACGCTAAGGGCTGCAAAATCAAAAAGCTCGCTGTGGACGCTTTAAGCATTGACGGCTGGCGCGCCTTAGCCAAAGAAACCATGGGTGAAACAACGCTCAGGGTTACGAGGAATCTCATATGGGAGCTTCGCAAAGTAAAAGACGCGGAAGAAATTGCGTTAATGCGCAGGGCTGGCGAGTTGACGAGCGAAGGCATGAAAGCCACTTATGAAGTGCTATCGCCGGGCATGAGAGAGTATGAGGTTGCGGCGGAAATCGAGTACGCAATGCGGAAGCGAGGTTCTTACGGAACGGCATTTGAGACAATTGTTGCTTCAGGTGTGTGCTCAGCGTTTCCTCATGGCGGCTGCTGTGACAGAAAAATTCGCGAAGGCGATTTAGTGGTTGTTGACGTGGGCGCAACGTACAAGTTTTATCGTTCAGACATGACGCGAACGTTAGTAGCTGGGAAACCTTCGGAGAAACAAAAGAAACTTTATGAAATCGTGAAAACAGCCCATGAGAAGGCGTTTGAGGCTATGAAGCCGAATGTTAAAGCGAAGAATGTTGACGCTGTGGCGAGGAAAATAATCGCCGATGCTGGTTACGGCGAGTGTTTCGTGCACGGTTTAGGTCACGGTGTAGGCTTGGAAATACACGAACCGCCCACTTTGAATCCCTGCAGCAAAGAAACGCTTGCAGCTGGTAACGTGGTGACGGATGAACCTGGCATTTACCTTGTTGATTACGGCGGAGTCCGCATTGAAGACACGGTGCTGATGTGGAAAAACGGCACGAAAAAACTCACATATGGCTCGTACAGCTTGGGCGGAGAATAATTTAAACAAAATTAAATAGGCTGTTTATCCAATTATCTTATTGAAGGTGTGTTTTGTTGGAAAACAAAGCAGTAATAATCGTCGATGTGCTCAACGATTTTGTGACTGGAAAAATAGCAGCCAAAAGAGCCAAGCAAATAATTCCAAACCTCAAAAGGCTGGTTGAAGCGGCTCGCAAAAACAAAGTGGCAGTCATTTACAGCAACGACGCCCATTATCCTCAGGATGTGGAGGTTACCAGAAAATGGGGGGAACACGCCATAAAAGGCACGAAGGGCGCTGAGGTTATTCCCGAGCTCAAGCCTGCTGAAAAGGATTATGTTGTGGAGAAGCGAACCTACAGCAGCTTCTACGAGACAGGCTTAGACATGCTTTTACGAAGCTTATACAAAGGCGATTGCGTGAAAACTGTTATTCTCGGCGGTTTGCACACGAACATGTGCGTTAGGCACACGGCTGCCGACGCTTTTTTCAGAGGCTACAACATAATAATCGCCGCTGACGGTTGTGAGGCGTTCACGCAGAAAGACCACGAAGAAGGCCTCAAGTATCTGGAGTACGTTTACAACGCGAAAATAATGACGGTTGACGAAATAATCAAAGAATTCAAGTAAAACCTCGGCAACTGAATTTCTAGTTCTGATTCTAAATTTGACATAAAATGTAACTTGCAATGTAAATGCAATACAGTTTACCTGAGGAGAATGGCTTCTTTCAGCGTCGCCCTCACCTCTCTCTCCACGTTTAAGGTACCCCACCATTCTCCTCAACAAAACCAACCTTACGTGGCGTTTTTCGTAGCCAAATAAAAACTAATAACTCTGGAAAACACCTAGTCTTCCAAGTCTTAGGAAGGAAATAAAATGGCGAAAGTCTTGATAGTTTATGACTCTAAATCTGGAAACACTGAAACCATGGCTTTAGCCGTGGCTAAGGGCGCCGAACAAATACGCGGCATCGAAGTAACCGTGAAAAAAGCTGAGCAAACAAAACTTGATGACTTGCTTGCTGCAGACGGCATAATCATGGGCTCACCAACGTATTTTGGGCAGATGTCAGCCAAACTCAAAGCCCTCATAGACGAGTCAGTCAAAGTGCACGAGAAACTCACCGGCAAAGTTGGCGCCGCATTCACCAGTGCAGGCGGAACAGCCACTGGTGCTGAAACCACTTTGTTTTCAATCCTGCAAGCCATGCTCATCCACGGCATGATTATCCAAGGCAACGCTGAAGACAAACACTACGGCGCCGCTGCCAAGGGCGCTCCAACAAAAAGCGACCTCAAACACTGCGAAGAACTCGGCGCAAGAGTAGCAAAACTCACACAAAAACTCAAAGCATAAAAAGTGTTGATGGTGGGCCCGGGGAGATTCGGACTCCCGACCAACAGGTTATGAGCCTGGCGCTCTAACCGGGCTGAGCTACGGGCCCGCGTGTTGTGCTCCGTTTATTATGCTGTTTTTGACCAAATTTAAACGTTTTCCGCGTTTCCAACACATGAGAAGCGTTTCACGCTTTTTGGCAATGTTGGAACAGAGTGAACTCACGGTTCACGCTATATAAAGTATATAAAAGGGTATCCCGCAGTTCTGAGAAAAGCGTGTATTTAACGTTGCATTCTCTCGTAATGGTAAAGGTATTCCTGCGCGTATCCTGCGTATTCGCCGAAGTAGTTTCTGCCGAACACATTTAGCCGCTCATATTCCGCGTTGCTGAACGATTTATTCTGTGATATTTTCTGGATAAGCTCTTTGGGGAACTGGTCAGCGTAATGGTTTAGGATGGCACGTTTCACCCAAACATCCACGGGAAACGCGTCAAGCTTCCCCAGAGAAAAAAGCAACACGCAGTCAGCGACTTTTAAGCCTACGCCTGAAAGGCTGATCAGTTCCTTCTTGGCTTGTTGATAAGGCATTTTTCTTAAGTTTTCTAAATCGAAATCGCTTTCGTAAACCTTCTTTGAAGTTTCAAGAACGTATTTGGCTCGGTAACCCAACCCGCACGTTGCTAAGCTGCTTTCGGTTGTTTTTGCCAGTTTTTCTGGTGTTGGAAACGTGTAGAAGTCACAGCCGTCAAGCGCCACTCGCTCCCCGAACTTTTTTGATAGCCTAAGCAGCATCTGCTTTATCGCCGCAATGCTCTTGTAAGTAGCGCAAATGTACGAAATTAAGCATTCCCACGGTTCTTGCCTGACTATTCGCAGACCCCAAAACTCTCGAAGCGCTTTTCTAACGTTTTCATCCTTACCTATTTTGTCGCGGATTTTCCGCAAGTCATCATCCAAGCTGAAATAATGCACAATGAACTTCTCGTTTATATTTGCATACTCCAGTTCCGCATTTGTCTGGCGTACCTTGAAAACTCTATCTCTGACAACACCATACCACCAATTGCCCTTCTTATCCCACCTGAAAACCTGTCCGCAACAAAGCGTAACGTCCAAATTGAACGGAACCGCGCCAAGCTTCATGGGCTTAGTTTTCCTCCAAAAACCTTTCAGGTTTAGGAACTTCCAACGGCAAACCTTTCCTTTTCCGCGTTTCTTTAATAACTTTTGCCGCCAACTTCTCAGGCACCTTTCGCCAGCAGTCCAGCACGGATTGCCAAAAAGCACGGCCAGAAGTTGCTGACCGCAGCTCCGCGGACAAACCAAAGGTTTCTGCGACTGGAACGTAACCCGTAATCATCGTTAAAATTCCTTTCTGCTCGAACCCCGAGAGTTTTCCGCGCCTACTGCTCAGGATTCTTGAGCATTCTCCAGCTAATTCTGTGGGAACCGAAATGACGGTTCTATAAACTGGCTCAAGCAGCACAGGCTTAGCCGTTAAGACGGCACCGAAAACCGCTTTGCCCACGCCACGCATGATTTCCACAGGATCACAGTATTCTGCGTTCCCGCTAAGCTGAAACTCCACCAAATCTACTTTCACATGCCTCAAAGGTTCTCCGCACAATGGACCAGCCCTGCAAGCATACTCAAAACCTGAAGTGACAAAATCCACTATGCCGCGAGTTTGCGCGATTTTTCCTGTGCAATCCACAATCAAGTTTTTATGCTGCTCGTCAACCGCAAGCACGTTTACCGTGTTTCGCGCTTTTGCAGTCCGCTCAATTAGCCTGATGAAAGGTTCTTTTAAGGGTTCAACTTGTACCGCAAACCTGTTTTGCTTATTAGGGCTTTTAGCGGCAGCAACCATGCCTTTTTTCGTGACGCTTTCTCTGTAAACAACTCTCGGCGAAGAAGTCGCGATTTCCATGTCACTGGCATACTCTCTTAGAAGCTTCACGGCAATTTCAAGATGCAGCTCTCCCATTCCGCTTAGGAGGTATTCGCCTGTTTCCCTGTTGACTTCAACGGCAAGATTAGGGTCTTCTACTGGAAGTCTGTCCATGGCTTCGAGAAGAAACGGCAAATCCTTAGGGTCCTTAGGCTCAACCGCCACCGTTAACACTGGCTCTGAAACGTAACTTACGCGTTCAAAAGGAACCATGCCTTCTTTATGTTCCGCGTCAACCATGGTTTCGCCCGCCTTCGCCAGCGCCAGTCCACTTAAAGCCGCCAAGTTGCCAGCTACCACTTGATTCGCAGGCTCCCTAAAGGAACCCATGAAGACGGAAACTTGTTGAACCACACTTTCCGCACAAGCGTTAACAAGGTAAACTATAGCGCCATTTTTCACAGTGCCCGAAAACAAGCGCCCAGTCGCAATTAAACCAGCATGCAAGTCTACTTGCACATTTGTTATGCACATGACCGCTGCGCCGTTGTCATCACAGTTCATCATGGCTTGCCCTACTGCTGAGGATAGATTTCCCTTCCAGATTTTTTCCACACGGTATTTCTGGGCTTCCAAAGGGTTTGGAGCGTGCTTAACAACCATGTCCAACAATGCACCGCAAAGCGGGAGAATCTTCTGCAGTTCTTCGTATTCTGCATTTTTGTATGCTGTTATGACGTCGCCGAATTTCATGTTCTTCTGCTTAGCGGTGCTTAGAGTGAATCCCCACCTGTGCAGAGCTGACCCAAAGGCAACGCTGTCTTTTGCAGGGTCCACTTTCCACTTATCCTTGAAGGGTGACTCTCCGTAAACTTCGATTAAGTCGTTGAAACTGCCTATTATACGAGTGAACTTTTTCTGGATTTGTTCAGCGTTTAACTTCAGCTCGCTGATTAAGCGGTCCACCTTGTTTATGAAAAGCACTGGACGCACTCTTTCTTCAAGAGCTTGTCGAGTTACTATTTCCGTTTGCGCCATTATCTCCTCTACCGCGTCAACAACAACAATTGCTCCGTCTATGGCGCGCAATGCTCTGGTAACTTTACCCGTGAAGTCCACGTGTCCAGGCGTGTCCACGAGGTTTATTACAAAAGAATCGTTTGCAGTTTGGTACAGCAGGGATATGTTTGCGGTTTTTATCGTTATACCGCGTTTCTGCTCTTCTTCGAGGTAGTCGAGAACTCTGGCGGAACCCGCCACTTTTGAGGATAGCAATCCCGCGCCAGCCAGCAAAGAATCAGTCAACGTGGTTTTTCCATGGTCAATGTGAGCGATTATTCCCAAATTCCGA
>Ga0299912_10001812_pt1 | contig 17284 bp, 17 predicted proteins | sample RVTome_2_FD_207667 | JGI IMG/M metagenome (GOLD analysis project Ga0299912, IMG submission 207667) | Soil microbial communities from uranium-contaminated site in the Upper Colorado River Basin, Wyoming, United States - RVT95D214 (version 2) ... | reverse complement strand
ACCGCTTGCCGTACCTAACGGGAGGGCTAAGACTTTGCGGAGGGTTTACATCAACGAAGAGGTCTGTATGGGCTGTGGCCTTTGTCGCGTTTATTGCCAGACAGCCCATTCTCGGTCGAGGGACGTGATTAAGGCTTCTAAGAGGGAAACGCCGCGTCCTTTACCGCGCATCCGTGTGGAGAGAAGGGGGGAGGTTAGCTTTGCCGTCCAATGCCGTCACTGCGAGCAACCGTGGTGTGTTTATGCCTGCCTTACGGGAGCTATGAGCAAGGATACGGCAAGTGGCACCGTGACCGTTGCCGCTGACCGCTGTATCGGGTGCTGGACTTGTGTAGTGGCTTGCCCCTACGGTGCCCTAACGATGGATAGAACCGAAAACTCCGTTGTGAAATGCGATCTTTGCCCGGAGGACATGGTGCCAGCTTGTGTGGCCAACTGCCCTAACGAAGCCTTGCTGTGGAATACCGATGACAGAAGATAGGCTGTTAATAGCTAAGCGTTGGAAAGGAGGAAGGCCAATGTCGAAGCAGACTTTTCTGGTAACGCTAGAAGTACTCACCCCTTTCGATAGGTATTTCCCAAAGGTGGAGGCCAAATGGCTGGCCAGCATGGTGCGTGATGGCGTCGAGGCCAAAGGTGTGAGCTTCACAGGCGAAGTACCGTTTATGATCGTAGTGGAACGGGCTGATGTAGCAAGCACAGCGTTGGGGCAGATAAGAGAGTATTCGGCCGCGGAGTTTGAAAAGGCGGAAAAAGCCGTCCCGGAACCGGCCAAGACTATTGAGGCAGTGCTGGTTAAGTGATTGCCATAGTCGACTACGGTGCTGGAAACTTGCGAAGCGTGGCCAACGCCGTCGCTAAGGTCGGGTATAGGCCAACGGTAACCAGCGATCCGAGGGAGGTGCTGGACGCTCGTGTGGTCATTTTCCCCGGCGTAGGCGCAGGGGGAGATGCCATGCTCAACTTGAGGAGATCGGGCATGGATGAGGCCCTTCGCCAGCTTGTCTACGAGGATCGCCCCCTCTTCGCTGTATGTGTGGGCATGCAGGTCCTGTTTTCGGGAACCGAGGAAGGGGGTTGGCATGGGTGTCTTGATGTTGTTCCTGGGGTTGTGAGGAAGTTGTCTGTGGGGCTCAAGGTGCCCCACATGGGCTGGAACCAGGTGAAACAAAAGGGGACGCATCCCCTTTTTGAGGGCATACCCGATGAAGCCGACTTCTACTTCGTTCACAGCTACTACGCTGCCCCCGACGATATGTCGGTGGTAGCTGGCACTACTGAGTATGGCGTGACTATGTGCAGTGTCCTGATCAAGGGGAACCTGGTAGCGACCCAGTTTCATCCCGAGAAGAGTGGGGAACAAGGGTTGAGGATGTATGCTAACTTTCTGAGGATGGCGATAGAAAGAAGAGACTGAGTTGGGCATAATATCAGACGTTAGAACCAAATATCTTATCATAGGAAACTCAGGGGGCGGCATAGGGGCCGCGGAAGCGATACGCGAGGTAGATAGAGTAGGTTCTCTCACGATCATATCCGATGAGCCCTACCCAGCCTACTCTCGTCCCCTTATCTCCAAGTACCTGGCCGGGGAGCGTACACTCGATGATATACTGTTTCGCCCTGCCGATTTCTACGGTCGCAACGACATCGCTTTTCTTGCCGATCGGCATGTCAAGAGCCTGGACCCCGAAGCTCATGCCTGCGAGCTAGAAGGCGGTGAGAGGATGGCTTGGGAGAGGCTATTGCTGGCCACGGGAGGCACGCCCATAGTCCCCAGCATGGATTGGATGGGCCAAACAGGTGTCTTCACTTTCACCACCCTCGATGATGCCAAAGCCATCAGGGCTTTTTTGGGTAAAGGCGACAAAGCTGTGGTCATCGGCGGCGGCCTTATCGGGGTCAGCGTGACCGAAGCCTTGGTGAAACGGGGCGTCGAGGTGGCCATCGTAGAGATGCGGGAGAGGATCCTGAACACCATCCTCGACGAGCAGGCGTCCTCACTGGCTGAAGATGCGCTCAGGCGAGCCGACGTTGACATCATCACCAGCCATACAGTGGCTCAGATCTGTGGTGAGCAAGAGGTCAGTGGCGTGGTCTTAGAGGATGGCAAGGAGATCTCCTGTGACCTGGTAGTGGTGGCTATCGGGGTAACGCCGCGCACGGAACTGGCACTGGGGGCCGGCATAAAGGTAAATCGGGGCATAGTGGTGGATCGTCATATGGCGACGAGTCACCCCAATATCTACTCCTGTGGCGATGTCGCCGAGGCCTTCGATTTCGTCTACGGTGCAAACCGCCTCACCCCCATCTGGCCCAATGCCTATATCGGAGGCAGGACTGCGGGCTTCAACATGGCCGGTATGACGGCGGAATACCCTGCGGTAACGGCCATGAACTCGCTGAACTACTTCGGATTGGATATAGCCGCCGCGGGCATGGTAGTACCCCCGCCGGAAAGCAGCTACGAGGTGCTCAGCAGGATCGCGGACGGTAGTTACCGGAAGGTGGTGCTAAAAGACGACCTTATCATGGGGATGGTTTTCGTCGGCGACATTGATAAGTCGGGCATAGTCTACGGCTTGATGAGGGATAGAGTCAATGTGAGCAGTTTCAAGCAGGAGCTTCTGGATGACGATTTCGGCCTGGCGTCTCTCCCTCGCCAGTTATGGCAAGAGCGATTGGGGATACCGCCCGTTGGTTTGGTTCCCCAAACTGCCATACCCGCACGTGCGGCGGAAGAACCCGCTGGTGAGTAACCAGCTCGTTTTGGAGAGTAATTATGAAAGACCTGAGCAAGCTGAACAATTTTTACTCTGATGACAAGGTAATCGACGCCTGTTCCATCTTCGGCATGATGGACACTTCCGGCAGGCCTTTCTCCGGCGGAGGCGTGGTGGAAGCCATTGCCAATATGCATGTGCGCGGCAATGGCTTGGGAGGTGGGTTCGCCATCTACGGGCTCTACCCAGAATACGCTGACTATTATGCTTTTCATATCATGTACCTCAGCCGAGAGGCGAAATCGGAGGTGGAGGATTTTCTCAAACACAGGTTTCATATCATCGCTGCCGAGGAGGTGCCCACCCAGCCAACGTCGGCCATAGTGAACCCGCCTCTAGTATGGCGCTATTTCCTTGCGGTGAAAGAGCGGGAAGAGGAGGAGCAGGCCGAGGACGACTATGTGGTGGACAGGGTCATGGAGATCAATACCGGCGTCAAGGACGCCTTTGTCTTTTCCAGTGGCAAGGACATGGCTGTGTTCAAAGGGGTGGGCTACCCGGAAGAGATAGCCGAGTACTTCTGCTTGGAGCAGTATGAGGGCTATCTATGGACAGCCCACGGTCGGTTCCCTACCAATACTCGTGGCTGGTGGGGTGGAGCACATCCCTTCAATATCCTGGACTGGACGGTGGTTCACAACGGCGAGCTCTCGTCCTACGGGATAAACCGACGCTACCTGGAGGGACTCGGCTATCATTGCACCATGGAGACCGATACCGAGGTGATAGCCTACGCCATCGATCTACTGGTGCGCAGGCACGGCCTCCCCATGGAGATAGTGGCCAAGATACTGGCCCCTCCGTTTTGGAGTGCCATCGAGCGCCGTCCTCCCGAGGAGCGCGAACTCCTCCTCGCCCTACGACAGGTATATGGCAGCCTACTTTTGAACGGTCCTTTTACCGTAATCATCGCTCATCATGGGGAGATGATCGGCTTCACCGACAGAATAAGGCTACGCCCTCTCACCGTGGGAGTTAAGGGTTCGGTGCTCTATCTTTCCTCCGAGGAGTCGGCGATTCGCCTCATCTGCCCCGACTTGGACCGGGCGTGGATTCCTATGGGTGGTGAGCCTGTCATCGGAAGTCTGAAGATGCCTTTGGTGCCTGAAAAGATGGCTATGGTAGTAAGGGCGACGTTTGATGTTAACTAAGAGAATCATCCCCTGCCTCGATATGACTGGTGGGCGAGTGGTCAAGGGCACCAGCTTTACTGACCTTCGTGATGCCGGCGACCCGGTGGAGTTGGCTGCCTTCTATTACCAGGAGGGAGCCGATGAGCTGGTCTTTCTGGATGTAGGCGCTACGCCGGAAGGCCGCAATATCATGGTCGATATCGTCGAGCGGGTCTCCGAGCAGGTCTTCATGCCTCTTACCGTGGGTGGGGGACTGCGCAGCACCGGCGACATGCGAGCCATCTTGGAGGCAGGAGCTGATAAGACTGCCATCAACACCGCCGCAGTGCTCGATCCAAATCTTATCGCCGAGGGGGCACAGCGTTTCGGCTCCCAGTGTATCGTCCTAGCCATCGATGCGAAGCATGTTGAGAGTGCTGACGAACCCAGGTGGGAGGTGTTGACCCATGGGGGGCGAAAGCCAACGGGGATCGATGCTGTCCGGTGGGCGAAAGAGGCCGTTGCGCTGGGTGCGGGGGAGATATTGCTCACCAGTTGGGATGCCGATGGCCAGCGGACCGGCTATGATCTGGAATTGACGCGGGCCATCAGCGAGGCGGTGCCGGTGCCGGTTATTGCCAGCGGTGGCGCCGGCACCCTCGAGCATCTCTATCAGGCGCTGGTGACCGGCAAAGCCGATGCCGTTCTCGCCGCTAGCATATTTCACTATCGGACTTATTCCATCCGCCAAGCTAAGGACTACCTGGCGGAAAGAGGGGTTCCTGTAAGAAGATGAAGACCTACTTGCCGCCAAAATTCATCGTGGAGCGAAATCCTGATCGCTGTATCCAGTGCCAGGTGTGCGTCAACCAGTGCACCTTTGACGCGCATTACTACGATGCTGAGGATGACGAGGTGAGGAGCCGGGAATGGAACTGCGTCGGATGCCACCGCTGCGTGCTCTTCTGCCCCACCAATGCCTTGACCATAAGGCGAAACCCTCTGGACTACCGGGAGAACTACAATTGGCGCCCAGAGATCATCGAGGACATCATCAAGCAAGCCGAGACGGGAGGCGTGCTTCTCACCGGCATGGGCAACGACAAGGGCTACCGCATATATTGGGATCACCTGGTCCTCAACGCCAGCCAGGTTACCAATCCCTCCATCGACCCGCTGCGGGAGCCTATGGAGCTTACCACCTATCTTGGACGAAAGCCGGACCGAGTGGAGATCGACCCCGATACCCTCAGCCTGAAAACAGAGCTGGCTCCTCAAGTTAAGATCGAGGTGCCGGTGATGTTTGCGGCTATGTCCTACGGAGCGGTGAGCCTCAATGTGCATGAGTCTCTGGCCAGGGCGGCCACCGAGGCGGGCACGCTGTGGAACACCGGCGAAGGAGGGCTGCATCCTAAGCTCTATAAGTACGGCGATAACACCATTGTGCAGGTAGCATCGGGGCGCTTCGGTGTTCACCCCGATTACCTCGATGTGGCCAGGGTGATCGAGATTAAGATCGGGCAGGGGGCCAAGCCCGGCATCGGTGGTCATCTTCCCGGCGAGAAGGTAAGTGCTGAGGTAGCCATGACTCGCATGATACCTCGAGGTACGGATGCTTTGTCCCCGGCACCTCAACACGATATCTACTCTATCGAGGATCTGGCACAGCTTGTCTACGCCCTGAAGGAGGCAACCAACTATAACAAGCCCGTGTCAGTGAAGATAGCGGCGGTCCACAACTCGGCGGCCATTGCCAGCGGCATGGTGCGGGCGGGAGCGGACATCATCGTCCTCGATGGGCTGCGGGGTTCCACTGGCGCGGCGCCCAAAGTCATCCGCGACAATGTGGGCATTCCCATTGAATTGGCCCTGGCCGCAGTGGACACCCGGCTGAGGCAAGAGGGGATCCGCAATCAGGCATCGCTGGTTATCTCAGGCGGGATCAGGAATAGCGGCGATTTAGCCAAGGCGATCGCCCTGGGCGCTGATGCCGTTTACATTGGGACGGCAGCCCTAATCGCCCTGGGCTGTACCGTCTGCCAACAGTGTCATACGGGCAAATGCGCCTGGGGCATTTGCACCAGCGACCTTGCCTTGACCAAGAGGATCAACCCCGATATTGGGGCAAGGCGGCTGGCCAATTTGCTTCGTGGTTGGAGTCTGGAGCTCAAGGATATACTGGGCGGCATGGGAGTCAACGCTCTGGAGAGCCTGCGGGGCAATCGCCTGCACCTGCGGGGTGTTGGACTGACTGACACTGAGCTCGAAATCTTGGGGGTAAGGATGGCAGGAGACTGAGATGGAAAAGGGCGTTACTATGACAAAAACCAATTCGGTGGCAAGGATAGATGCTAAGGGCGTTTTCTATCGTCAGCTCAACGCCTGTCTGCGGGACGTGGTTTCCAATGGGACTGAGCGGATTGTGCTCCAAAATGTCTGTGGGCAAAGATATATCGGCACCGACCTAGATAAGCCAGTGGAGATCGAGATCTTCGGCACTCCGGGCAACGATCTGGGCGCCTTCATGGACGGGCCTCGCATCATCGTTCATGGCAATGCCCAGGATGGCTGTGGAAACACCATGAACGATGGCGAGATAATCGTTCATGGGCATGCCGGCGATATCCTGGGCCTCTCAGCGCGGGGAGGGAAGATCTTCGTCCGCGATGGCGTAGGCTATAGGGCTGGCATCCACATGAAAGGGTACCAAGATAAGCAGCCTGTCGTGGTCATCGGTGGCACAGCCCAGGACTTCCTCGGCGAATATATGGCAGGGGGGGTCCTGATCCTGCTGGGCCTTAACTTGGGAGACGGAGAGCCCCATCGCGCAAATTTCATAGGCACCGGCATGCATGGGGGTGCTATCTACTTACGGGGCATGGTTGATGATTTCCAACTGGGCAAAGAGGTGGGCATTGCTGAACCAGGGGATAATGACCACCAAATTCTTCAAAAATACGTTGGTGAGTTTGCTGAGCATTTCGGCTACGATGCCGAGGAGCTATTAAAACACAAGTTTATTAAACTGTTCCCGCGCTGGCTGCGTCCCTATGGCACGCTCTACGCCTATTAAGTGAGGGGAGACATGATAGGCCAGGAAACTTCAGAGGTTGAAAGAAAAGCAATAGCTATCCTGAAAATCCTCAGCGATTCCCAAGAGCCCCTGGGCGGCAGAGCGATTGCCCGCCGTCTTAGCGATGTCGGTATTGAGCTAAGCGAAAGGGCAGTAAGGTATCATCTGAAGCTTATGGACGAGCGAGGCCTTACTCGTTCCGTTGGAACAAGGGATGGCAGATATATTACGCAGAGGGGGATCGAGGAAGTAAGCGGCGCTCTAGTTCGTGATAGGGTAGGCTCTATAGCTGCCAAAATCGAGTTGCTAGCCTACCGTACCTCCCTCGACCTAGAGAAACGTAGTGGTGAAGTCCCCATAAATATCTCTTTATTCCCAAAGGGAGCTTTTAGAAAAGCACTGGCAGTGATGAAGGACTGTTTCAAAGCTGGGCTTTGTGTCAGCAATTTGGTAACTTTGGCTTTGGAGGGCGAAGGGCTCGGAGATGTAACCGTGCCTCCGGGCAAGGTGGGATTGGCCACAATATCCAGTGTAGCGGTAAGTGGTGCCCTTTTGAAGGCAGGCATCCCGCTGGATTCTAGGTTCGCGGGCGTGCTCCAGTTTCGCAACCACAGACCACTTCGGTTCATCGAGCTGATAGAGTGCTCGGGTTGTTCGCTGTCCCCTACCGAGATATTTGTTGCCAGCAGAATGACCAGTGTCAGCGAGGTGGCAAACACGGGAGAGGGCAAGATACTGGCCCACTTCCGCGAGCTCCCTTCTCCGTGTAGGCCAGCGGTGGAGACAATTATAGGGAAGCTGAGTGAAGCAGGTATCGGCAACCTCGTTATGCTGGGCAGGCCAAATGAGACGATATGCGAAATACCAGTTGGGTTCAACAAGGTTGGAATGATCATTCAAAGCGGCCTCAACCCGGTAGCAGCCGCAGTGGAAGCAGGCATCGAGGTAGTAAACCGCGCCATGAGCAGCGTTATCGACTACGCGAAGCTAAGAAGATTTGAGGAGCTATAGGTAGCTAAGAGGAGGCTGAACGACCTTGTTCAGAGCAACCATAATAGCTGACCGAAAGGAGCAGGTTACAAGGCTTGGCTCCGAACTTGCCGGCAAGGGCTTGATTTGCTCGATTGACACAGATGGGAGGAAAGCAGCTCAGAAGATCTCCCGACAAGCCCTGGACCTTGTGCTCGTGACTGTGGACGGCACGCCTGACAGTTCTGAAATGATGCATCTGGCCCGTTGCATTAAGAAGGAAACTGGTCTGCCGGTTGTTGCTCTTCTTTCCAGGCAGGCTCTATATAGGCTTGATTCTGGCTTGATTGCCGATGATTTCGTGGTGGAACCCTGGGATGCGATGGAAGTGGCGGAGAGAGCAAAGCGCATCTTGAGAAAGAGCGGTAGTATAGGAGATCGTGAGCTAATCAGGTGCGGCGATCTAGTCATAGATCAGGCCAAGTATGAGGTGTCCATCAACGGCAAGGCGATCGCGCTAACCTTCCGAGAATATGAGCTACTTAAGTTCCTCGCGAGTAATGGAGGAAGGGTATTTACTCGAGACAAACTGCTCGATGAGGTCTGGGGCTATGATTATTATGGCGGCGACAGGACGGTGGACGTCCACATAAGGAGGCTTCGGAGCAAGATCGAGGATTCTACCCACACCTTCATCGAGACCGTTAGAAATATAGGATACGGCTTCAAAGCGAGCTAGAAGGTTCGATACGGTAACACAAACTTAATAGGTGCGTAATACGGCGGAAACATTCGGTTGCTACCATAGGGGCGAAAGGATGGTGGGTTATGGGTAGCAACATTTTTCTAACCTTGGAGCTCTGGGCTGCATTGTCACCGTGCCAAATTGGATGCAACCACCGCTTGCCTGAAGACAGAAGCCGTCAGCAGGATACCTCAGATGCTGAGGGAAAGTGCCGAGACACTTCTCTTCACATACCCTCTCGTGCTGGTGAGCCTATCTTTCATTCATACTTCGGGCAGGATGTTTTTCTGCCAGGAGGCATAAGATGGTGATTAACGGCGCCGATACTGCGTGGATTATGATCTCGGCAGCTATGGTGATGCTGATGACCCCTGGGGTCGCTCTCTTCTATGCCGGTATGGTGAGGAGAAAGAACGTCCTTTCCACCATCATGATGAGCTTCATCATGCTCGCTTTGGTGGCCCTGCTTTGGGTGCTTTACGGCTACAGTTTGAGCTTTGGGCCTGACAAAGGTAGAATTATCGGCGGGCTCGATTGGGTTGGTCTGAGACAGGTGGGGCAAGAGCCTTCTTCGGTATATGCGACGACTGTCCCCCATTTGGCCTACATGATATTTCAGGCCATGTTCGCCATCATCACCGTGGCCCTCATCACAGGAGCGGTGGTGGAACGGATCAAGTTCAGCGCCTTTCTCGCTTTCGCTGCCCTATGGCTGACTCTGGTGTATTGTCCAGTAGCTCACTGGGTATGGGGCACGGGAGGTTGGCTGGCCAAGTTAGGTGCCCTTGATTTTGCCGGTGGCACCGTGGTGCACGTAAATGCGGGCCTCTCGGCACTGGCCCTGGCCATTTTACTAGGCCCAAGGAGGGGCTTCCTGGATGGGGAGCCTATGGAGCCTCACAACGTCCCCATGGTCGCGCTGGGTGCTGGGTTGCTGTGGTTTGGCTGGTTTGGTTTTAATGCCGGTAGTGCCCTCACCTCAGGGGGATTGGCGGCCAGCGCTTTTGTGGCCACCAACACTTCTGCTGCTGCAGCCGCCTTCACCTGGATGGTGCTCGGCGGGCTCCATCGGCGCCCTTCCGTCCTCGGTGCTGCCACTGGAGCCGTTGCGGGACTGGTGGCCATCACTCCCGCTGCCGGTTTCGTTTCGCCGTTGGCAGCAATACCTATCGGTATCGTGGCGGCGGTGATATGCTACTATTGCATGCTCTTTAGGACGAGGCGGCATATAGACGAGTCGTTGGATGTGTGGGCCGTTCACGGCATGGGGGGCATTTGGGGGGCTCTGGCAACGGGCATCTTCGCCAGCGCGGCCGTCAATTCCGTCGGCGCCGATGGCTTGCTTCTGGGCAATGCCCTCCAGTTTGGGAAACAGATCGTCGCTATTGCTGCCGTGGGAGCGTTTGCCTTCTGTGCCACCTTGGTCTTGGGCAAGATAGTCGATCTGACCATTGGGCTTAGGGTGGGCCAGACGGAGGAGACGGTAGGATTGGATGTGTCAGAGCATGGCGAAAGGGCATATGGAGGGATGCTGCCATGAAGAAATTGGAGGCGATCATTAGAGAGGAAAAGCTGGATGCCGTGAGGATAGCGCTGGAGGAGCTCGGTTATTATGGTATGACAGTTAGTCAAGTGAGTGGCAGAGGACGACAAAAGGGGCTCGCACTGCAATGGCGTGTAGGGGAATACAGAGTGGAGCTTTTGCCCAAGCTTAAGATCGAAGTTGTTGTCCTGGACGAAGATGTGGGCAAAACACTGAATGCCATTACGCGAAGCGCGAGGACCGGTGAGATAGGAGACGGTAAGATTTTTGTACTGCCGGTGGATAACGCGATACGAGTAAGGACTGGCGAAGAGGGCGAAAACGCTATCTAGGAAGGAAGGAGAAAGAAGTGGCTCTTAAGAGCAAAGAAGAAAGCAAGGAATATGTCCTCAAAATGGCCAAAGAGCACGATGTGAAGTTCATACGGCTCTGGTTCACCGACATCCTGGGCTTCTTGAAGAGCTTCGCCATCACGGTGGAGGAGCTAGAAGGCGCTCTGGAGGAGGGGATGGGCTTCGATGGCTCCTCCATCGAGGGGTTTGCCCGCATCGATGAGAGCGACATGGTGGCCCTGCCGGACCCGGACACCTTCCAGTTACTGCCCTGGAGGCCGCGGGAGCACAACGCGGTAGCGCGCATGTTCTGCGATATACTAAAGCCTGGGGGTGATGTCTTTGAAGGTGACCCTCGCTATGTCTTGAAGAGGAACCTGAAGCGGGCTGCGGACCTGGGCTACACCTTCTATGTAGGGCCGGAGCTGGAGTACTTCTACTTTAGAGATTCGAAGGGGACTGAGGGCTTAGATGAGGGGGGATACTTCGACATGACGCCTCTAGACGCCGCCACCGATCTGAGGCGGGAGACAGTTCTTATCCTGGAGGAGATGGGCATAGGGGTGGAGTACTCCCACCATGAGGTGGCCAGCAGCCAGCATGAGATAGACATGAGGTACACCGATGCCCTGACCATGGCGGACAGCGTGATGACATATCGGCTGGTGGTGAAGCAAGTAGCCTTAGATCATGGGATTTACGCCACCTTCATGCCCAAGCCGGTCTTCGGCATCAATGGGAGTGGCATGCATGTGCACCAGTCGTTGTTCAAAGGAGATCGGAACGCCTTCTTTGACCCCCAGGACAAATTCCATCTTTCCGATGTAGCCAAGCACTATGTAGCGGGTCTATTGAAGCATGCGCCGGAGATAACCTCGGTCACCAGCCAATGGGTGAACTCTTACAAACGTTTGGTGCCAGGTTATGAGGCGCCGGTATATCTCTCCTGGGCGCGGCGCAACCGAGCGGACCTGATCCGGGTGCCGGAGTACAAGCCCGGGAAAGAGAAGGCCACCCGGATAGAGTATCGCTCGCCGGATCCGGCCTGCAATCCCTATTTGGCCTTCAGCGTGATGCTGGCGGCGGGACTTGAGGGGATAGAGAAGGGTTATGAGCCACCGGAGCCGGTGGAAGAGAACGTGTATGAGATGAGTGCGGAGGAGCGGGCGAGGCGGGGGATAAGTACCTTGCCGGCGAGTCTATGGGAGGCCATTGAAGTAACGGAGAAGAGCGAGCTAGTGCGTCGGGCGCTGGGGGATCATGTATTTGAGGCCTTCCTCAAGAACAAGAAGATCGAATGGGATCAATATCGCACCCAGGTGACCGATTACGAGCTCTGTAGGTACTTGCCCATATTGTGATTTGGTGCTAATGTGGTTGATGCGGAGAAACAGATATGCGCCGATTGCGGATAGGCATGGCTCAGATCAATACCACCGTGGGCGACTTTGCGGGCAATAAGAAGAAGATCTTTGAAGCCATTGCTGAAGCCCAGTTTTTGGGGGTGGATCTTCTTACCTTTCCTGAGCTTGCCATCAGTGGTTACCCGCCTGAGGACCTCCTGCTCAAGCCACAGTTTATCCAGGAGAACCTACGGGCTCTTGACGAGGTGGTGCAGCGTTCCTCTGGGCTCACCCTGGTGGTTGGTTTTGTGGACGCTGAGAGTGACATCTTTAACGCTGCCGCAGTGATCCACGATGGTAAACTTGTCGGCGTCTATCATAAGATATACTTGCCTAACTACGGCGTTTTCGATGAGGATCGCTACTTTCAATCGGGCAAGGATTGCCCCGTTTATGTCATAAATGGCGTCGGAGTGGGCGTGAATATCTGCGAGGACATCTGGTACGAGGCGGGGCCGGCCACGGCTCAGGCTTACTCCGGGGCTGAGGTCATAGTTAACATAAGCTCCTCGCCCTACCATTTCGGCAAGGGGGACTCTAGAGAAAGGATGCTAGCGACCCGTGCCTCTGACAATGCGGCCATCGTGGCCTACAACAACCTGGTCGGGGGACAGGATGAGCTCGTGTTCGATGGCAACAGCATGATCCTGGATGAGAAGGGACGGCTGGTTGCCAGGGGGAAACAGTTTGAGGAAGACCTGGTAGTAGCAGACCTGGATGTTGAGTCGGTCTTTCGGACGCGCCTTCACGACCCCAAGTGGAGAAAAGGAGTGCTGCTAGTTGAGGTGGAACGGTGGTGTGGAGACAAGATAATGGTGTCTGAAGCGCCTTCTACCTTCTCGAAACCGCCCCTACTACCCAGACTCATAGAAGTGCGTGGCCTTCCGGGGGAGGTCTACGATGCGCTGGTGCTGGGCACTCGCGATTATATACACAAAAATGGTATCGAGAAGGTGGTGATAGGGCTCTCGGGAGGGATCGACTCCAGCTTGGTAGCTGCCATCGCGGTGGATGCCCTCGGCCCCTCCAACGTTATCGGAGTGTCCATGCCCTCGCGATATTCGTCCCTAGGCAGCATGTCGGATGCTCAGCTTCTGACCCAAAATCTGGGCATAAAACTCCTGACTATCCCCATAGAGAAGGTTTTCCAGGCCTATCTGGAGGTGTTGGCGGAAGCCTGCAAGGGGACAGCTCCTAATGTCACTGAGGAAAACATCCAAGCGCGGATCCGCGGTAATCTCCTCATGGCTCTGTCAAATAAGTTCGGCTGGCTGGTCTTAACCACTGGCAATAAGAGCGAGATGGCCACCGGCTACACTACACTCTATGGCGATATGGCGGGCGGCTTCGCTGTGATAAAAGATGTGCCTAAGACCCTGGTCTACGAAATCGCCCGCTACCGGAACTCACTGGCTGGCCGAGAGCTAATACCTGACGCTGTTCTCACTAAAGTCCCCTCTGCCGAGCTAAGGCCCGACCAGAAGGATACCGACACACTGCCTCCCTATGATTTGCTCGACCGGGTTTTAATGGCCTATGTGGAGGAGGATAAGAGCGTCGAACAGATCGTAGCTATGGGAATCGAAGAGGGAGTGGTGAAGCGAGCAGCGCGCTTGGTAGACGGAAGCGAGTATAAGCGCCGCCAAGCACCGCCGGGGATTAAGATAACGCCGCGGGCCTTTGGCCGAGACCGGAGGTTGCCCATCACCAACCGATTCAAGGAGTCGAGCTAGAGTATGAAAATAGGGGTTCTTGCCCTACAAGGGGCTTTCATAGAGCATATCGGCATCTTGCAGAAATTGGGGGCGGAGGCCTCGGCTGTTCGCCTGCCTCACGAGCTCGATGGCCTAGACGGGCTCATAATCCCAGGGGGAGAAAGCACTACCATCCTCAGGCTGATGCAGAGCTTCGATCTGTTCCAGCCACTTAAGGAACTCGCTGAGGCGGGTTTCCCCATGTGGGGGACTTGTGCGGGGATGATCTGTCTGGCCAAGAAGACAGCCAGCAACCACGATCTAGAGACGCTAGGGGCTATGGATATAGTAGTCAAGCGCAATGCCTTTGGACGGCAGGTGGATAGCTTTGAGGCCGACCTTGCGCTGCCAGCTCTGGGCGACGGACCTTTTCATGCTGTCTTCATTCGCGCTCCCCTCATTGAGGAGGTGGGCTCAGGAGTGGAGGTCCTGGGCAAATTGCCCAATGGCACTGTGGTAGCTGCCAGACAAGGAAAGCTGGTGGTTTCCTCCTTTCACCCTGAACTCACCAACGACTTGAGATTTCACCGCTACTTCTCGCAAATCGTGGCCTCTCTTTGACCTCCATAGTCAAGGTCTAGAAAGAATAGAAAAGCGCTGACCCCGTGACAAGCTCGACATTGCTTCCATGTTTACTCCGTTACAAGGTTCCAAAGTCCATCACGCAGCTTGTCATTGGAAGAAAAGTCAAGAACTCCTGATACAACGTTATAAAAGCTTAAGGCTCTAGTTGGATAACCTAGAGCCTTAAGTCGCTCTTTGCTGCCGTAGTGACTGTTCACATATTGGATACCGCAAGGATGTTCCCCTCCGTATCTTTAAACCAAGCTGATTTGTAGCCGTTCATGGAGAAGATCCCGTTCGTGGTCTTGAGATTGGGCAAATCGTACTCCTCAAAGACTATGCCCTTATCTCTAAGCTCTTTCACTGTGGCTTCGACATCCTCAACCGTGAAGTCTGCGACAGTATGATCGGCTTTGGTCGGTGCCCTCTGATAAATGTAGAGGTTACCGCATGTACCGTCAGTTTGAAGCAACGCTCCCGGGGATGGGTCGTCCATCACCACTTTGAACCCGAGTTTATCCACGTAGAATCTCTTCGCTCGCTCAAGGTCCACCACAGGCAGAGTAGGAGTTATTCTCGTGCTTGTCATCTTCTTTCACCTCCTTTCATATTTCCTGTTAGAATAACTCATAAGAAGCGATATTGTATGCGACTTTTGTCTAGTTTAGGCAAAAGGTGCTATAATTACCCAAGCTTGTCTTATGCTGCTAGAAGAGGGGTTTTATGGCGCAAAATGTCGGTTCGGATACGGAGAGGAAGATAATAGCTATCCTCAAGGTGCTAAGCGAGTCGTCGGAGCCGCTGGGGTCGATCACTATCGCTCGGGAACTGGTGCGCCACGGGGTCTTCCTGAGCGAGAGAGCGGTAAGATACCATTTGAGGATAACCGACGAGCGGGGCCACACTCAGCCCCTGGGCCGAGACGGTAGGATGATTACCCCCAAAGGTCTTGAGGAGCTAAGGGTAGCTTTGGCACCGGATCAGGTGGGTTTCATCCAAGAAAGGCTGGAACTGCTGGCCTTTCAAACGACCTTTGATCCCATAAAGCGAACCGGGCAGGTAGCCATCAACACCTCTCTTTTCGACAAGAACGACTTTAAAGGTGCGCTGGCAGCCATGAGCGAGGCCTTCGAGGCTGGCCTTTGCGTTAGCGAGTTGGTGGCAGTAGCCTCGGGAGGCGAGAAATTAGGGGGTGTGGTGGTACCCAACGGCAAAGTGGGGATAGCTACCGTTTGCAGCGTGACCATAAACGGGGTCTTACTGAAGTTGGGTGTCCCTATAGAGTCGAGGTTTGGTGGGGTGTTGGAGGTCAGGGATGCGAAGCCGAGGCGCTTTGTGGCCATTATCAACTATGGGGGCACATCCCTAGATCCTTCCGAGCAATATATCCGCGCTAGGATGACCAGCGTACGTGAAGTCGCCAAGACTGGCAATGGCAGGATATTGGCCAACTTCCGTGAAATACCCGCCCCATCGAGGTTGCTGGTGGAAGACACCATCAAAAGGCTTAAGGAGGCGGGCATCGGCGGCATTTATGTGCTAGGCAATACCAGTGAGCCGGTTTGTCAGATCAATGTCAGCGTAAACCGTGTCGGCGTGGTTCTTCTTGGTGGTCTGAACCCGGTAGCTGCCGCGGTGGAAGCGGGGGTCGCGGTCGAGAACATTGCCGAAAGCGGGATGATCGATTTCGCGCGACTGCAAAGCTTCCGGCATTTATTATGATTTAACGTGGAGCTATTGAGCAGATCCCTCCCTTGGAATAAAGTCATCCACCTGTGTTGATATCCCAGACATCGGCAAAGAGTCAGAAATAGCCTTCCATCAGCCGTGTAACCCATTCAGGCACATGTGCTTGCTCCACAAGGTCGAAAACAGGGTAATATGGCTTGATGTCTAGCACAGGGGTTCCGTCTATCGCATCAAGTCCCCTTACTCGAAGCACATTCTGCTCGATTCCCATCAGTTCCACTGCTGTTATCCCTATTGGATTCGGTCTGTGTTTAGCGCGTTGGGCAAAAATCCCGATTTCAGGCATGTCGGCACGCCCCTGTGGGCGCCGCACGAGGTCATGCCCAGGATCGAAAGTGGATTCGTGCATAAAGAAGATGACTATGACGTGGGAAAACTGCCCCAGGCCCTGCAATCCTGGTGCGAAGGCGGCATCCAAATGAATCTCGGAAAAAACACTTCCCCAGTTTTCGTCTGACGGCTCAGCGACAGGCGACTTAACCCAGCCGATGGGTTTTAAATTCATGTAGAATCATCTCACAGATTATGATAGTGCTTAGGGGGCGCGATGCCAAGCAGCCGCCCTCTAACTACATATTATACAAGTTAGTATAAAGGAAAACCCTGCATAATCAAGAGCTCAGGTGGCCTCCTTTTCACCAAAAGTCCGGCTGAAAATCAGCGGATAACCCGCACCATGGTTGGTGCCACTTGTGGCTCTTGCTGGCAGATTGTGGAGGCATCACTGCGCGGTTAGGCAGCATGGTAGCACTATGGTATACTAGCGCGAGAGCCAAGAATAAATGGCAGGCATATGCGTGAATCATTTTGACATTGTCGCCCGCTTCTATGATCGGGCTCTGCGCTACCGGGGCGAGGAAAAGCTCTTAGAGCTGCTCCAGGCCAGACCGTCGGAGCGCATACTGGACATAGGGGGTGGCACGGGCCGAGTTTCCCAAATCTTTGGTGGCGATTACGTGGTGATTGTTTGTGATCCCTCTTGGGGAATGCTGCGGCAGGCGCGCCGGAAGGGGCTGATAGCTTGCCGTGGTTTAGTGGAGTATCTCCCCTTTGCCGATGGCTCCTTCGATCATGCACTGATAGTAGACGCCTTTCACCATTTTCGAGATCATGATGCTGCCGCTCAGGAAGCTCTGCGAGTGTTGCGCCCCGGCGGGCGGTTGGTTATTGAGGAGCCGGACGTTCGCCACTGGGCTTTTAAGCTGATCGCGTTGGGCGAGAGGCTGCTCTTTATGCGCAGCCATTTTCACTCGATTG
>Ga0299912_10001811_pt1 | contig 17297 bp, 19 predicted proteins | sample RVTome_2_FD_207667 | JGI IMG/M metagenome (GOLD analysis project Ga0299912, IMG submission 207667) | Soil microbial communities from uranium-contaminated site in the Upper Colorado River Basin, Wyoming, United States - RVT95D214 (version 2) ... | reverse complement strand
ATGCTCGGGCATCCATGCTGCCCGTAGATTAGTCAATCTCTTGGTGCCAATCCATGTCGTAATGAGTCGGCCGCCACGAGAGCGTGCCAAAACACACAAGCGCTCACCGCCCCACCCAGGATTTGTGAGTACAACCCACACCAACGCGCCAGTTCGTATCGCACTTTTTGGCTCTGCCAGATTTGCCTTAACTCCCCATTCCATCATATTCTCCTCATCGCGTTGTGTATCCCGATTTGGTAGCAAATTTCTCTCTCCGCACCAACCAGGGATTTAGCAAACAGGTAAAATCCTAGCTGCTCGGCCTGTTCGCGGAGCTGCCTGATCTGTTGTAATTTGATGTATAGCATGATAAACCTCCTATTGACTGTATGTATTGATACCGCTCACCACACGGGCACGCTGGGCTATGGACCTCTCCAACCTCTGCATCGCACCACCGGCACGGCTCAATTACAGGAAGAGTATTTACGGGCAACGGGTTGCGTTTCATTTTTTTCTCCTTTCCGATTACCAAACCCTCAGCCAGTGGCATGTGTCGCATCGGCAGATGATTATGGTATTTTTAATTTCTCTAATTTTCAGGGCATCTTTGCAATCTGGGCATGTGAGTTTCATGGCGTTGCCTCCTAAAAATCCCAACCATAAAAATTACCATCCTGCGTCCGTCATTGCCTAGTAGTAGGATAATGCCTGTTCGATCCGCTCCCATGCGCTATCCTCGCAATCATCGGCCATCTCGGTGATGATTGCAGCTACCGTCTCCGGATTGCGGATGGATTTCTTGGCCTCTGCCAGGCTCCCGGAATTGTTCACCCACCGGACATAGGGTTCGATCACGATGATTTTGTCCAGATAAATCCTTGCCGTCATCTCGCAGTTGTCCCAGATACCTACACCTGCACATCCTTCTTGAGTGTGTATAATGGTCTCATGGTCTTATCCTCCTCCGCGTAGGTCGCCACCGATTTACCCGGACCTGAGCCGGGTTATTAATCCATCCCCCGTCATTGCCCCTGAGTGGTCAGAGGCAATAGCCGAGGCAGGATATTAATCTCCTTTGCGTTCCGCAAAATCCCAGGCGGGCGCTTCGCGGGCGATGCGTACAGAGGCCCATCCGTTCACGGCAACCGGCGCGTGCTGATCTTTATTATGGATTAATTGAGGGTCAAGCGCGTAAATCCTGCCGTTTTTGCGGATTTCAGCGGCGTGGAGAACATGCGACCCTGCGAGCGTCATCATGTGGCAATTACGTGGAGATGATTCGTTATCGCCTATAGCCTGGACCGTTACGGCATCTCCGGGGAGTTTCGACTCAGGAACGAGTAATAAATCGCCCTGGCGCACGGATATTTTCAGTTGCGCGTCCGTTACCTCCCACATCCATTTCTGCGCGGCGATAACTACGCCGATAGAGTTAGCGCCCGCATTGATAGCAGCGCGGATGGCATGTGAGCCGACTGGATGGCAAAATGGAGAGCCGGTAATTTCGTTGTGGCCGGCCAAAAAATAGGTTTTGTGGGACGTTTTGCCGTATTTTGTGCCGATACACTGCCGGGCCTGGATGACGGCGACGCCCTGCGACGGATCATAGCCATACAAATCATGATTGAGTGCCGAGCCGCGCCCCTTGCGGTCGAACTCGCAATATTCGGCGGTCAGGCAATCGCGGAACAGTGCGAGGATGGCGACTGCGCGGACAATGGCGGTCATCCCACCATACTCATTTTTGCCGACTCCATAGCCGATAATCTCATCGTAATTGCCCCGCGTCTCGGCGTTTTTGCCGATCTGCTTGCCGATACATTTATGCTGCCCCATCAGATTTTTGTGATTTTTGCCACATGTGCAATTAGATGCTCTCATTTTAATTCCTCCCTCCCGGCTGTTTTGCGAGCTGATCCGGGCAGCTCTGATTGGCGCTGAACCGCGCTATGTAATACTATAAGCATACCTCGTGCCAAACCTGTAAATAGCTGTAATAATAGACAATATGTAAATACGCATGTCTAAAAAACTGCCCAAAATTGTCACAAAAGCGACAATAATCGTCACAAGCCCCGTAAGTTATTGATAAATAAGGAGAGCCGGAGTGACAAAAAGCGGCCATGCCGTATAAACAATAAAACAATTGAGCGGAAAGCATAAAAAGAGTAAGGAAAGCACATAGATAGCAAAAAAAAGATATTGACAAATGTAGAGGGGTGTGAAATATATTGTCCAGCGCCCTCACTCTCGGTCAGCTACCGTGAGGACAGGGCAAATTGGCAGCCTGGGCGCTAATCTAATGCCAACATGGGAGCCACAACCATGATAAACGATAATCAGATACGATCAAATAACCGGCCAGCATGGAGACAATACTCCGGTTGGCCTTTATTGTTTACAGACTAGATGCACAGCAAAACTGCCGGGCGTCTAGCTCTGACGGACAAACCGCCACCTACGGACGCCGATCAACTCAGATGGAGAGTGTGACGGATAAACAGGGTGATTGCGGGCAGAGACGACCGCATGACTGATAATTCCGGCAGATATATCCAGGGCGACGAGCGCATACAAATGGCTCAAAATAGCCAGCAGCCCAAACCGTAAGGCGGAAAAACGTCTATAAAACGAGCACAGCGAGCCTCGGCACATTCAGCCGAGCACATGCAATCCTAACTGCGCAGGGCAATATGATTACTGATACCAAACTGACCCAACAAGGCCACCACAGGCCGATATTTAACCATAAAACGCAAAAACTCATGGACTTAGTGACCAATCATGGCATAGACCCGAAAGAAGCAATCCTGTTGACTGAAGGTGAAATGCCAACTCCGTCAAGGGTCTCAAGGCTTAAAGAGAAAGCGCGAAAGCTTATGGTGACAGCACCTAAACGGGTTAAATCGGCTCTGCAAGCACTCGACGATACTCTTGCTATGAAGCCGATCACCTACGAGGCGTCTAAACCCGTTGCCGGCATAGGGATAGTGGATTATCAAGAGACGATAATGCCTAGCATTACCAATAGGTTAGCAGCGGCTGCCATGATCCTGGACAGGGACCAGCCAATTAAAAATGTCAATGTCAATCTCAACGCAAATGCTCAGATCAGCCCTGTGGATTTAGAGAGGTATCTGGGATGAGACCACTAGATATAGTGTGTAAGCCGATAATCCCCTGTTTTGGCATATCCACAAAAGGGCTATTCTTCAATACAGTTGGCGTTGTACAGGATATAGGCGTTGGTCCTATAAGGTTTATTATGTCAAGTACGATATTTATCAACAGGCAAATGGAGGGGAGGGGAGGGGGGGCCCCTTATTCCAAGTTCTGTCGTGATATCATTACCTCCCCTTTTTGGGCGCGTTCTATTTTTTATAAACGGAGGTTGTATGGCAACGGTGACAAGGGGTTTTGGCTTGGTCCGTATAAAGGCAGCGGGTTCTCCCATACATCCTGACGATATGTATTGCGCTACCCAGGCGCAATATACCCGGCAGTTGGTTGCTTATGAGAAATACTGGAGTGAACCTGAGTCGGAGGATTCGCAGCGCGAGAAGCCCTCGCGGGGCTTTCCCGCCGGTTAGGTTGTAAGGATTTGCGACTTGCAGCCAATCTTCAAAAAAGATGGGAATCGGAGGGCTATAATATGGATGAGATTGCAGTAACTCTATCAAGCGGATGCGTGAATTTCAAAAATAAGCGTTACGAGTGGGCATCTACTATAGAATCTGTTTTAGTTGATATCGAAAGGTTTAAAACCCCCAAAGGGTTGCAGGTTAACGCGAACACACAAGCAATTTTAAAAGCTTTTGAACAGTCGATACAATATATTGCTGAGTCAATACAAAAAGAAGAGACCCGTGGGCAGGAAGAAATCTTTAGTCCATTAAACACTATAATTGCATTGAAACAATGGCTGGACTACGGGGAAAAAACCCATGCCCCTGATAAAAAATATGGTGATTTAGGCCATAATGGGGCTTTCTGCGGGGATGGGTATCAAGCTAGATGTTTGCGCGCACTTATTAAAAAACTAGAAAGCCATAACGATTTAGATGATCCCCCGACTTTTATGGAGTTGGGGAAACCGACTGGAAAAGGATAAATATACCACATGATCCAGTTTGACCAACATCCCGAAATAGCCCTTCCCATTAAGGGCATGGGTTACGACCCGGCGAACTATGGGCCGCAATATAGGGCTGTTTACTTCGCTGACTACCCTGCTATCTTCCGGGATATAGCCTCAATATCTGATCTGGAGGCAAGACAGGCGGCAGAGATTCAGGCATACCGAGAACTGATAAAGAGGGATTTGTTCTTTATCGGTTTTTTTGTGTGTGAAAATCCGCTTATGAATCATCCCTTTGCTGTTGGGAAGTGCCACTTAGTCAAGAACGGCCCTAATTCCGATACGTTAGATGTTTGGGCGCGCGGGCACATGAAATCTTTTATCATCACATTATGCGAAACAATCCAGATCATCTGCAAGAATCCTGAACTTTGCCATTGTATTTTTTCCTATTCCAAGCCTGCTGCTGAAAAGCATCTTTCGGGGATTAAGCAGACCTTTGAGCGGGAAATTATGCTTTATTGCTTCCCAGATATATGCTGGGAGAGAATGAGTGACAGCCCTTCATGGTCATTGCAAGGAGGTATCCGGGTAAAGAGGACTTCCGTCTCTCGGAAAGAACATACTGTCCAGGCTTACGGCCTGCTTGAAGGTATGCCGACCGGGGGGCATTGGGATCGGCTTATTTTTGATGACATAGAGACTGAAGACCTTGCCCGAAGTGGAGATCAGATTCAGTTGCTTATCAAGGCTTTCGGCATGGCCCAGTCATTTGGGATGCCTCACAAAACATGGGTAAGGGCCATCGGGACGTATTACACCCATTGCGGGTTGCTTACTAACCTTCGAGATCAGGAATACGATGACGGGCAGAAGATGTATGCCTATCGCAAATACCCGGCGACCGATGACGGCACTAAAAAAGGGAACCTTGTGTTTATGAGTGAAGAAAAATGGCGCAAAGAGCGGGTCCTATCTACTTGCAACGCTCAATACCTCTGCGATCCGACCCCTACCGAAGATATCAAACTCGACTTCAATATGTTCAAACCCATCGAACCCCGCTTTTTGCCCAAAAATCGCTTGAAGTTCGTCATAATTGATCCTGCCGGGGATGATAAGGTGACTTCCGGTGCGAAGAATGACCCTTGGGGGATAGGGTGCATCTCAGTCAAGCCATGCATGAACGAACTAGGCCTGTCGGAAATCTACATTGAAGACATTATTTCCGAGCAAATGGAATTAAATACTGCCATTGACGCCGCAGTGGGACTCTATATCCGGAACGGACGGGTAATCGGTCTGGGGATCGAGCGGGTAGGGACCGATTCAACATATGAACATATCCGGAAAGCCCTTTTAGCCAAGGGGCGGTTTGTGGCGATAAAAAAAACCGATCGGGACAACGGGAATATGGTTCTTCTTTCCCCGGACGGCAAGCAGAAAGAGCGCCGGGTGGAGTCGGCCCTGTCGTGGCCGCTGGCAAACAGCAAAGTTTTTTATTCAACCGCCCTTGACCCGTCGATTTTGGTCAAACTTCAAGATGAATGCGACAAATTCGGGTTTGTCCATCTCAGTGTGCTCGACGTAATTGCCTATATTTACAAAGTATTGGAGAAAATGCGGTTTAATTTCGAGCTTCAGGTTGCCGAAGACGAGGAAGAGGAATACCAGAAACCAAAACTTCATGTCGCGGGGAACCGGAATAAGACGACTGGGTATTGAACAGAGACAGGGGGGGGGTATGCGTATATCGAAAATTGAGAATCAGGTGATTATCGACTGTAGCGGCGACTTTACACTTACCAAGAATGACCCGTTGTTTATGGTGGGTGAAAACATTGGCCATCATAGTTTCTATTGTCTCTCAATGTATTTCACAGGGAAAACACTAAAGGCTAAATTCCAATCCAGTTTCGCGGCGCTGAGATTTATTTGGCTTGACAAAACCTTAAAACTATGAAACATTGCAAAACAGTGTAGAAAAGTTACACAGTTGAGTAAAACTCCTACACAATAGGAGCGTAAGGCAAGTAAGCACCGTCGTGATGACAGGGGAGCAGTACATGCCTAAAAACTTCGTATCAATTCCTCAACTGCTCAAGCGGCTTGACTCCTCCAATATCGCTAAAGATTTGGACAAGGACAAGCTCACTTCAATCGCCAACCGCTGTAAACAAGACTACGACATAGATGAAGCATCCCGCGCCGAGTGGATGAGCCGAAGCAGGGAATCTCTTGAGCTTGCCATGCAGACCTGCGAGGTTAAGAATGAGCCTTGGGAGAATGCTTCCAACGTCAAATACCCTTCGCTTACCATCGCCGCCCTTCAGTTCCATGCACGGGCTTATCCATCTATCATCCGTGGGAACCAGGTAGTCAAGGGGCAAGTCACAGGGTTCGACCCGGATGGTTCCAAAGCCGACAAAGCTCTGCGAATTGGCAAATTCATGTCTTGGCAATGCCTTGAAGATATGGATGGATGGGAAGAGGACGTTGACAGGCTTTTGCTCTGCCTTCCTATTCTTGGATGTATGTTTAAACAGACTGCCTTTGATAGGAACACGAAGAAAAACCGCTCAGAATTAATATTTCCGCAAAACCTCTGCATCAATTACAACGCAAAAAGCATGTTGACCGCTCCCCGGTTTACTTTCCTGTTCCCGCTACGCCCTAATGAAATCCTAGAACGGCAGATGCAAGGCATGTACCTTGATGAAGATATCTCCATGAGCGGGGACGTTGATATCGAAGCCGAACAAGACATGCTCGCACAACACTGCCTAATTGATCTTGACGAGGATGGATACAAAGAACCCTACATTGCCACTATTCACAAAGACACTAGCACCCTCCTACGGCTTGTCCCGAATTACGATACGGACACAATTCATGTCAAAGTCGGCGATGAACTGGTTTCCCTCTATCAACTGGAGACTAAGGGGGAGACTGATTTCACAAACTACAAACTGGCAAAGATTAAGCCGATTGAATATTTCACAAAGTTCAGTTTTTTCCCGTCCCCGGATGGGGGTATTTACGATTTCGGTTTCGGGCAAATCCTCTTCCCACTGATTGAGGCTATTAACACCGAGATAAACCAGATGGTTGACGCCGGGACAAAGCAGAATTACGGCGGCGGGTTTATAACAAAGAACTTCCTCGGTAAGCGGGGAGACAACACCTTTAAGCTCGGAGAATTCAAGGAAGTCGAGAACATGACGGCGCAGGCATTGCGGGATTCAATCTATGAATTCCAGAATCAAGGCCCGTCTGCCGTCAGTATGAATCTCCTTTCCCTCCTTCTCCAGTCCGTCAAGGATATCACCACCGTCCAGGATATCATGGTTGGGGATAACCAGACCGAAGAGACGGCAACAACTACGCTTGCCCGTGTTGACCAGGGGCAAAAACTCTTCACGGCCATTTACAAGCGGCTTTACCGTTCACTCAAGTCTGAATTTAAGAAATTGAAGCGGCTAAATCGTATTTATCTCACAGATCGTCAATATTTCACCGTATTGGACACCACAGAAGAAATAAGCAGGGATGATTTTAAGGGTGACGATACTGATGTCCAGCCAGTAGCTGATCCGCAGATAGCCAGCTTGCCGATGAAGCTTACGAAAGCTCAAGTGTTGCGGCAAGCATCTTCTGAAAAACCTCAATTCTACAACCAACTTGCAGTTGAGCGCCGGTTCTTGGAAGCTGTTGAAGAGCCGAACATTGACGAAATCCTGCTGAAGGAAGAGCAGATTCAACCTCCTCCCGACCCGAAACTTATGGAGGTCAAGGCGAAGATAGAAGAAATCATGGCGAAAATTACCATGATGGAAAACGAGAAAGTCAAGATTTACGCCGAAGCAATGAAGACCCTTGCAGAGGCAAAAGCTACTGAAGCAGGCATAGACCAGAATCAGGCCGCTTTAGAACTTGAACAGTTTAAGGCGGAATTTGAGGCAATCAAGACAGCATTGGAGGCTAAACAAAATGGAATGCCCACTGAGCAAGGAGGAACTGGCGGTGTGGAAGGACAACCCCTTGACCAAGCAAGTCCTGAAGGCGGTATGGGATTGCCGCCAGAACTTACAGGAGTCGTTGGGGCAGGGATGCAGCTTGGACCTGAACAGCCTGGAGAAAACGGGCTTGAAAACAGCGAAGTTGCAGGGAGTGTGTGAAGGCTTAAGCGCAATATTAGATATGGAAGGAGAAAAGAGAGATGAATGAATCAGGGATACAGCCAGTAGAATACAAGGTTCTTATTAAGCCTGAAGTGGTGGAAGAGAAGACCGCCGGGGGGCTTTTTCTCCCAGAGCAGACACAGGACAAAGAGAAAATGGCACAGGTCAAGGGCGTATTGGTGGCGGTAGGCGGCAATGCCTTTGAAGATTGGAAATCCCCTCCGCAGATCGGCGACAAGGTTTACTTTGCCAAGTATGCCGGGTATGTAGTCAAGGGAGAGGACGGGGAAGAGTACAGGCTTGCGAATGATAAAGATATCACAGCCATAATAAGATAAGGAGAGAACATGGAAGAGACAGAAGGGCAAGAGCAGCAAGAGCAGCAAGAACAGCAATCAAATCCCGTTGAAGAGAAAGCCAAGGCTCAAGGGTGGGTGGGCAAAGAAGACTTCAAAGGCGATCCGGCCCGGTGGGTGGATGCCGATACTTTCGTCAAACGTGGCGAAGATATCCTGCCAGTGCTCAAAGAACGGAACGATCATCTTGTCAAGGAAATCGGCGAGATGAAGAAGACCCTTGAAGCGTTTGCAGTTTTTGCCAGTAAAGGCGAAGAGCGGGCTTATAGCCGGGCTATGCGGGAAATCGAGGGGAAGAAGCAACAGGCGTTGCAGGATGAAGACGTTCATGCTTACCAGGCCGCTGATATGCTAGCCGTCGAACTCGCTAAAGAACGTCCAGCTATCCCGAAAGTAGAAGGAACGAAAGGGGAAGACCCGCTGTTTACATCCTTCAAGGCCCGCAATAAGTGGTACGAGTCCGACCCGGAACTTACGGCAGAAGCTGACGCTCTGGGCGCAGGATACGCACAACAAGGGAAACCCTATGCTGAAGTTCTTTCCAAGGTCGAGGACCGGATGAAGCGACTTTACCCTGAAAAGTTCGGGAACTCCCGCCGCGACGAAAAAGGGGCGGTTGAGTTCTCGGCTGATACCGGCCTCCCGAAGAAGGGCAATGCAAAGACTTACGACAATCTCCCTCCTGATGCGAAAAAGAAATGCGACGAATTTGTAACACGTATCCCTGGATATACTCGGGAAAGATATGTCGCAGATTACGAATGGGAGGGTTGATATGACACCGGACAATGCAGCGCCAGTGAGAAAACTTCGCAAAACATTAAAGAAGCGTAAAACGAGAAAAGTCGTGCAAAAAAAACCTGTAACGGAGGACAAGATAGTGAAAACAGCACAGATAGTAAGACCGCCAGAAGAATCTTTTGCATCTGCAATGGGAGCAGCGACATTGCCTCCCGACCCAGAAACGAAAGGGCCGGCATCCGTTCCGACCAAATCCAACGCCCGCAAAGAGAGAGTGCCTTTCGGCGCAGCGCGGCTGAGGTTAACGGCCCCGCAACGCCCAGGGTATAAACGCCGATGGGTGAACGATGTGGGGGGGGCGTTAGAGCAAGCCCAAGATGGATGGTATGAGTTTGTTACTGACGATGGCCTAAAGATAGGGGAAACGGCTGTCGGCTCTGGCAATCAAGACCTCGGAAGCCGTGTGAGCCGCATAGTCGGCACGTTACGCAACGGGCAGCCTCAGAGGGCATACCTTATGGAGATAAAGGATGAGTATTACCAGGAAGATCAAGAAACAAAACAGAAACGACTTGACGTAACTGACAACCAAATCAGGGGCGGTACTTTCAACCCTGACAACGACAACGACATGAAACGGTATGTCCCTGCTGAAGGGATATCCGTCAAATAAGGAGTATCCAACATGGCAAACCAGACTGGCCCGTTTGGGCTTCGACCCGTAAGACACCGGGATGGCACACCGTGGAACGGTGGGACTATCAAGGTCTATATAAGCGCAAGCGACGCCACTGCGCTTTTTGTAGGCGATCCGGTTGTCTATGAGAATACCTTGGCGAATAAGGACGCAACTTTAAAATACCTGACAGTCGAGAAAGGCGGCAATGTCGTCTGTGCCGGAGTAATCGTGGCCTTCGAGCCCGATCCCACAAATCTTGAACTGAAACACCGGCTGGCGAATACTGCAAGGTACGCCTATATCACTGTCGGAGGGGAACTTGTTTATGAAATCCGTGGCGACACGGTGGCCCCGACAGCAGTCTTCCCCGGTCAAAATGCTGAAATGACTCTTGGCGCTGGTAGCACTACAACCGGCCTTTCCGGAGCGATTCTCGACACTACAACCCCTGGGACTACCCAGACTTTCCCGTTGCATATTCTCGGGATCAAGGACGTTGAAGATAACGAACTTGCCGGGAGTTGCATTTACGAAGTGCTACTCAACACCTATCCGAACGCCGCTGGTGAATTTGACGGCGTGACGGCGACATAAGGAGGCTAAATCATGGGAGTTATAACAACCGGATCACATCCAAAAGCCAGTTGGCCGGGGGTCAAGTCATGGTTTGGGGCTTCTTATAACCAACATCCGCTTGAATACCCGATGCTGTTTACCAAAGAAACATCCGAGAAGGGTTATGAAGAAAGAGTTGAGACAACCAGCTTCGGCCTTGTCCCGATCAAAAACCAAGGGGCCAGCGTGTCCTACACTTCTGATGGCCAGGGATATCTAAGCCGCCTGACCAATGTGACCTTTGCCCTTGGGTTCATCGTTACGTACGAGGAATTAAAAGATAACCTCTATGAAGCAAAAGCCTTTCCTCGTACAAAGAAACTGGCGAACTCCTTCCGCATTACCAAGGAAACTGTAGGGGCCAATGTCTTCAACCGCGCTTACAATTCCAGTTATGCAGGCGGAGATGCTGTTGAACTTATCTCTGCATCTCATCCCTGTGTCAGCGGCAACCAAAGCAACCATATCGCAATTGCGGCCGATTTTTCCGAAGCGGCGCTTGAAGACCTCTGTACTCAGATTATGGGCGCAACCGACAGCGTGGGGAACCCCATCTCTCTGATGCCCCAAAAGTTGGCGGTCCCCAGGCAACTCTGGTACGAAGCGAACCGCGTCCTTCAGTCCACTCTACAGAGTGACACAGCGAATAATAATATCAACGTTCTGAAGGCGACTAACGCGCTCCCTGGCGGGATTGTCATGAATCACTGGTTTTCCGATTCCGACGCATGGTTTTTGCTCACCAATCTCAGCGGAGGGTTGATCTATCAGGAGCGCGAAGCACTTGGGGACCTTCAGCAGGATAACGACTTTGACACGAAAAATGCCAAGGCGATGAACATCGAACGTTATGTTTTCGGCTGGGACGATTGGCGGGGAGTTTTTGGCAGCCCCGGCAAATAACAAACAGTAAAGGGGAGGGCGACTTCCCCTTTGCATAAGCACCCTAAAGGGTTTACTGGAGAATTAAAATGCCTATATCAAATTATCCAAGCGGTTTTGCAAACGGGGTTTCCATCCGTGGGATTCCCCTTCTGAGTCTATATCCCGGCAGCACATGGTGGGTAGATTCAGTAAATGGTTCGAATGGGAATAAAGGGACTTTCGACAAGCCCTTTGCATCCTTTGAGTATGCAACAGGCCGTGCCGCAGCGGGGGATATCATCATCGCCAAGGCCGGTCATGTCGAGACAATTGGTTCCGCAGGGGCATGGACGTGCGACACAGCAGGGGTCTGCTATGTCTTTCTTGGACAAGGCAGCAACAAGGCGTATTGCAACTACACCGCCACCGCCGCAACGCTCCTGGTGACTTCAGCCAATGTGACCTTCGTCAACCCGCGTTTCGTCGCCGGGATTGACGCCGTGGTGAATGCCGTTGTAGTCCAGGCAGCGGATTTTGCTATGTACAATGCAGAAGACTTCGACGCAGCCGCTAAAGCTATAACAATCGGGGTTCTCACCACCAATGCAGCGCATAGGCTTTGCATTGACGGCTATCGTTACCATGCCTCCACCACCGGCACGCAAAAGACGGAAAGGATCAAGACTGTTGGCGCTCTTGACCACATCCAGCTTTACAACCTCGACATCGCCGGGGATTTCTCAAATGCGCCTGTCAACCTGGCGAATGCGGCTTGCACCAATGTTGACCTGAAAAACTGGAACCTCAACAACACCAACTCAGGACCTCAACATGGTCTGGATATCCACGCAAATACCACAGGGTGGGCCGAAGATGTGAAGTTAAGAGTAGCTTCCGGCACAGCTTACTATTCTTCCGCGGCCAAACTCCAGTGGGGACCGGATTGTATCGGCTACAACACTGACGGGTCTGGAGGGGCTGCACTTGGGACTGCGACTGACATCGAAGCTAAAGTCGATAGCGTCGGGGTCACTGCTTCGACCGCTTGCAGCCAGGCAGATTCAGCCGCTTTGATTGCCTCTACTGCTGTAAGCCGCATAACAAGCACAGGCACTGGGGTTTCCGCCGTTCTTGCCAATATCGCCAGCACTCAAACCAGCGTAGCGTCGCAAACGGCGTCTGTCGGGGCGGGGACTTCAATCTGCAATGCCAATATTCTTTCTACAGCGGCTTCAGTGGCGAGCACTACATCCTCAGTCGGGACAGGGACATCCGTAACAAACGCTAATGTCCTTTCTGTCGCGGTCCAAACGTCGCAGATTAGCGCTGCCGTATCAACAGCCGCGTCCGTAGGGGGAGCAAACGCGGCAAGCATAGCCAGTGTGGGGACTCAGGCTTCCGTCATTGATGCAAACGTTAAATCTGTAGCTCTTCAAACCTCCGTTATCAGCACGGCGACATCAACAGCCGCATCGGTAGGGGGTGCCAACGCAGCCTCTATCGCAAGCGTGGGGGTGCAGACTTCGGCGGCGGCAGCCAACATCCTCTCGATAGCGACCCAAACCTCACAAATCAGCACAGCCGTTTCGACTACGAATTCTGTAGGAGCGGCCAACGCAGCCTCCATCACCAGCGTGGGGACAAGTGTGGGCGCGGGGGTACAAAGTGTTGCTACAAGTGTGGGCCTTGGGGTATCAACGACCGTCAACTATTCAAACCAGACTATAAGTATCCTGAATAGTTTAGCGCTTATAATCTCAGCGATCAACTCCAAGACTGTTTAAGATGGATAGTGCTTACTTTTCACATGCGCCTATTTTGGCGGCAGCAATGCAAATGACTTCCGGCCCGGTTCTTGAGTTAGGAACCGGGTACGGAAGCACCTTAATGCTGCACGGCCTTTGTGGCGCTTTTGGCCGCAAATTAGTTTCTCTCGAATCTGACAAAGAATGGATGCTGAAGTTTATAGATTATGGCCGATCATGGCATTCTATCAGGTTCACAGATGATTATACTGATTTAATAGAATATACCAGTCAATGGGGGCTTGTTTTCGTAGACCACGGGATAGCTGAGCAGAGAGGGCATTCGGTGAGGATGCTCAAAGACACGCCTATTATAGTAGCGCATGATACTTGCCACCATTTTTTATATGATTACGAACCGACTTTGAGTGAGTTCAAATACAGGTTTGATTATAAGTTAGAGGGACCGATGACGACAGTAGTAAGCAACTCCATAGACGTTGCAAAATCCTTTGGGAGATGTTGCCTATGAGAATCGCCATAGCCACTTATATAGACAACAACCCGAATTTAATAAAGGAATTTAACTGGCTGTATCGTTCATGGCTTTACAGTGGTTCATGGACTACATCGCGGATCATAGCTTTTCACCATCCAGATGTTGATATAAAGGCTTTGCCGCAAGAATCCGGCATTGTTTATGTGCCGCAACAGCCGCTTACTGGAATTGAAACGGAATGGAAGGATTATCCATTCATAAACAGCACATACTTTTTGACTACTCCGGAGGCGGCAGAGATACTAAGTGCTTATGAATATGTGTTGAAAACCGATAATGATTGCTTCCTTACGCCGAATTTTCCGGCATTAAAGCCCAGGCTGGCTATGTTTGGGATAGGCTTATATGCCCTTGATCCTTTCGTGGCGGCTAGATTGATACAGATAGCCGCGCAATGGGGTATACAACCCGTATCCAACAATATTGGTTCGACATTCCTGGCCCGTTATTCAAACGCCATGCAATATGCGCAAGTGCACATGGAATATTGCCGTAAACTCAAACGGGATGAGTTTAAGGATGGGTATGGTGCATGGCCTGGATGGTTTTTCGGGGTATTAACGATGTATGCCGGGAACCTGGCGGCAAATGCGGTTTTCGGGGCCGGTTTAACAATGGGGGGGCTTGACGTCCATTGTATGTCTCATGACAAGATGTGTCCGAATGATTACCATATCCATGCCTTCCATACCTATGACCATTTTTCAAAGTTCAACTGGCGGGATGGGAAATATCGCGGCTATGACATGACTTCACTCAATAAAGAGATCATATCTGATTATTGCCTTTGGATAGCGGGGTGCGAACCGTGAAGATAGTCCATTTTGCTCCTTTCGCCCCTTTCGCTTGCGGGTTGTATGAAGCTGCCCGTGACATGGTGGTCGCCGATACACGCCAGGGGCATAATTCTCAACTGGTGGATGTCGGGGTGACTATTAATAGAGAGCATGTTGATGGAGCTCCCGGCAAGATAGACGAACGGACTGGTTCAAAGATAGTTTCTGCGAGCCCTGATGTAGTCTGGCAGGCGGATGTGATCGTAGCTCATACAGGCATTCCCGATAACTGGATAGCCCCATGTCAAGCCCCGATTATCTGGGTAATGCATGGGAGGCCACGCGCCTGTTTTGCCCCGGAATACGGCGGCAAAGGACACTCATATAGCCTGCTGGCTAACTTGGCGAAATGGCCGCGCGTTAAAAAGATGATCACTTTCTGGCCGCATCATGTCAAATATTGGGACGTGATAGTCCCATCCGAAAAATTGGTATGCCTTCCAGCCCCGCCGATCGATGAAACTCGGTTCTGCAAGGATGGCCCGTCACATGATTTTACGGTCATGGGAAGTAAGTGGAATATAGTCATTGCGGAAAGCTGGCGGGAAGATATCGACACCTTTGAAATTGCTCACGGGGCTATCGAACTTGCTAAGAACATGAATAATGTGAAATTCCATTTTTACGCTATGGAATTGGAATTGAAATGCTATGAATATATTTTCAGCGCATTGCGCGAGCTTGGGGCATTAGGCGAAGTTTGGGCGAGAAGAATGAATATCGAAGAAGTATACCGTTCTGCCGATATTGTTCTGAGTCCTCAGAGGATTGCGACCCGCTCCGTGGGGGAAGCTTTGAGTTGTGAGGTGCCCGTTATCGCTATGGAGGGGTGTGAATATGCTACGTACCCCATGAAACCGGATGACCCGCAAGATGTTTGCAGGGCATTGACTAAGGCGATCATGGAACTTTCGTATGATAAAGAGGCTGTTATCGGCAGGGTAAAAGATGCAAGCAGCAATTTCCAGCTAGGCAGAATCGGCGCGCAGATGACAGAAATATATCAATCTTTGGTGTGAGATGACAAACGGATATTATATTCCGGGTTCAAATTACGTTATATGCGAAGAATGCGGCAGAAGGCGACGCTCTGAGGATGTTGTCACTAGATGGGATAATCTGATTGTCTGCAAAGAGCGCACACGATGTAATGAAGGACAGCACCCGCAGGAGTTTGTGAGGGCAATAGAGGATAACTCTCTTCCGGCTGTAATATCGTCTGAACCTTCAGTTGTATTTATTGCGGCGGGGAGTGTGACTCCAGGAGACTTATGAGCACTGTTCTAAGCACTACAGCGCAACAGATTATTGATGACGCCTACACGCTTATCAAAGTAAAGAGCTTTCTTGATCCTCTGGAAAACGAACAGGTCGAATTTGCCCTTCGTATGCTTAACAGTATGTTGAAAAATTGGGAAGCAAACGGGGTGCAACTCTTCACCATTTCAGATACGACTATCCCACTGCATTCAAGTAAACAGTCTTATACGGTCGGCCCTGGGGCAAGCGTTTATAATGTTGAAGCTGGCAGACCCTTGAAATTGATATCCGCCAGGCGAAGAGGCAGCGATGACGTTGATACCACCGTCACTATCCTTTCTATTGATGATTATAAAAAGATTCCCCAGAAGGATATTGTAGGCGAAGTCAACTCAGTTGCCTATCAGCGCAGTATTCTGTATGGCACAGTTTATGTTTGGCCGGTGAATGACGAAACTCCTGTAGGCTCTTCGACAAAAGACCTGATTTGTACTTTTCAACGCCCTTTGGATATTTTTGATACCAATGAGGACACTCCGGACTTCCCGGCTGAACAGAATTTAGCAGTGACTTACGGGTTGGCGGCGATACTGGTTAACAACTCCCCATTGCTCTTGTCGGAGAAGACGGAATTCAAAAAAGAAGCCATGGCAATGTATAACAGACTGAGGGGGAATGAACAGGAATCAGTGTCTTTTTTCTTCAAACCGGACGTAAGACGGCGGTGATATGGCAATCCTGAAAATAGCCAAACCGACATACAATGTTGATCCGATTGCCAAGCAGGGTCGCTCGGAAACTATTATCGACGGATATCTCGATGAGGCGGGTTGCCTGAATTCCCGTTTTGGGTGTGATGTATTTGCGGACCCCTTAACGGGGGCCCCTGGGGATGGACTCTTTTGGTGGGATAAATTAGGCGTTCCTATTGCGATATCCGCAGGGAGGGCGTTTACTTTCGATCAGGGCGGGACTGTTACCGAAATAACCGGCGCTTTATTCGGCATCGGGGTCCAGGCTACTTTCGCCGCCGGGCAGAAAGTAGACAACTCTGGGTTTTTAGCGATAGCGAATGGCGGACAAATCAATTATACGCTTGACGCCGTGACTTTGGCTCAAATCGCTTCCCCTGCGCCACAGACGGTCACTCATATTATTTATAACGCCCTGCGCTGGCTGGCAAATGAAACCGGGACGGCAAACGTATATTTTTCAGATGTTGACCCTGCGACTGGCGAGTTCGATCCGCTTTATTGGTCTGCTGTTGAGAACCCTTTGACAAGCGATACAAGAGGCGACAACGTAGAAGGGCTTTATCAGGCGTGGGATGATATAGCGGCATGGGGTTCAGACGGACGTGAAATATGGCAGGCAAGCGGCGGAAGCCCCCCTGTCGAA
>Ga0299912_10001810_pt1 | contig 17297 bp, 16 predicted proteins | sample RVTome_2_FD_207667 | JGI IMG/M metagenome (GOLD analysis project Ga0299912, IMG submission 207667) | Soil microbial communities from uranium-contaminated site in the Upper Colorado River Basin, Wyoming, United States - RVT95D214 (version 2) ... | reverse complement strand
CTCCACCGGGCAGGGTGCTGGGTAACGCCCAGGAGGGGTGACCCTACGGAAAGTGCCACAGAAACATACCGCTCTTTTTATTAAGAGTAAGGGTGAAATGGTGAGGCAAGAGCTCACCAGCAGCCAGGTGACTGGCTGGCTGGGCAAACCCCATCCGGAGCAAGACCAAATAGGGGGCTAAAGGGACGCCCGGCCTTAACCCCGGGTTGGTCGCTTGACCCCGATAGCAATATCGGGGCTAGATGGATGATCACCGCCCCGATATTTTTATCGGGGTACAGAACTCGGCTTATAGGTTTACTTAGCCCATTGTCTTTAGCGGTGATAAACTGTTTCTCTTCAAGTCCTTTAAATCAAGAGTCAAAAATATAAAAGAAATTTTTGGCTGCTAAAGGCGAAGCAGTGGTAACTGCCTTAACCTGAGCATTAAATAAGGCAAAAGTAAGAAGAGAAAGAATAGCTCAATGGCTGTGAGCGGGCTTGCCTAAAACCGATGTCGGCATCTAAACTTTTTACGGATTTTAGCGTTCTTATTTTTATCTAACGTCATGAATTCTCTAGACCCCCAAGTGCGTGATTTCATTTTGTTCTGTATAGACAGGCGTGGTGCTGATTGGCCAGCCATCTATGACGAGATGGCGGGAGTGGCTGGTCAGCGTCTGTTTAGAGGGTTGGGCCGCACCGAGCTTAGGCAACTGGGATTGTCTTTGGCCTTAGATAGTCTGGATAAAACCCTTGAGCAGGTGAAACAAGCTGCGGCTCAAGACCAACAAGCCTAAATTTCTTATTTCCACTGTAAACTGCTACAATACCTGCCATATTTCTATATTATTTCCTGGATAGACGGAGGCAAGTTATGAGTTTAAAAAGAGCTGTTCCTGTGTCTGTGGCATTGGCTATTCTGTTGTTTGTATTGCCGGTGTTTGGTGCAGGCTGTGATTTCGTTAATGAGGAAATCATCCCATCTATTACATCGCCTGAAACAAATACTCCTCTTCCTTTTAATAATGATAGTGAGCTACCTCCTGAGTTCGATATACTCGGTGAAGCCTGGGAAATGCTGTCTGAGGACTATGTAGACAAAAGTAAGCTGGACCCCAAGACACTGAGCGAAGGCGCAGTCAGAGGCATGATGGAGTCACTAGACCCTTATAGCTCTTATGCTAACCCTGAGGCTGCCGAGTTAGACATGAGCACCCTTGAGGGGAAATTCGAGGGCATAGGTGCTGTTATCAGTATGAAAGATAAACAGCTGACAGTTGTATCGCCGATTGCTGGTTCTCCCGCCGAGAAAGCGGGCATCAAAGCCGGCGATAAGATTTTGGAGATCGATGGCGAGCCTAGTTCCAAGTATAGTTTGATTGAAGCCACTTTAAAAATCCGGGGGCCGAAAGGTACTTCGGTCAAGCTTCTGGTGCTTCATGAGGGGGAAAGTGAACCTGTAGAGCTTGAGATAGTCAGGGATGAGATAACAGAACAAAGCGTTTCTTTGGAGATGCGCGGTGATATTGCCTATATCGTGATTACCCAGTTCTTAAAATCTACCGGTGACGACTTGCAAGTTGCCCTAAAAGATGCCATCGATAAGGGAGCTAAAGGCGTTGTCCTTGACCTTCGTAATAATCCCGGTGGCCTGTTGAATGCATCTGCTGACGTTGCCAGTCAATTTCTAGCCATGGGGCTGGTGGCTAAGGTTGTGGACAGCGAAGGCAATGAGAGCGTAGTGCAGGTGAATCGGGGCGGCATAGCTACTCATCTACCGCTTATCGTCCTGGTGAATGAGGGAAGCGCCAGCGCCAGTGAGATAGTAGCAGGCGCCCTCCAGGACTACGGCCGGGCAAAGCTGGCCGGCAGCCAGACCTTCGGCAAAGGAAGTGTTCAGATTGTCCGCGAACTCAGCGATGGCTCAGCTTTGCATATAACCGCTTATCGCTGGTTGACCCCGCATGGCAGGCCGATAGACGGTGTTGGGCTGACGCCGGACTTCGTTCTTGAACTCGAAGGCGACGAGCTGGTGGATTGGGCCATCGATTATCTGAAAAACCAGATTAAAACAGAATTACTGCCGTTTTTTGCCAGCTAAACCTAGCTCTCGATGGTATCTTTGGTGCTGGGTATTCTGCCGGTGATTCGCTCGTCGAGGCGAGTGGCAGCATCAAGAGCCCGGGCCAGAGCTTTGAACAAAGCTTCTGCTTTGTGATGGTCATCTATGCCGCTGACGACTTTGGCATGGATATTAAGCTTCGCTTCAGAGGCGAAGGAAACAAAGAAATGGCGAATCAAATCAGCAGACATTTTTTCGATGCTGGTATCATTGAAAGAAGCTTCGAATTCCGTATAGCCTCTGCCGCCGATATCCAGGGTTACCAGAGCTAGAGCATCATCCATCGGCACCATGGCATGAGCCATCCTGACTATTCCGCTCCTGTCCCCCAGAGCCTGGCTGAAGGCTTTGCCTAAGGTGATGGCTACATCTTCAACCACATGATGCTGGTCAGGTCCTGTGGCTGAGAGTTTTATGTCGAAGATTCCATGCTGAGCCAATTGATTGAGCATGTGGTCGAAGAACCTGATTCCGGTAGTTATCTCGGACTGCCCCTTGCCATCGATGTTCAGCTCAACTTTGACAGAAGTCTCCTTGGTTTCCCTGGTCACTGTAGCTTTTCTTTCAGCCATTTTTAACCTCGCAATTCTGATAAGCGCCACATTAGCATATTTCTTTTAATGCGGCAATCAAGGTATCGGTGTGTTCCGGCTTGCCTACGCTGATACGCAAACAGTTATTCAACAGTGGGGTATCGAAGTAACGGACAAAAATACCCTTCTTTTGCAGCCCTTCGTGTATAGCCTTCGCTTTGCCATTGAGTACCGAGCAAAGGATAAAGTTAGCCTGGGATGGATAGACTTTCATACAGTCGAGCTGGCTGAGCCTGGTCAGCAGTCGTTCCCGCTCATCTATAATAGCATTGATTGTGCCGCGCAGATAATTCATATCCTTAAGTGATTCTATTGCTGCCACCTTAGCTGCAGTGTTCACATTATATGGCTGCTTTATTTTCATGAGATATTTGACCATGTTGACCGGGAAAATGCCGTAGCCGACTCTTAGTCCAGCCAGCCCTGCCCATTTGCTGAAAGTGCGCAGGACTATCAAATTTGCATACTTTGGAACCAGAGATGCCACTGATGAGCCGCTGAACTCAAAATAGGCTTCGTCAATTACCACTACGGTAGGGATATTCACAAGCTCCAGGATTATCTGCTCTGGGGTTATATTGCCCGAGGGGTTATTCGGTGAAGCTATGAAGATGACCTTGGTTTGTTTATCTATAGCTTTCTTTATAGCTGCAACGTCAATGGAGAAATCTTGATTCCTGGCTATGCTGACCACTTTGCCACCGCAGACTTCGGTGCTGAAAGGATACATACCGAAAGTCGGTGGGCAATTGATTACCTTATCTCCGGGCTTAACGAATAGGCGCAGTATGAGGTCGATAAGTTCGTCGCTGCCGCTGCCAGCCAGGATGTATTCCGAGCTTATTCCTGTGTATTTCTCCAGTGCTTTTCTTAGCTCCCTCTGTTCGGGGTCGGGATAGAGGTTGTAATAAGCATAATCGGCCAGGGCTTTTTTTACGCTGGCTGAGCAGCCGTACGGGTTCTCATTGCCATCGAGTTTAATGACGTTTTCCTCGGGAATGTCGGTACGTTGGCTCAGTACGTCAGTCGGCTCAATGGGTATATAAGCCTTCATGGCTTTGAGTTCCGGTCTTATTAATCCTTCAATATCTTCCGATGAAGTCATTTCTGTTCTTTCTTACTGTTTTGTAGTCTTATCCTGATTGCCTGGGCATGACCTTTGAGACCTTCAGCTTCAGCTATAGTTATGGCTGCCTGCCCCAGCTCTTTCCCGGCAGCTTTATCTAAAGCAATAATATTGGTGACTTTAAGGAAATCCTCTACGCCGAGCGGGGAACTGAAACGGGCGCTGCCTCCCGTAGGCAGGACATGGCTTGGACCGGCGATATAATCACCCAGAGCCACCGGGGAGCTACCGCCTATGAAGATACAGCCGGCATGTCGGATGTTCGGGATGTAGCTGGCGGCGTTGCGCAGCATCAGGGAGACATGCTCTGGAGCATAGAGATTGATCAGCTCAATAGCTTCATTGAGGTTATTGACTATGACTATCATGCCCTGGGATTCCATGGCTTCTGCGGCGATAGTTTGCCGTTCCAATCTTGCTAACTGTTTCTTTATCTCACTGTCAGTGTCTTTGGCTAATTGGGATGACGTGGTGATTAAGATTGCCGATGCCTGAGGGTCGTGTTCGGCCTGAGCGATGAGGTCGGCGGCACAAAAGGAGGCATTGGCAGTGTCATCGGCTACAATTACTATCTCGCTGGGTCCCGGGAGGCTTTCTATAGACACTGCCCCATAGACCATTTTCTTGGCCGCAACCACAAAGATGTTGCCCGGGCCGCAGACTTTGTCCACCTTCGGAACCGATTCGGTGCCAAAAGCCAGGGCGGCAACAGCTTGAGCTCCGCCTATCTTAAAAATACGATTGACCCCGGCAATGTCAGCTGCTACCAGGGTCGCTGGCGGAATAGTGCCATCTTTCTTTGGTGGTGTGACTACGATTATCTCTTTTACTCCGGCTACCCTGGCTGGGATGGCAGTCATCAGCACTGTAGACGGATAAGCAGCAGTGCCGCCGGGCACATAGATGCCTACCCTGTTTAACGGGCTGATTTGCCGCCCCAGGCCCTGGCTGAAGAAACTGGATTCAAGTCTTTGTTTGCACATGGAGTGAAACTTCTTTATCCTGTTTGCTGCTAGCTTAAGCGCCGGCACAAGCTTTTTATCCACCTTCTTATAAGCATCCTGAATTTCGCTTTTACTCACCTCCAACGAGCTAAGTTCAGCTTTATCCAATTTCCTGGTGTAGCCGAAAATGGCTTTATCGCCCTCGTCCCGTACATCAGCAATGATGCGTTTGACTGCCTCTTCCACAGAGGGTTCCTTTTTTCTTGCCTTGGCTGCAGGCTTCGGGGGCAGGGGTAGTCCATAAGAAGGGACCTCTCTGGTCAATAGGGGTTTTGCCTTTTGGAAACCTTTGACTATTTTCATTTTAATTACTCTCTACCGCCCGGCGAAAGATTTTAACCAGGGAGGTTATCCTCCCTTTTTTGGAGGAGGACTCCAGACTGTTCTTGTTGCCGATAAGGCAAGCTGTTGATTGATAAATGGTGTCCATGATTTTGAGATTGTGCTTGGCTAAAGTCTTTCCGGTCTGAGTGTTTTCTATAAGTAAATCAGCATCTTCCGGCAAGAAGGCTTCGCTGGCTCCCCAGGTGGGAATCAGTTTATACCGGCTGACGTGATTGTCACGAAGATATTTATCAGCAATATTTATATATTCTGAGGCTACTCTAAGTGGCGGCATCTTGGAATCTTGTACTTGCTTCAATTGCTCGATATTAGCCATAGGCAATGCCTGGCTGACTACGGCCACTATTTTTACCTGGCCGAAGCCCAGGTCCGCAAGTTCTGTAACCGGGCTTGAAGGGAAGCGACAGAGATGGTCAAGCAGCCAGTCTTTACCCGTTATAGCCAGGTCGAAGTTCGCGTTAGCTACTTGAAGCGGCATGTCCTGTGGTCTGATCACCTTGGCATTAATCCAGTCCAGATTGAAGCGTGGGCGACGGCTCAACTTGCCCTCGGAATAGCCCTGCAGCTTCAAGCCGGCTTTATTTAGGAATTCTGAAGTCGGTGATTGCTGGTGCCCGTCGGGAAGTGCCAGCCAAACCTTATCTTCACTAAAATCAGGGCGAAAGCTGTTAGAGCTTTTAGCCATACCTGACTTGATTCTCAACCACGGCTTAACTTTCATCTCAAGACGCTGGCTGAAATAGGCTATTAGCTGGCTGACGTTCTTGGTTTGCCAGCTCTCCTGATTCGCGATGAGGAAGGCATTGGATGCGAGCACAGCTTTCAGTGGGATTAAGCCCTGTGCCTTTATTTCAGATTCGCCTTTCGCCCACAGCAGAGCCAGGTCGGCATTCTCCGGCGGATAGACTTCAGCAGCTCCCCAAACCGGGAATATCCTGAACTTCCTTAGCCTGAGATTCAAAGCCATAGTCTCTGCCAGATTAGGATACTCGGTTACTATTCGCCAGCTATTTTGACCGGTTGACAATTCCTGTAGGCTGGATATATTTCCGTAGCGACTGGCGGCTAAATAAAGGTTTCCTTTGGCGTATTCAAGGTCAGCTATCTTGAGCAGAGCGCTGCTCGGATACTTAGCCGAAAGCTCTTCAATCCAGTCCAGGCTGCATATGCCTAAATCGTAATTGCCTATGGCTACCTGGATGGGAATATCTTTTTCTTGAAATATCTTGGCTGAAAGATAAGGCAGTCTTGTTGATTCAAGCCTATAGGCTCGCGTACTTTGAACATAGTCATTGAATTCGAGCTCTGTCTCTTTCAATAGACAGGCGGTAGCCGATAGGAGGCTTCCCTTAGGCAAAGCTATCCTGACGTAATCCGACTGACCTCCAGTGGTCAATTTATGCGGAACCTCCTATCATCTTGATGGCTTCGGCAATTGATGATGCCTCTTTCTTCTGGTTTCGGGCCTGGTTAATAACAAGAAAGGACGGCGGCTTTTCTTGAATAGATATTATCCAGTGCCGGTTTGCCTGGCGACCGTTGAAGTCAAGCTCAGCCGCATAACCAGCCTGGCGAAGTGACTGAGCTAACTGAAAGCTGGTTCTTATCGAATCAGGTGTCATTTTAGCGCATCTGACCAGGATTCCCGGCTCTGTCTTTCGCTTGTCTTGAGCCTGAATCAAATCAATAACATGGTCGGCGTAGAGGGCGAAACCACAAGCTGGCGTGTTCTTACCGCCTATGAGCGGGATGAGGTTGTCATACCTGCCACCACTGCCAATTTTTTCCCCCTTAACTGAAAACTGAAAACAGACTCCGGTGTAATACTCAAAACCCCGGGTGGATGTGATGTCAATTTGATAGTTACAGCTAAGGGCATCGAGGAAGCTGGCGATTTCAGAGAAGTTATCGAGCGCGGGCTTTACAGCAACGGGAATTTGAGGTAGTGCCTTCAAGTTTTCTAAAAAACCACTGCTTTTCCCCCTTAAGTCGAGTAACAGCGATATCAATCTGCCGATATCCGAGTTGCTCGGCTTTGTTTCCGTCAGCGCTTGCCAGTTGCCGTCAAAAACCTGGTCTAGCAACCTCATTTCCTTGTCAGCTTCCAGCTTCAGCTCCTTGAGCAAAGCCTTCAATACTCCGGCATGGGACAATTGTATCTGAATATCACCGACATTTAAGCTGCGTAGTGTTTCCATAGCCAGTAGTATCAATTCTACATCTGATGCCGGTTTGTCACTACCTATAAGCTCGACCCCGCATTGCCATCTTTCTCTGTTCTCCTTCCCGGTCTCCTCAAAAGCGAAAACATTGGTGACATAAAAGAGTCTGGCTATTTCCTGTTGAGACAGGTTCTCTATGTATAGCCTGGCGACAGGTATAGTAACATCAGGTCTCAGCACTACTCTTTCACCGCTCCAGCCATCCCAATCAAGAAAAGAATACACCTTGCTCAGCATATCGGGAGTGAGTGTGCCGGCGGCGGTGAACAGGTGCAGATATTCCAGCGTTGGAGTACGTACCTCTTGGTAGCCCCAGCCGAGACACGTCCTGCGAAAGATGTCCTCTAGATAGCGAAAGGCCTCCGTATCTTTGGGAAGTAAGTCTCGAGCCCCTTTGCATTTTTGACTTGCCATAATTTTAAACCTGCCTAAGTTGACCTATTCTACACTAACGAGCTTTCTCGTTCAATTTGGCTTTACCGAGAGATATTTGCCAATTCTGCTCATCGAAATGGGCTAAGTGAATAGTCTTGAGTTCCATCGTTGCCACCACAGTCGCTAATGGCTAACCTATTTGCTGTCAATCATTGAGTGAATTATAATTGAGCTGTTCTGGTGCAGATGTTTAAACTCAAGCTACGATTTATCGCCTTTCTTTTCCTGGCTATCTTGTCGGCTATAGCCCTTGTTTCCAGCGCAGTCAATGCCGGCTCATCTGATATACAAATCTTAAGTGTGGATGGCACCATTGTCCCTGTCGTTGCCAATTACATAGACCGTGGTATCAGTATGGCTGAGTCTGAAGGTGCCGTTGTCTGCATCATTGAATTGGATACTCCGGGGGGGCTTCTTAATGCCACAGAAGATATTGTACAACGTATTTTGAATGCCAATGTGCCGGTTGTGGTTTATGTCTCACCTAGCGGTAGCTGGGCAGCTTCAGCCGGAACCTTTATCACTATAGCCGCACATGTAGCGGTGATGTCGCCTGGGGCTAGCATTGGAGCCGCTCACCCGGTAGCCGTCGGTGAGGAAATGCCCGAAGAGGTGTCAAAGAAGGTAACAGAATATTCGTCTGCCTGGATCAGAAGTATCGCTGAAATACGAGGTCGTGACCCCGAGCAAGCCGAGCTGGCGGTTACAGAAAGCAAGTCATTCACTGCCTCCGAAGCGTTGGAAGCCAAGCTTATCGATTTCCAAGCCGATGACCTGGAAAGCCTGATTAAGCAGATAAATGGCAGGAAAGTGACTTTAGCCAGCGGCAAAGAGGTCGTTATCGATACTACCGATTATGTGCTGAGCAGGAATGATATGAATCCTGTCGAGCGCTTCCTGCATGTTATCAGTGACCCTAATATCGCCTATATCCTGCTCAGCCTGGCTACTATAGGCTTGATTACTGAGATATCAAATCCAGGATTGATATTCCCTGGAGTTGTTGGCGGCATTTGCCTTTTTCTAGCCTTCTATTCTCTGGGTGTGCTCAATGCTTATTGGGCTGGAGTGCTGCTGATACTTCTTGCCTTTGGGCTGTTCGTCGCCGAGATTTTCACGCCGGCTTTTGGTATACTTACAGCCGGTGGGCTTACCTCTTTGGTTTTTGGCTCTCTTGTCTTATTTAGTCATACGCCAGCAATGGAAGTAAACAGAGGCTTAATTGCCGTAGTAACTATCATAATAGCTGCCTTCGTAATCTTTGTCGTCGGTGCTGTGGTTCGAGGCCAGAGAAGGCGAGTGGAAACTGGTGCTGAGGGACTGATTGGCAGAGTAGCCGTAGCTAAGACGCGTCTTGACCCCAAGGGTACGGTTTTGGTGGAAGGCGAGCACTGGATGGCTACAGTGGACAGCGGCAAGGTAGAACCGGGAGAGGAGGTGACGATAACCGAAGTCGAAGGACTAAAATTGATAGTCACTAAGAAAATTCAAAGGAGGATAAGATGAATTGGATTCTTATTGCTGGCATTGTCATTTTCGCCATAATAATCCTGGCGGCAGCCATCAGGATTGTAAACGAGTATGAGCGTGGTGTTATCTTTCGCTTAGGCCGGTTTGTCGGTGTCAGAGGGCCCGGGTTTATCCTGCTAATTCCGTTCGTTGAGCGTATGGTGAAGATTGACCTCCGTGTTGTCACCATGGATGTTCCGCAGCAGGAATGTATTACGCTGGATACCGTCACTGTTAAAGTTGATGCTGTGGTCTATTTCAGGGTCATGAAACCTCAAGACGCTGTGCTCAATGTGGAGCAGTATATCAGGGCAACTTCACTGCTTTCACAAACGACTCTACGAAACGTCGTGGGCCAATCCGACCTTGAAGACCTGCTGGCTCATCGAGATAAAATCAATGAAAAACTGCAGACACTGATTGATGAAGGAACGGAGCCGTGGGGGATAAAGGTGAGCATGGTGGAAGTCAGAGACGTTCAACTGCCCGAGACGATGCAACGAGCAATGGCAGCTCAGGCTGAAGCTGAGCGAGAGAGGCGAGCTAAGATTGTGCATGCTGAAGGCGAATTTCAGGCTGCGCAGAAGCTGGCTGATGCAGCGAAGGTTATTGGCAGTCAACCTGCCGCCATTCAACTTCGCTATCTTCAGACTCTGACTCAGATCTCTACCGAGCGGACCAACACAATAGTGTTTCCCTTGCCCATAGATTTGATAGGACCTCTGCTCGGCAAGCTAGGTCAATCGAAGAAGTAGAGGGCTGTTATCCCTGCCTCCTCATGAGAGGGGTGGGGGATCAGTCTTTTATTACAGTGACATCACCGGCCACGATTTCGGCAATGCTGCCGTCAGAGCGGCGCAGGACCAGGCTACCGTTTTCAGTTACGGTTTCGGCTGTGCCTTGTTCGATTGCTTCCCCGGTTTTGACCTGTATCCGGCTGCCCAGCATCCCCATATTCTTTTGCCATTCTCTGTATATGGGTGCTCCGGCCTGAACATCTAAGTATAGCTGTTCCAGTTCAGGTAACAGGGTACTAAGAAGTGCAGCCTTTGATACTTCTGCTCCTAGCTCGTGTGACAGGCTGGTAGCTATATCTGCGATTTTGGGGAAAACGAGGGGATCGAGATTAACATTTATTCCTATGCCTATGATGGCAAAATTTACCTTATATCCCTTGACTTCGTTTTCTATCAGGATGCCGCAGACTTTTTTGCCTTTAATTAGAACGTCGTTGGGCCACTTAATCTGTGCTTGAATGCCGGCAACTTTTTTAATAGTTCTGACCACAGCCAGGGAAGCTATCATAACGAGCTGTGGCAAATTATTCAGAGAAGGGTTGAGGATAATGGAAATAGCCAGGCTGCCTTCAGGTGATACCCAGGTTCTGCCCAGCCGTCCTTTACCTGCTGTCTGCGTATCGGCTATTATAACAGTCCCCTCGACAGTTCCTTTTTTTGCCAGTTCCTTGGCTGTCTTCATGGTGGTGGCAAGCCGTTGATAGTAATATAACCGTCGCCCAATAAACTTGGTGTTCAAACGGCTTTCGATGTAAGTTTTTATATCCTTTACAGGCGTCATGTTTATCTATCCCCGGTAATTTAGTCCTAGTTAGTATAGCGATAGCCTTGGAATATGTCTATTGAATTCAAGAAGACATCTTGACATTATAGTGGAAGCGAATTACTATTGCTTTTAGGACGTAAAAAGGTAGGTGAGCCCTGGAAACGAAGGACTTGGATTATCTGGCTGACAAGGTTGCCACTTTGATTGTGGAGTCGGATAGGATAATAGTTTTCACCGGAGCTGGCGTCAGTACAGAGTCGGGGATTCCTGACTTCCGCAGTCCCGGCGGAATCTGGACAAAGTTTGACCCTGATGATTTTACCATTCAAAAGTTCATGAGTAGCGAAAAAACGCGGAAAATGCAATGGCAGATGCTGGCTGAAGGCAGTCTTCTGAATGGTGCTCAGCCGAATCAAGCTCATTATGCTGTTGCTGAACTCGAGAAGCTTGGCAAGTTAACCTGTGTCATCACGCAGAATATTGACAATCTCCATCAAAAGGCAGGGAACTCTCCGGACAAGGTCTTTGAACTCCATGGAAATATGCAGCGGGTGAGATGTATGAGCTGTGATAATCGTTTCCCCACTGAGAGTATTCTCCCCAGGCTGGAGAAAGAAGAAGTGCCTGATTGCCATCTCTGCGGTGGTATTTTAAAGCCAGATGCAGTTCTCTTTGGTGAAGCATTGCCGCAGAAGACGCTAAATGACGCTATTCATCATTCTCGGCACTGCAACCTTTTCATCGTTATTGGTTCCACTCTCGTCGTTTATCCGGCGGCGTATATGCCCATGTATGCTGTTGAATCCGGAGCTAAGCTGGTTATCATTAACCTCAGCCCTACGCCCATGGATTCTAAGGCTGCGGTGTGCATTAATAGCAAAGCCGGGGAGGCGATGGAACATATTGTGGATAAGGTAAAAAGTCGCCTGTAAACCCGAAACCGGATTCTTTAGAAGTGGAAAACTACAGCGCGGGGAAAAGTAAAGCTGAGCGAAGACAGCAGAAGAAAGCAAGGAGGAAATTCAGACTCCACGGTGGCAGCATAAGAGTCATATACCAAAATGTTATCAGGCGGAGACTAAAAGAAAAGAAGTAACTATGAAAAGCAGTCGAAGGGTCTTTCGTGGTCTTGGAGTCCGATGAGTTAAATCTTGTTCGGAGGTAAGTATGTGAAAAAGTTATTTCCAATCCTGATGGTTTTGATTGCAACTGTCGGTTGTCTGATGGCTCCATCGGTACCTAACCAGCCACCAACTGCCTATATAGATTCGATATCGCCGGTCAACGCCACGCTGGGTAAGACGGTGACTTTCAATGGAAACGGCATTGACTCTGATGGCATCATAGCCGTTTATAATTGGCGGTCGAGTCTGGACGGAGATTTGAGCAACTCGGCGAGTTTTAAAACCCAATCTTTATCTCAAGGAACTCACACAATTTGGTTCAAAGTGCAGGATAATGAAGGGGAGTGGTCAAAGGAGGTTTCAGCAAATGTCATTATTGTTCCTGAGGGGATTGGCCAGCCAGTGGTGGAATCCTTCGAGGCCAGTCCGAGCAGTATCGTTCCAGGTGGCTCCTCTGTGCTTAGCTGGAATGTCTCCGGTGCAGAAACGGTTAACCTCGGGCTGGAAATAGGCAACGTTGCCTTGAGTGGGACCAAGGTGGTATCGCCGACCGAGACTAAAACCTATACTTTGACAGCTACCAGCCCTGTTGGAACTGCGACTGCTACGGCTCAGGTTGTGGTTGCTGAAGTACTCCCCGATAAAAAAGTGGAACTTTATTCCATCATTGCAGAGGATGGACAGGTAAGGCGTGACAAAGTTGTTCTGCAGGAGCCGGATGTTGGCAACACGAAGACGAGTGCCGATGCCGAGGCCTTTTTGAGCTTCGATATTTCCATGATACCGGAAGACGCTGTTATTACGTCGGCTACGCTTGATTTGACAACTGCAACTATGCATGGCGCTCCGTTTAATACGCTTGGAATGCTTTATGTTTACGATTGTCATTATCAGACTTTAAGCTTTCATGATTACAGTGGTGAGATAGTACCTGGAGCTTTATATACTATCGTCTTACCGCCGTCGCAGCCTATTATTTCTCAGACGCTGGCTTCTGCTGTTCAGAGGCGAGTTGACGATGGAAGTTCCCGGTTTCAGCTGCGCTTTCACTTTGAAAAGGCTAAGTGCTGTGGCCGTCAAATTGCCTATATGTCATTGGGAGAAGGTAAATCCAAGCTTATTATTGAGTATCAGGACTGATATGTAGCGTGAATAGCTTTCTGTTGAATTGTATTGGGAGGTGAAAAATGAAGAAATTAATTCCTTTACTTCTACTTGTGCCGGTGATGACGTTTGCTGCTGGCTGTGATTTAGCCGGGATTACAGTCACCCCCAGCACGCAGTCGCCTGCCATAAGCTTGTTCGGTGCCAGTCCACCGAGCATTGCCGCCGGGGAATCCTCGACGCTTAGCTGGACTGTGGTTGGGGCGACGGCGGTCAGTATAGACCAGGGTATAGGCAATGTGGCTTTGAGTGGGAACTGGGTTGTAATGCCGAGCGCTACTACAATTTATACTTTGACGGCGACTAGTGCATCCGGTATTAGCACTAGAGCTACAGCTCAGGTCATAGTTACCGGAACGCCGGCACCAACTCCTGCGCCTAGTGGTCTGCCGGTGGTCAATTACTTCACGGCTGACCCACCCAGTATAATTGTCGGCGATTTAGCCACTTTGAGTTGGAACGTATCAAATGCAACATCGGTTACTATTGACCATGGTGTGGGCACTTTTGCTTCTTCCGGGAATGCGTTGGTCTCACCAGCAATGACTACTACTTATATACTGACGGCTACAAATGCGGCTGGGAGCGCTACAGCTACTGCACAGGTTATAGTTTCGGGAGCGCCGTCACCGCCTGCCGGTCTGCCGGTGATTAATTACTTTACGGCTGACCCACAAATCATATCCGCAGGCAGTTCCACAACCTTAAGCTGGAATGTGTCAAATGCTACATCGGTGAGTATTGACCCCGGTGTAGGTTCTGTTGGCTCTGTAGGTACTGCATCTGTATCACCGATGTCGAGCACCAGTTACACTTTGACGGCGGTCAATGCTTATGGAGTTTTTAGTCTTACAATTGGTGTTCTGGTTACCGCGGCGCCACCTGCGCCTGTTGAACATACAGTGACGCTGTTTTCTGAAGCCGCAGAGGATGGTCATGTGAGGCAAGTTGGTGGCACTAATCCTTATCCAAATCTTGGTGATGACAGCACTAATCAGGCGCTACAGGCCTTTTTGAGCTTTAACATCTCTGGAATACCGGTTGGTGCTGTTATTAAGTCAGCTTCACTTGATGTAAGCACCGGTGATGTGCTGGGCGACCCATTCGCCGGGCTTGCTTGGATGCGTGTTTATAATGACCAGTATGGCAGTTTGGGGTCTGAAGATTTTACACCGGGTTTCCCCACCGGAGCAATTTATACCTATTTTTCGAAGCCTGTGACTCCCTTCACTTCTCCCAGTTTGGTCAACGCACTTCAAACTCGAGTGAATGCTGGAGCGCCACGTTTTCAGGTTCGACTTCAGTTTCAGGATTATACTGACGGTGATAACGTAGCTGATGCTTTAAGACTAGGGCAAACTGCACTCGTCATTACCTATGAGGAATAAGCGCGGCCTACAGAAATTCCAATTGAAGACATATATGGTTATTTAGCTCCAGTTATGGCTTTCGAAATGGGTTAGAGGGTTTGACTAAAGATTAGTTCTGAACCCCTTCTAATTCGAAGCGGTAGTTTTCGATGACCGGGTTGGCCAGCAGCTTGCGGCACATCTCGTTCACTTGTTCTTTGGCTTTAGCCAGGTCGTTATTGTCGATTCGGATCTCAATATATTTCCCGGCGCGTACATCCTCGACTGAAGTGAAGCCAAGATTGTGCAATGCCCCTTTTATGGTCAGCCCTTGCGGGTCATTCACCGTTGGCTTAAGGGTTATATAGACTTTAGCTAGATACATTTTGCAGCGTCCTCCCGGTCAAGCGTTGATATGCTTCGATATATCGGCTAGTTGTCGCTTTTATTATTTCAGGTGGCAGTACCGGTGCTGGCGGCTCTTTGTTCCAGCCTGAAGCTATCAACCAATCGCGAACCGGTTGCTTGTCGAAGCTGGGTTGAGAACGTCCAACAGTATATTGAGCAGCGTCCCAGAAGCGGCTTGAATCTGGTGTCAACACCTCGTCTATCAGGATAAGCTTGCCGTCAACAAAACCGAACTCGAACTTGGTATCGGCAATGATAATGCCTCGGCCCCGGGCATAATCTCTGGCGTACCGGTAAACAGCCAGGCATTTTTCTTCCAGGTCGCGAGCCGTAGTTTTCCCCACCAGGTTTTCCAGTTCCTTTTTGCTGAGAGGCTCATCGTGTCCGGTATCGGCTTTGGTGGTTGGTGTAAATAAGGGTTCGGGCAGTTCCTGGCTTTCTCGTAGCTCTTTAGGCGCAGACACACCTGAGATAGTGCCAGTTTCTTTGTACTCTGTCCAGGCTGAACCTGAAATATAGCCGCGAACTACACACTCGACAAGGACACGTTTTGCTTTAAGAGTAATCATCGACCGGCCGATGAGATATTCTGGAATAGGAGTCTTGTCCGAGAAATAACGCTTGAGTGAATCAGTTTTGTCAACTGGTGTTATGAGGTGGTTGGGCATGATGTCACTTGTCTTTTCGAACCAGAAGCACGAAAGCTGGTTGAGGACCAGACCTTTGTCCGGAATCGGGGATGGCAAGACAAAATCGAATGCAGAGATGCGGTCTGTGGCAATAATTAGTAGCTTATCTCCTAGGTCGTAGGAATCCCTTACTTTTCCTCGGCCGAATAGTGGAAGAGGCAAATTAGCTTCAAATAAAACTGTTGACATAATATTAAGAAGTTCAGAGTGATTGAGGCGCCAGGTCTGTGGTTTTAACTGCTCCAGTCCTCTTTTTCCCGGTTAAACCTAGCTGTTTGAATACCTTGTCCACATGCTTGGTGAAGTAGTTGTAGTCGAATATAGACTCAAGTTCCCTTTCAGGTAAATGAGAAATTACCTCGCGGTCAGTTTTCAGCAGTTCCAGGAAGCTGGTTTTTTGTTTCCATGCTTTCATGGCATTGCGTTGGACTAACTCATAGGCCTTTTGCCGGCTCAATCCTTTATCTATTAGCGCTATAAGCACGCGTTGGGAGAAAACCAGGCCTTGAGTAAGCTCAAGGTTTCGGCGCATGTTTTCCGGATAAACCTGAAGTCCTTTCATTACTGAAGTGAAAATGTTCAGTATGTAGTCCAGTACCAGGCAAGAGTCGGGGAGAGTGATGCGTTCGTTGGAAGAATGGCTGATATCTCTCTCGTGCCACAGAGCGATATTTTCCATGGAAGTCAGAGCATAACCTCTTACAGGCCTGGCTAGTCCGCAAACGCGCTCACAGAGCTCCGGATTGCGCTTGTGAGGCATAGCGGAGGAGCCGGTTTGTCCGGCTGAAAATGGCTCTTCGGCTTCCAGCACTTCAGTTCGCTGGAGGCTTCTGATTTCAGTGGCGAATTTCTCCAGTGAGCTGGCGATAATGGCTAGCGTGGTGACAAACTGAGCATGGCGGTCGCGCTGGATAATTTGACTTGATATCGGTGCTGGAGACAGCTTCAGCTTAGCACAAGCCCTGTTTTCAACTTCCGGTGGCACAGTAGCATAGGTGCCGACAGCTCCTGAGATTTTGCCCACACTGATAGCTTTTTCAGCTTCGGCCAAGCGCGCAGCATTGCGTTTCATTTCCTGCACCCATAGAGCCAGCTTGAGGCCGAAGGTAATAGGCTCGGCATGGACGCCGTGAGTCCGTCCTATCATTATAGTGTGCTTGTGCTCAATGGCTTTGTCTTCCAGAACTGTAGTAAGCTCCGCGACATCTTGAGCCAAGAGGTTTGAAGCTTCTTTTAATTGTAGGCTGAGGGCAGTATCCATGACATCGGAGGAGGTAAGACCGAGATGGATAAAGCGAGATTCTTCACCCAAACTTTCGCTTACGGCTTGAAGGAAAGCGGTTACATCATGATGGGTCACCTTGAGGATTTCAGCGATGCGCTCCAGGCTGAAACGCGCCTTCTTTATCTTTGGAATAGCTTCTTTGGGGATAGCACCTATCTCTGCCCAGGCTTCACAGACAGCTATCTCCACCTGAAGCCATTTATGGAACTTGCTTTCTTCGGACCATATTTTTTTCATCTGCGGTCGGGAATAGCGCTCAATCATATTATTCTCCGGGGCTACACTTCAGCCAGTTTCCGTTTGTATTTTTCATAGGCGTCTTTTATTTCTTTGTATTTCACGCCAAGAATTTGGGCAGCCAGCAGGGCAGCGTTTTT
>Ga0299912_10001809_pt1 | contig 17299 bp, 14 predicted proteins | sample RVTome_2_FD_207667 | JGI IMG/M metagenome (GOLD analysis project Ga0299912, IMG submission 207667) | Soil microbial communities from uranium-contaminated site in the Upper Colorado River Basin, Wyoming, United States - RVT95D214 (version 2) ... | reverse complement strand
GCTTAACGAAGTTCCTTTCCGACGCCGAAACCGGCCAACTGATCAGCCTGTAAACAAGAAAAAATGACCCAAGGAGGCTACACCCCATGAGCGAACGCACAACAATCGATGCCCGAGGCGCTTTTTGCCCCGGCCCTTTGATGGAATTGATCGCCGCCCTCAAATTGATGCAGATCGGCGACGAAGTCGAAATTCTTTCCACCGATAAAGGCACAGCCAACGACGTGCCTGAATGGACCGCTAAAGTCGGTCACGAAACCGTTGCCGTTACAGACAAAGGCGACCACTGGTCCGTGGTCGTAAAAAAAGCAAAATAATCACCACTGTTCCCCGAGGCTCCACATGGACGCCTCGGGGTTTTACCTTAAAGGGAGGTATCCATGTCTAAGAAGATTCTCATCGTCGGCGGGGGGCTTGCCGGCACCATTATTGCCAACGGCGTATGCCGCCACATCGGCGCGCAACTGCGCAAAGGCGACGTATCCATCACCATGTTGGGCACCAGCGACACCCACATGTATCAGCCGGGCCTGCTGTACATTCCGTTCGGCAAGATCCGCGAACAAGAACTGTTCCGCCCGCAGCGCAAGGTTCTGGACAAGCGCGTGATCTTCCACATCGATCCGGCCAAACATATTGACGTCGAAGCTAAAAAAGTGACGTGCGAATCCGGCAAGGTGCATAGCTACGACTACCTGGTGCTGGCCACCGGTTCGCGCATTATGCCGCAGAACATTCCCGGCTTGGCGGAAGGCGCGCACTGGCTCTACGATTTGGAAGGCGCGCGCAAAATGCGCGACGCGCTGGACAAATTCGAAGGCGGCAAGATCGTCGTCAACGTCAACGCGCCGCACAAATGCCCGGTAGCGCCGCTGGAAATCACCTTCATGTTGAAGGATTACCTGCAAGGCAAGGGCCTGTGGGACAAGACCGAAATCACCTACACCTATCCCATCGGTCGCCTGCACGCGCTGGAACCCGTCGCCGAATGGGCTAAACCCGCGATGGACGAAGCCGGCATCAAATACGAAACTTTCTTCAACACCAAATCCGTTGATCCCGCCGCCAAGACCATTTCTTCGGAAGAAGGCGTCACGCTCAACTACGACTTCTTAGTCACCATCCCGCCGCACAACGGCGCGGAAGTCATCACCGCCTCCAACCTGGGCGCTGGCGGCTGGGTACCGACCAATAAAACCAAGTTGCTGCGTGAAGGCTCGACGGACGTGTTCGTATGCGGCGACACGACCAACATTCCCATTTCCAAGGCCGGTTCCACCGCGCACTTCGAAGCCGACACCGTTATCGACAATCTAGTCAGCCTGTTGACCGAAGGCCGTTGGGCGCGCGACTACGACGGCAAGGTGTTCTGCTTCGTCGAAACCGGCATGAGCACCGGTACCTACGTGTGGTTCAACTACAGCACGCCGCCGAACCCCGGCGCGCCGTCGCAGATGATCCACTGGTTCAAGCTGGCCTACAACCGTCTGTATTGGTTGTCCGCGCGCGGCTTGCTGTAAACGGAGGGCGCAATCATGAGCGATAGCAAAGAAGGGGCTTTACGCCTCGTCCAGGCCGCTTCCGAAGCGATGACCGACGGCATGGTGGAACGTTTCGCCACCACCGGCGGCAACGCGTTGGAAGTTCTGGACCGTCTCAATGACGAAGACACCAAAGACGCCGTGGTCAAAGTGATTGAACGCCTGACGGAACTGAACCGTTCCGGGGCGTTGGATACCTTGTTCGACTTGGTGATCTTAATGCACGGCGCACGTTCGGCGCTCACCGATTCCATGGTCGAGCGTCTGGTGATCTGGGCCGAAACCATGGTCAGCAATGTCGCCAACGAACATCTGGCCGAATTCGCCGGAGAAACCGTTGACGCCATGCACGAAGCCGCGGTGGAAACGGCAAAGAGCAAATCGAGCGGCGGGCTGATGTCCACGCTGGCGATGCTCAACAAACCGGAAACGCAACAGGCCATGAAGTTCTTGATGAACTTCGCCTGCAAGATGCAGAAAAACGTCGCCGGATCGCAATAACGCCGTTTTGGGTTAACGCCTGAAAAACAACGCCGTGGCTCCTCAACCGGGAGTCACGGCGCTACTTTTTGAAAATGCTAAGTGCATAAATCAACAAAATGTTATAGACTGTTGAAAATAAACAAGAAGCGTTTTCACAGAATGTGAAGGTTAAGCCGCATGAAACAGCCCGACTTTTTGCGCTTCACCGCACCCTTGATTCTTGGGCTTTTCCTTTCCGCGTGCGCGGCGCCCATGCCGCTAAAAATCGCCTCTTGGGCGCTGGACGGCGTATCTTACCTCACCACCCAAAAGTCGGTCATGGATCACGGGCTGTCGGCGTTGAACGGTAAAGACTGCGCCGCGCTTCGTGTAGTGACCGAAGGTTCCGCCTGCCGCAGTAATATCCCCGGCGTCGCCTTCAACGATAACCTATCCCCAATACCCGGCAACGGTTTATCCACCGCCGCGTCGATGTGCGACATCCGCAAGATTTCCGGGGCGCTTCCCGACACCCGCGCCCTGAATAACTGCCGAGCAGATGGTTAGCGCCTATGGCAAAACCGGTGCGTTGCTCCAATGCGACAATCGCATCGAGCGGCTCGTCACCGAACGCAATACGGACGATGCGGCCATCTGGATCGGCATTCAGGTCGCCATACAGAACGCATCCGCCGCCGAACAGGCTACGGCGTCCGGCCAGCCCATGCTCACGGCAAGTGATTAACGCCGCCCGAACAGCTTTTCGATATCCGCCAATTTAAGCTCCACATAGGTAGGTCGGCCGTGATTGCATTGGCCGGAGTGCGGGGTGGCTTCCATTTCGCGCAGCAGCGCGTTCATTTCATTGGCCGTCAGGCGGCGGCCTGCGCGCACGCTGCCGTGACAAGCCATGGTCGCCGCCACGTCGGCAAGTTTTTCGTGCAAGGTGACGACCTCGCCCCATTCGGCCAGATCGTCGCCCAAATCCTGCACCAGTTTGCGCACATCGACCTTGCCCAGCATGGCGGGCGTTTCGCGCACCACTAAAGCGCCGTCGCCGAAGGGTTCCAGCACCAAGCCCAAGGCCTTGAACTCGTCGGCGCGTTTGACCAAGCGTGCCGCGGTCCCTTCGTCCAGTTCCACCACTTCGGGCAGCAACAAGCCCTGGCTGGGGATCGCGCCCTGAGCCATGGCGGTTTTCATACGCTCATACACCAGCCGTTCGTGGGCGGCGTGCTGATCGACGATGACGATGCCGTCCGCCGTCTGTGCGATGATATAAGTTTCATGTACTTGGCCGCGCGCCACACCCAACGGAAAATCCTGGACCGCGTCGTCGCTCAAATCGCTGGGCTCTTCATGGCGCGCGCTGGGGGCTTGATCCATGCGATAGAGCGGAGCCTGAAAGGCCGCCGCCCGGTCGGCCAACCCCGAAGGCACATGCCCACCCCCGCCTTGAGGAAAAGCGCGGCCCTGAACGTGATGGGGCGCGGCGCCGCCAGCGCCACGGCCTTGTACAGCGCCCAGCGCCGCATGGGATACGGTGGTGGAAGCGCGATGTCCGGCATCGGCCAGCGCATGTTTGAGCGCCCCGACGATCAAGCCGCGCACCAAGCCGGAATCGCGAAAGCGCACCTCGGTCTTGGCCGGATGCACGTTGACGTCCACATCTTCGGGATCGATGTCCAGATACAGCGCCACATACGGATAACGGTCATGGGCCAGAAAATCTCGATACGCGCCGCGCACCGCACCGACGAACAGTTTATCTTTCACCGGGCGTCCGTTGACGAACATGAACTGTTGGGTAGCGGTCCCGCGATTAAGCGTCGGCAAGCCGATAAACCCGCTGAGCCGCATGCCGTCGCGTACGGCTTCGATTTCGATGCAATTATCGGCAAAGTCTCGGCCCATCACCTGCGCCAAGCGGCCTAAGCGCTGGTCAAACAAATCGCCCTCAGCCGGGGCTAGACGAACGTGCGAACGCTCGCCATCCGCAAGGGTGAAGCCCACGCCCGGATGCGCCATCGCCAAACGGTTGACCATCTCGATCGCCAAGGTGAGTTCGGTGCGCGGCGATTTCAAAAATTTCAAGCGTGCGGGCGTGGCATAAAACAGATCGCGCACTTCGATGCGCGTGCCTTGAGCGTGCGCAGCGGGTTGCGCTTCGCCAACTTTCCCGCCTTCGAGACTGAGCGACCAGGCGCTGTCGGAACCGTGTTTGCGCGACGTGATCAACACCCGCGCCACCGCGCCGATGCTGGGCAGCGCCTCGCCGCGAAAGCCCAGCGATTTGATGTGCACCAGATCATCGTCGGGCAGTTTCGAGGTGGCGTGACGTTCCACCGCCAGCGCCAATTCTTGCGCCGTCATGCCGCAACCGTCGTCGCTGACGGCGATCAGGGTGCGCCCGCCGTCGCGCAATTGAATGTCGATATTGACCGCGCCCGCGTCGAGGCTGTTCTCGACCAATTCCTTTAACGCCGCAGCAGGGCGCTCCACCACCTCGCCGGCGGCGATTTGATTAACTAAGGTTTCGGGCAGGCGGCGAAGGGTCATGACAGGGTTATGATTATCCAGGGAATCGGTGAGCTTTCGGATTCCAGATTACCATATCGAGGCTGGCGACAAAGCCCCCGCTTAATAAGGCCGTCATGGGGTCGGCGTGACGCCCTGAGGTTTGCCCACAACGATGACGTCGAGCATATCCGCCCGCAACACTTGAGCCGCCACGCGTTTAACATCGTCCAACGTCACCGCTTCGATATAGGCGTTGCGCTTTTCAAGATAATCAATGCCTAAATTGTTGGTTTGCATGGCCACCAATACGCTGGCGATTTTATCGGTGGATGTGAAGCTGAGCGGGAACGAGCCGGTCACATTGGTTTTAGCGCGATCCAGTTCGTCTGCCGTCAAATCGCCCCCGGCCATGCGCCGCCATTCGTCACGGATGATCTTAACGGTTTCGCCGACTCGCGCGTTTTCCGTACCCGCGCTGCCGACGATCAATCCCGCTCGGTCGAGCGGATAAAGATTGGAGCCGACGCTATAGGCAAGGCCGCGCTTTTCACGCACTTCTTCGTACAGACGCGACGTAAAGCTGCCGCCGCCTAAAATATGGTTCATGATCAACGTGACGTAATAATCAAGATCGTCGCGTTTTGGCCCGGCATGGCCAAACACGATGGCGCTTTGCACCACATCCATTTCGATCACGGCCAACCGGCCCGTGACCTTGGGCGCAATGTCGGCGGCGCGTTTCACCTGGGGTTCGGCGGGCAAATGGGCGAAAGCCCGGTCCAGCAGTCGGCCCAAACGATCCGGCGTGATGTCGCCCACCACACCGATTTTCAAATTGCCGCGCGCCAGACGTGTGGCCACGAACGCGCGCAGATCATCGGCGGTAATCGCGGCCACGTTTTCCTCGCTGCCTTCGGAACGCAAAGCATATCCATGCCCGGAAAAGAAGCCCCTGAACAATTCTTCAAAGGCGAGGGTATCCGGGTCTTCGCGATCATGCCGAATGCCCGCTTGGATTTGACTTTTTAGACGCGCCACCGGCTCGTCATCAAAACGCGGCTCGGTCAGCGCCAAACGCAACAGATCAAAGGCTAAATCTTCAGTTTCGCTCAACGTTTTAAGATTGCCGCTGAATTCGTCGATCCTGGCATTGAAGCGCAGATGAATGGCATTGTCGGTCAGGCGTTGCTGAAAAGCCCGGCTATCCAAATCGCCCGCGCCTTCATCCATCGTGCCGGCCGCCAAATTGGCCAAACCGGATTTACCCACAGGGTCCAATTCCGTACCACCGGCAAAGGCGAACTGCATGGATAACAAGGGATTGGCGTGATCTTCAACCAGCCAAGCCTCGATGCCGCCTGGGCTGACGACGCGCACGACATCCACCGCGTGGGCGTTGATCGGCAACGCGAGCAGCAAAACCGCAATAAAAAGTTTCGCCACCTTCATGAGCCGCGTCCTTCATCCGGCAACAGCTTGGTCGTGATGCGGCGCGGATCGGTCAACACCTGCGCCAACGCATCGAGCACGTCTTGTTCGCGGATTTCGCGAATATGATCGGGCCAGTCTTCCACGGTCATCAAAGAATGCCCGGCGGCACGCGCCGAGCCGATGGTATACGCGCCAGATTTCATTTCATCGCGCGCAAATACCGCGCTCGATATCATGCGTTTTTTGATGCGATCCAGTTCACCCTGTTCGAAACCTTCATCCAACAGGCGCTGCGCCTCGGCCCGCACGGCATCCGCCAAAGCATCCACATCCACGTCGGGCTGGGGACTGGCATGAAACATGAAAGCTCCATCGCCCCGCGCTCCGGAATTATAATACGCGCCCACACTGACGGCCATGGGCTGATCAATCACCAGCTTACGATACAGCCTGGAAGTCGCGCCACCGCCCAAAACCTCGCCCAACAGTTCCAGCGCCACGACGCGTTTGACGTCGCCGTTGGTATATGAGGGCTGCAATACCGTTTGCGTCCAACCGGGCTGAGGCACGCGGGCGTCTTTCAGCACCGTCTCGCCACCTTCGATGGCGCCATTCACAACCAGCGAAGGGCGCGGCGCAAGTTTTGCCGGGGCAATAACCCCATAGTGTTTTTGCGCCAGACGCCTGACGTCATCAACATTCACATCGCCCGCCACCACCAAGATGGCGTTGTTCGGCGCATAATGCTCTTTATAGAACGCCAGAACGTCTTCGCGGGTCAGTGCCGCCACTTCATCGCGCCAGCCGATGATCGGGCGACTGTAGGGGTGATCTTTGGGATATAGTTTTTGTTGCGCTTCGACGCGCAGACGCGCGCCGGGATTGTTTTCGATGCGCTGATTACGTTCTTCCAACACCACGTCGCGTTCGGTTGCGACGTCAGCCGCGTCCATTGCCAAATTGGACATGCGATCCGCTTCCAGCTCCATCACCATTCCCAGGCGATCGGCGGCGACAGTTTGGTGATAGCCCGTATAGTCATAAGTGGTGAAGGCGTTTTCCTGGCCGCCGTGCTGGGCGAGGATGCGCGAAAACGCGCCGTCGGGGTTTTTCGCCGTGCCTTTGAACATCAGATGTTCCAACAGATGCGCGACGCCAGACTTGCCCTTGGGTTCATCGGCAGAACCGGCTTTATACCACACCATATGCAAAACCACCGGCGCGCGGTGATTGGGCAACACCACGACTTCCATACCGTTGTCGAGCGTGAAGCTCGTCGGATTGAAGACGTCGGCCCTAGCTTCGGCAATCGCACCGGCCAGCAAAAATATCGCACAGATCGCGAGGAAAGGTCTCATCATGATGAACCGTTCTACGAAGAAATTTTGGCAACAAAATGGTCGAAAAAAAGGGTCGGCGTCAACCGACCCTCAATCACCCCTGAAAGGGCGCAAAATCAATTGAACCAGCCTCTAATGACGCTGCCCAAACCCTTTTTCTCTTGCACATCAATCATCGGCGTTTCGCCTTCGTTGATGGGTTTGCCCAGCGCTTGGTTTTCCTGAATGCGCTTGGCCTCATTTTGAGGGTCAACCACAGTGGTTCTCGTCGCGGCCTCATCGCCATACATCAGCTTTTCCATAAACCTGACGTCTTCATTGGCGTAAGCCGAGGTTTCGCGTTCCACGATATCGCGAATTCCAGGTTCGGCGCGCCCGGCCCCCGCCATGGACAACAACACGGATGTGCCGGGTGTCGACGCCTCAATCGACTGCACCGGCGTTGCCGACGGGCCCAATAGAACACGGCGCGCATCATCACGCGTGGTGACGGCCCCGGATTCATCGGCTTTGCCATCGGAAGGCGGGCGCAGACCGTACTCTGGCGGCATGGTCAACGGCGCACGCGTGTACACCGCGAACTCATCCGGTGCGGCCTTCGTTTGCGTCAATGCTTTGCGCGCCCCATCGCAGCCCGTAAGCAACGTTGCGGCGGCAAGGGTCAAGATCACTGCGGTCGATTTTTTCATGGGCCGATTGAACCTCGTAATTTTGGTCATTTTAAGGCTTTTCGCCCTTATTAAACAAGGATTCTAAAATCAAGATCGCCGCGCCGACGGTAATTGCACTATCGGCGACGTTAAACGCGGGCCAATGATATCCCAAAACATGAAAATCTAAAAAGTCCACAACCGCGCCGAAACGAACCCGATCGATCACATTGCCCAAAGCCCCGCCGATAATCGCCGCCAAGCTCAGCGCCGCCAAACGGGTTTCGGCTTTCTTCATCCAAAAAAACAAAAACACCGAAATTACAAGGGCTAAGCCCGTCAATATCCAAGCACCCCAGGCACTTGCCCCACCGAACATGCCGAAGCTGATGCCCTGGTTCCACACCAGCACCAAGTTAAAAAACGACAAAACCTCGATCATGTGTGGAGTTTCGCCAAACAGATCCAATACAATCCATTTGCTGATTTGATCTAAAACCATAACGAGCGCGATCATGCCCAAACCTTGGCGCAAAAATGCGCCATTCTGGGCCTGCGTCACCGGGGCCATGGGCGAATCGTTCATGCGCCGCTGTTTCCTGTACGGGCGGCCAGATGATCCACGGCATCGGCGCAGCGGCCACAAACGGTGGCATGCGCCGGGTTGGCACCCACATCCTGCGTGACCCTCCAGCAGCGTTCGCACTTTTCGCCTGAAGCCTGGGCCGGAACGACGCCGACGCCGGCCACGTCAGCCAAGGTAAAGGCGCCGTGGGGGGCTTCGCCTTCGATCAGTTCCGCCGCCGAAGTGATGGATATTTCCGCCAAATCCACGCCGTTCATCGCCGCAATGTATTCGGCAGCGGCATAGACCTTGGGCGCAGCCTGCAAGCTTGAGCCGATGCGTTTTTCCGCGCGTTCGATTTCCAGCGCCCCCGTCACCACGCGGCGCAGATCGCGCACCCGCGCCCACTTGGCTGCTAACGCGTCGTCTTGCCATTCATCCGGCACATCGGGGAACAGGCATAAATGCACGCTGTCGGAATCGGGATAACGGGCCAACCATGCTTCTTCGGCGGTGAAGCAGATAAACGGCGCCAGCCATGTGGTCAGGCAATTGAAGATTTCATCCAACACCGTGCGGCAGGCGCGGCGCAGGGTTGAATCTTGGCGTTCGCAATAGAGCGTGTCTTTGCGGATATCAAAATAAAACGCGCTCAGTTCGACGGTGCAGAAATTGTTAAGCTCGGCAAACAGCGGGTGAAATTGAAAATCCGTGCAGGCCTTCTTCACCTTTTTATCCATAGCCCACAAACGGTGCAGCACCCAGCGTTCCAGCTCCGGCATCTGCGCGAAGGGCAGACGCTCGTTATCACTGAAGCCATCCAGAGCGCCCAGCAGATACCGCAACGTATTGCGCAACCGGCGATAGACGTCGGCTTGGCTTTTGATGATGTCGGGACCGATGCGCAGATCGTCGGAATAATCCGAACCCACCACCCACAGGCGCAGGATATCGGCGCCGAACTCATCGTTCACATCTTGCGGCGAAGTGACGTTGCCCATGGATTTGGACATCTTGCGACCGTCTTGATCCAACACGAAGCCATGCGTCAGCACCGCATCGTATGGCGCGCGCCCGCGTGTGCCGCAGCTTTCCAGCAACGACGAATGGAACCAGCCGCGATGCTGGTCAGAGCCTTCGAGGTACAAATCGGCGGGCCACTTCAAATCGGGGCGTTGTTCCAACACAAAAGCATGGGTGGAGCCGGAATCGAACCACACGTCCAAAATGTCGGTGACCTGATCGAAATCTTCGGCTTTATATGCGTTGCCTAAGAAATCTTGCGCATCGTGGGTGAACCAGGCGTCCGCGCCCTCGGCTTTGAAGGCTGCGATGATGCGATCCATCACCGCTTGGTCGCGCAACGGCTCGCCGCTGGCTTTGTTGACAAACACCGCGATGGGTACGCCCCACGCGCGCTGGCGCGATACGCACCAGTCGGGACGTTCAGAAATCATGGCATTCAGGCGGTTTTTACCCTGCGCGGGAATGAAGCGGGTATCTTCAATGGCCTTCAACGCCTTGATGCGCAAGTTCGACTTTTCCATCGAAATAAACCACTGCGGCGTATTGCGGAAAATCACCGGGGCCTTGGAACGCCACGAATGCGGATAACTGTGCTCGATGCGATCGGTGGCGAGCAACATACCCAATTCGTCCAATTTATCCGCCACCGCTTTGTTGGCGGGAAACCGGGTTTTCTTTTTCTTGTCGTCGAAAACCAGCACCGGCAGACCTTCGAACATCGGCACTTGCGCCGTGTAGGTGCCATCGGCGTTAACGGTATCGGGCACCGGAACGCCGTGTTCCATACCCAACACCCAGTCGTCGGCACCATGGCCGGGGGCGATGTGCACAATGCCGGTGCCGGTATCCAAGGTAACGAAGCCACCCTTCAACGCACGCACCTCGAACTCATAACCGTGGCCGTGAAATGGATGGTTGCACACCACGCCGTCCAGGCCCTTGTGCGAGGCAATCTTCGTCCACTCAACAATGCCCGCGTCCGTCGCCACTTGCTCGGCCAGCCCCTCGGCGACGATCAGCTTTTCGCCCACACGGGCGCGGCTATCCTCTTTGACCGCCTTGACTTCATATACGCCGTAATCGAAATCGCCATACGCCACCGCGCGGTTGCCGGGGATGGTCCACGGCGTGGTGGTCCAGATCACCACACACGCACCTTGCATCGCGGCGATAGGAGCCTTGGCCACCAGAAAACGCACGAAGATGGTCGGCGAGCTGTGATCGTGGTATTCGACCTCGGCTTCGGCCAGCGCGGTTTTTTCCACCACCGACCACATCACCGGCTTGGCCCCTTTGTATAAAGAGCCATCCATCAAGAACTTGCCGATTTCGGCGACGATTTGCGCTTCGGCGGCGTGCGTCATGGTGGTGTAGGGATTGTCCCAATCGCCGATGACGCCCAAGCGTTTGAATTCCTCGCGCTGCACGTCGATCCAGTGGGCGGCGAATTCGCGGCATTCCTGACGGAATTCAACCACCGGCACGTCATCTTTGTCTTTGCCTTCGGCGCGGTATTTTTCTTCGATCTTCCACTCAATCGGCAGGCCGTGGCAATCCCAGCCGGGCACATAGTTGGCGTCTTTGCCCATCATCTGCTGGGAGCGCACGATCACGTCTTTAAGAATTTTGTTCAACGCATGGCCGATGTGCAGATGGCCATTGGCGTAGGGCGGGCCATCGTGCAGCACGAACTTCTCACGCCCCTTGCCCGCTTCGCGGCTTCGGGCATACATGTCCATCTTTTCCCAACGCGCCAGGGTTTCCGGCTCACGGCTTGGCAGGCCTGCGCGCATGGGGAATTCGGTCTGGGGCAAAAATACCGTGTTTTTATAATCGGTCGTCATGGGGTTCTAAGTCTCGGCTGGCCATAAGTGGAAAATTGAGGTGTCTTTTTAGCCCTATTTGCTGAGGATTTCTCTAGCTTTCTCGCAATCTTTGGCAATTTGCGCTTTGAGCGCGTCGAGACCGTCGAATTTTCGCTCGTCGCGCAGGCGTTCGACCAACTGAACGCGCAGGTGCTTACCGTACAAGTCGCCCGAAAAATCGAATAAATGCGCCTCCAACACCACGTCGTCTTCGGCGTGAAAGGTCGGACGGCGGCCAAAATTGGCGACGCCGTCGATCCACGCCGTCTCCAAGCCTTCATCCAGGCCCGCACGGATGGCGTAAACCCCAGTGGCGGGGCGCAGAAAATCGCCTAAATGCATATTGGCGGTGGGAAAACCCAATTTTCGACCTCGTGCGTCGCCGTGTTCGATACGACCCTCCAGCTCAAACGGGCGGCCCAACACATGCCGTGCGCCCTGCACATCGCCCGCTTGCAAATATTCGCGCACCCGCGTCGATGAATAAACGATGCCCTGTTCATCCACCACTTTAGGCACGGCGGTAAACCCGAACCCACGCGCACGCCCCATATGCAGCAATGTGTCGCAATCGCCCTGACGCTTTTTACCGAATTGAAAATCATAGCCCGACACCACATGGCTCGCGCCCAAGCCCTTGACGATCACCTCGTCGACGAAGGCTTCCGCCGTAAGACCCGCAAAATCGAGATCGAAGTGCTGCACCAGCAATTCGTCCACACCTAAACTTTCGATCATATGCGCCTTGGTGCGCATGGTGGTAAGGCGGAACGGCGCAGCGTTGGGTTTGAATAGGCTATCGGGATGCGGCTCGAACGTCATCACCGCCCATGGCTTGCCTTGCGCGCGCGCTTTCGCCCCGGCTTCACGGATCACCACCTGATGACCCTTGTGAAGACCGTCGAAATTGCCGATGGCGACAACACAGCCCCGCGCGTCCTCTGGCAAATCGGTATAGTGTCTGAATATCCTCATGGTGCGCGAAAGGTGCCGCCCCCTCCGCCTGGGGTCAAGGGAAAATACGGACTCGCTCTGGAAATTACCGAAAAAGCTCGCCTAACCCTTTGCCGGGGGACGGCGCGGTTTCAGGCGCGGTTCGGTACTGAGCACCCGCCGCCCCGGTTTGGGAACGGCTTTTTTAAGCGGTGCAGGGCGCGGATTTTGTCCGAGCGCTTCTTGATCGTCAAACAGTGCGGCTTGGCGGTCGCGTACCTCGCCCCGCCGCTCGATCATTTCCAGGGTGCGCGCAACAATGGCGTGGCGCATCGGCGCCCGCATGGTTTTCAACACGTGTTGGCGGGAAATGACGTTAAACGCCGCCTGGGCATCCTTGGCCCCGAAACGCCGGTCGATCCAGCGCAGGTAAGCCGCAATCGTCCACGGATGGGCGGGCAGCGCCTTCAGTTTGCGCTGGGCGCACCACGATTTGAATTCGCTCCAACCTTGGTTTTGTGTTTGCGGGCGAGTGGCCATGATTTCCCAGCTTAATCGATTAACGCCGTAAATTCATCCCCAACGCGACTGCGCTCATGGCGGCAAGCACATGTTTGAGGGTGTGGCCGGAGACCGCCCCGCCCAGCAGCTGCAACACTTGCTCATCGAAATATTCCGCCACCTTGGCCAAGGCGTAAAAAACAAAAGCCGCACCGATAGCGCGCCAGCCGATGGCGGCGCGATCGGAATCAAACATCCCCATCATGGCGGGAAGCATGATCATGGGCAGAAACTGGACAAGCGCATAAGCGCGCAAATCGCCGACACCCGCAAGCTCGCTTTGACGCCAATACAAAACGCTGGCCAAGCCCAATACAACCAAAACCGGCAATACATAACGCACGCCGATCTTGGCATCGATCCGCTCTGCGATGACGGCTGAAAATACCCCCATAAAGGCCACCGCCATGGGCAGACGGTCCCAAAACAAGGTCGCATTATCGGGAGCCCAGTGATAATAGGCCGAGCCGGGTGCAACCAACATCACACCCGCAAAATACACCGTCAATGGAATGTATACGGTTTCATCGCGACGTCGGCGCAATCCCCACAGCCCATATAATCCCGCCGCCAAAAATGCCCCGTTGGATACGACGTCGCCAAAGTTGGCAATACCCCACCATCCGCGCAGATCGGAAAAATGGTGATAGGCCGGGTCTTGAGCCATGGGCGGCACAAGGATAAACACGAGAGCAACGATTAGCGCGCCCGCCCCGCCGAGCGCCCAGGCCTTTTGTCGTTCGGTCGTTTGGGTGAGCGCCGGGACGGTCATTCGGGCGCTTCCATTTGTGTTTTCGCCAATTCCAACACGGCGGGATAATCGGTCTTGCCGCTGCCCAACAACGGCAGGGCTTTGACGACAACAATCGATTTCGGCACCATGATTTCGGCGATGCCCTTGTCGCGAGCGACGTTGAGCAGTTCATCACGATTGGCCCCTTCCGCTTCACTCACCAACACCACCTGTTCGCCCTTGCGCGCATCGGGTAAGGTCACGGCGGCATGGCGCGCATCGGGCCAAGCCTTGATGGCCAAATCCTCGACCAGACCCAACGACACCATTTCCCCCGCCACCTTGGCGAAGCGCTTGGCGCGCCCGACAATGCTGACAAACCCATGCTCGTCAATATTGACGATATCGCCGGTGTCGTACCAACCCTCTTCGGGTGGCACCAGTTGACCGGGATTATCCGCCAGCAAATACCCCTTCATCACGTTGGGACCACGCACCACCAACGTTCCACCCGCATCAATACCCGGCATAGGTTCGAGTTTATGATCGATCCCCGGCAACAGTCGGCCAACCGTTCCCAATTTAAAGTGCATCGGCGTGTTGAACGACAACACCGGACTGGTTTCGGTCGCGCCATAACCTTCTAAAATGCGAAGTCCGAATTTTTCCGAAAATGCCTTGCGCGTTTCGTCTTTGACCCGTTCCGCGCCCGCACAGACATAGCGCACCTTGAAAAAATCATACGCATTAGCGGCGCGCACGTAACCCGCCAAAAACGTATCGGTGCCGAAGATGATGGTAGCACTGGTATCGTAGACCAATTCCGGCACCACGCGAAAATGCAACGGCGACGGATAAAGGAACGTGCGCACCCCCGCCAACACCGGCAGGATCAGGCTGATCGACAATCCGAATGAATGAAAGATCGGCAAGGCGTTGAACACCACATCGGTGGGGTTAAACTCGATGCGCGCCGCCAACTGATAGCGATTGGCAAGCAGGTTGTCGTGGCTCAGCACCACGCCTTTGGGTACGCCTTCGGACCCGGACGTAAACAATACCGCAGCGGGCGATTGCGTATCCGCAATAAAGCCTTTGTGCCAAATGTGCGCGGCAAAGGCCGAAATCATCGCCGCTTTGAGTTTGTCCATCAAGCCGAGCCCGGCTTTAAGGTCTTCCAGCCACACGATATGCGCCTGTTTAGCCAAAACTTCGATGGCATCTTCAAGCTTTGCCGCCTCGATAAAGGCTTTCGACGTCAACACCACCTTAACCTCGGCAATCGTGATCGCCGACACCATGTTGCCTGAGCCGCTGGTGAAATTCAGCATCGCGGGCACCCTTCCGGTGGCCTGCAACGCAAAAAACGTCACCACCGCGCCCACCGAATTGGGCACCAGCATGCCTACGGTTTCGCCGGGCTTGGTTATTTTTGTCAACGCGCGACCCAACGCAATGGAACCGCTCACCAACTGGCCATAACTGAGTGGCGTGCGATTGATGTCTTCCAAGGCAATTTTGCTTGACCCATGAACGATGCGTGTATCCAACAAGGCATCGAATAAGGTTTGACGCTGACGACGCGATTCAAACATCAAATCGCTCATCACGTCATAAAGTTCCAACCCCGCTTGTGTGCGGCGGCGCGCACCCTTGAATTCTTCGTTCACCGTCAACCGCCGGGGCGGCAGAATGGTCAAGGTGATCTTGGGAAAGCAGCGTTGGCGCACGGTACCCTTGAGCCTGGAAAAATATGTGAACTCGGCGCCTTCGATGCGGACCGGCAACACGTCGGCATCCGCCATGTCGGCGACCATGGCGGGTCCTTCATATACTTTCATCAGGCCGCCGGTTACCGTGATGCGGCCTTCGGGGAAAATCACGCATTTCTTCCCTTCGGCCACTTTATGGATCAAACCTTTCAACGACAGCGGTTTGGCCGAATCCATTGGGAAGGCTTCAACCAAAGCCAAGAACGGCTTTACCCACCACTTGGCTGCAATTTGAGTATTGATGGCGAACAACGGTTTTTCAGGCAGAAATGCGGCCAATAAGGCGGCGTCCAGAAAGGACACATGATTGACGACAATCACCGCCCGGTCACCCACCGCCTGCCAATGCTCCAGGCCTTTAATCTCGGCGCGAAACGCCAACTTAAAGATCCAACGCAATGCCGCCTTGAGCAATTCGTCGGGCAACAGCTTGACGATATACAGCGCTACGCCTGCATTGGCGATTGCAAGCCAGAAAAAGATGCCCGGCACGCTCAAACCGCCCGCCAGCAATAGCGCCACGACCAGCGCACTCGCCACCATGAACAGAGCGTTATAGATGTTGTTGGCGGCGATATCGCGGGCGCGATACGTCTCATCGCCATGGCTTTGTAAAATTGCGTACAGCGGCACGATATACAAACCGCCGCAAATGGCGATCATCAGCAAATCAGCGGTGATGCGCAGGCCGATGGGCGCGGCGATAAATGCTGCCACGCTCACACCGCCATCGATTCCGACTAACGTACTGGCGAAATAGAGATCAACCATGAACGCGGTCATGGCCAGCGCGGCGAATGGCACGTATTTGGCCGTGATCTCGCCCTTCAACAACTTACCGCACAACATTGATCCGATGCCGATACCGATGGAGAAAATGGCGAGGAACAGCGTCACCACCCCTTCGTCACCGCCGAGATTGACCTTGGCGAAGGTGGGAAATTGGCTGATGAACGTGGCCCCCACGAGCCAGAACCACGAAATGCCCAGAATGGACAAAAACACGTCGCGCTGCTTGGCCGCGTGACGCAACATTCCCACCGTGCCGGCAAACACATTGGCGTTAAGTTTAATGGTTTCTCCTGCACCGGGGGCGGGCGGGATGAACAGGCTGGCGATAAACCCCAGCATGGCGATGCCGACCACCAATGCCGATACAATACTAATTCCGTGATCGGTCAAAATCAGCAGCCCGCCCGCAATGGTGCCAATCAAAATGGCGAGAAACGTGCCCGCTTCGATCAACGCATTTGCCGAGATTAGCTCATCTTCGCCCAAATGCTGGGGCAAGATGGAATACTTCACCGGCCCGAACACCGTCGATTGCGTGCCCATCAAAAACAAAACAAGCATCAAAATCCATGGATTGGCGACCCAAAAGGCCAGCACCGCGCCGCCCATGATGACAATTTCAGCGAACTTGACCGCCCTTGCGATGGCGGCCTTATCGAAACGGTCGGCGACTTGCCCCGCCCAGGCGCTGAATAGAAAAAATGGGGCGATAAAGATACCCGCCGCAGCAGTCACCAACAGCGGTCCGTTCAGACCGGTGCGCGCCGCCAGATCGAACGTGATCAGCATCACCAACGCGCTTTTGAAAAGATTATCGTTGGCCGCGCCCAAAAACTGGGTCACGAACAACGGCAGAAAGTGTCGCTTCAGCATCAAATGCTGCATGTCACTGGTCATCGTTCATTCCCTGCATTCAGTCTTCCCCGGCCTTTAGCCGTCAACGCCTAAACACTCAGCATCAACGCCGCCAACAGTATGGCCCAAAAAGACCATCCAAAACATTTTATGACTGAAACCTTATTCCTGTGACGATATTTTTCCCCGCTCACGTTCGAGATGAGGGGGGCAGCATCCGGTCTGCGGCCAAACTTTGGTTTGGCCCGAGGTT
>Ga0299912_10001808_pt1 | contig 17300 bp, 13 predicted proteins | sample RVTome_2_FD_207667 | JGI IMG/M metagenome (GOLD analysis project Ga0299912, IMG submission 207667) | Soil microbial communities from uranium-contaminated site in the Upper Colorado River Basin, Wyoming, United States - RVT95D214 (version 2) ... | reverse complement strand
AGCCTTTGCCCAGGGATGATTGAACAAGATCGCGGCGGGACCATTCTTTGAGCAGGAAGCTCGCCGGATTCCGGACGATCAGGCCGTCCACAAGCCGTCGGCCTGTCCGGTCGGAGAGGGGGAGGTCGAGGACGATTTTTTCGGCCCGGCTGAGGTTGTCGAGGTATTGAAAATAGTCGTTCTCGACTTTTCTCATGGCCCGCTCGAACCGGTCGATCCCGGAGAACAAGCGTCGGTTCTGCTCGATCTCATAGCCTTCCTCAGACTTGGCGTAAAGAAAGCTCATGAATCTCAAACCCTGAGCGATGCGTTCCTGGTTGATCTCCGCCTCCTCCTTCCTGGCCCCGGAGAAAAGGGCCCGCAGGATGGAGTAGGGAGTTGAAGACAGATCGATATCCTTGGGAAGGGACGCTGAATCGACGAGGCGGGTGTAGCGGGCGATCCTCTCCAGCGAGGCGTTTATCCGTCCGACCTCAAGAAGTTTGAGGGTCAGGAAAATTGAAGCCAGCGAGTCGAAATCAGGAAGCCGATGGGTGATGATGCGGAGGGAAGGCAACACATCGCCAGGGGCGGGCCCCCGAAATAAGCGGAGATGGTCGAGGACGAGCTCGGGATGCTTGGCGATGAGGGAGGTCGTGCATTCGGGCTCTGCTTCAGGATGGTGGTGGTCGATGACCCCGGGGACCGTCCTCATCCCCACGTCCAAGACGATCGTCGCCGGTTGGGGGTCGAACCGCTCTCCATAGGGGACGAACTCGTAAATCAGGTCCATTCTTTTAACCTATCGGGCGGCCGCGCTCGCTGCGGCCCCCGGCGTCCTCCAGAAAACGGACGATCTTGGCACTCCCTGAGGGGAACGGGTAGCGCTTCAGGGCCTTGAGGAACACCCAGCGGATGTTTTTCTTTTTGAATCTCCGGGGACCGGTTAGCTCGCATTCAAAGGCAAAAAGGGTGACCCGAAATCGGGTGTAAGCATGGCGAACCTTGAGGAGCAGCCGGCCGACCTTCACTTCGGCATCAAGCTCCTCATGACACTCGCGCTGCAGCGCCCCGCGAAGGCTTTCTCCTTTTTCCCTTTTCCCGCCCGGGAATTCCCAGAGTCCGGCCATCAGCCCATGGGGAGGCCTCTTCTGAATGAGGTAACGGCGTCCGTCCCCGATGATGGCCACGACGGTCTCGATCTCCTGGATATTCCTCTTCTTAGGAGTGGGGATGATTTCCTGTTCCCCACACTTAAAGGCCAGGCAAAAACGCTGCACCGGACAGAGAAGGCAGCTCGGGTTTCTAGGCCGACAGACCAGCGCTCCGAGTTCCATCATGGCCTGGTTGAAGTCGCCGCCGTTTCGGGCCGGGAATATCGCCCGGACCCGCTCGAGAAGGATTTTGTCAAGGCGCGGGCTGAACTGGCCTCGAAGCCCGGCCAGCCGCATCACCACCCGCCGGACATTGGCGTCCAGGACCGGCACGGGCTGGCCGTAGGCGATGCTGAGGACGGCCGCCGTGATATAGGGACCAAACCCCGGCAGGGCAATGAGAGCTTCATAGCTGTTCGGGACCTGGCAGGCGTTCTGCCGGCACATCATCCGGGCCGCCTGATGCAGGTTTCCGGCGCGCTGGTAGTATCCCAACCCTTCCCAGGTTTTCAGGACCCTTTGCCGGGAAGCCCGGGCCAGGGCTTCCATGCTGGGAAAGAGATTGAGCCACTTTTTGTAATAGGGGATTACGGCCGAGGCCGTGGTCTGTTGCAGCATGACTTCGGAAACCCAGATCTTGTAGGGATCTTTGGTCTGGCGCCAGGGAAGCTCGCGCTTATGGACCTTATACCAACGGCTGAGCTCTTTTCTCAAGACTGCGTTCGATCCGGCAGAAGAGCGGGCTTTCTAATTGCCTTCCTTTTTTTCTTCCGGCGGCGCCGGCTTCCAGTCTTTGGCTTCCTTGGGCAGTTCGCCCAAAAAAGCGGCGTCTACGCGGAACAGATATTCGAGGTCCGGGTTCTTCAGGACGACCTGCTTTTTTTCCGGATCTTCGGTCCCAACCAGGACTCGGAATTCTTTCTCGGCTTCCCCATCCTTGGTCCAGACGGTCACTTCTGCCTGAGGCTGGGCTAGGCCATAAGTCTGGAGGTCGGCCGGCGAGTCGATAAACTCGACCGCCTCCAGGCTCTCGACCTTGCGGATAAAGGTTTCGACGCGCGAAGCGTCCGCTTCCTCTTGGGCGGATCCCTCGAACCTCCACTTGGCCTCTTTGTCTTTGCTCACAGTCAGAGTGAGCTCCCCCCGTTTGACAAGGATTTTGCTGGCCTCCCAGCTGTTGAAGACGACGACCTGCTTCTCCCTGAGATCCTCGGCCTTCTTTTCGATGTCCGACAGGACCTGTCCTTCGGCGCTGACGATTTTAGTGGAGGCGGAGCTCGTCGCATAGACGGTTTCGTCCCGCTTGTGAAGGGAGAATATAACCTCTTGGTTCTTGGCCGGGAGGCTCAGGGTGACGGAGTATTCCGGTTCCTTGAGTCCGAACTTGGCGATTTCGGCCTCCTCTTTCTGCTCTGAAACAAACTCCTTGGCCCGCAGACTGGAGAGAGCTCTGAGCACGTCTTCGACCCCGCTCTTCTTGGCCAGAGCCCTGACCGGGGCTTCCAAGAACCAGTCGGCCTCCTTTTTCTTAGCCTGCCAGGACATGTCCTTGGCCTTGAGCTTGATGGTCCCGACGTCGTCCGGCTCGAACTTGAAAATATCTTTTTGCCGGAAATCGAACGTTTTCTTTTCCAGGTTGGTCTTGAGAAAGCCAGCCAGAAGAACGATTCTCTTCTCGTCCTCCCTCTTGGCGAACAGCGTGTTGTCGAGGGGATTCTCCATGCCGACGAGAAGTTTGACGGGCTGCGGTTGTCCTTTAGACCAGAGAGTGAGCTCTTTCTTCGGAATCTCATACTTGGCCGGGTCGGCCCCTTCGGCCTCAACGATTCGCTCAAAACTGAGGCTGGAAAACTCCTCGGCCAGGCGGCTGACTTCGCTGGCGTCCGCCTGGGCTTCAAGGGGCTCGATGATCACCCATTCGTCCTTGTCGTCCTTTTTGAACGTCATCGTCCCGGTCTCGTTCTTGAGGGTGATTTTTTCGACGTCCGCTGAAACCAGGTCAACGAGCTTTTTTGACTTTTCTTCGGTCTCCTTCCGGGCTTTACTCCTGGATTCAAAGAGAAGGACCACGGCCAAGAGGACGGCAAAAATAACAAAGAGGATGAGAGTTGTCTTTGGCTTCATAGCGACCTTCTCCTTAGCCAGACTGAAATCCCGAGGATGAGGATGATGAGGGGCAGAATAATGACTGAGACAAAAAAGAGAAGCCGGCCCTGGGAGGGAGTGAACTGGACCGTGCGGGGCGAGGACGTTCTCGGCTGGATAGAGATCAGGTCAGACTCCTCGGTCAGCCAGTTGACGGCGTTGAGGAAAAAGTTGCCGTTGCCGGACAGGCCAATGTACCTGTTGCTGGCAAAATCGGAGTCGCCGAAGACGGCGATCCGGCCCTCCTTTTTGGTCTCCGCGGCCGGACTCTCCTCCGCGCTTTTCTCCTCGCTTTTCCTCTCTTCTTCCGTTGCCTGTCCCTCAGGCTTCTCTAGCTCGGTCTTCTCCCCGGCCTCCTCTCCGGTTTCCGCTTTCTTTTCCTCGGGCTTGGCCTGGACGGTCGCCACAATGGCCAGAGAAATCGGTCCCTCTTTGTCCTTATCCTTATCGAAAGTCACTTCCTTCTTTTCGAGCTCTCTTTCCGACCAGGAGTTGGGGCTCGTCTTGCCGAGGACGGTGATTGTAACGCCGTCGGGTTTCTGGTCGGCCGGTTCAACGGACCGGGCATAGGGAAAGAAAGTCGCGTAGCGGAAGTTGCGGGTGATCTCGTGGGATTGGTACTCGGTGATGACCGGCATGAAATAGTCTCCCCCGAAGAGGCGTGAGATCGTGTCCACGACGACGTCGTTTTCGAGTTTCATACCCCACCCGCTGAGGTAGGGGACGAGGCCATAAGCGACCTCCGGGTCGGCCATGAAGAAAACACGTCCGCCTCCATAAATATAGGTTTGGATGGTCTCGAGCTCGTTGGGCAGGAGGTCTTTCTGAGGGCCGGGGACGACGAGCAGGGCGCAGTCCTGGGGGAAAGTTTCGGAGAGCGCCAGAGCCAGCTTCTTGGACTCATAGCCGAGCTTCTGGAGCTCGTCTTTGGCAAACGAGAATCCGACGTCCTCTGTCTGCTCGATGCTATGCTCCCCATGGCCCTCGAGGAAATAGATGACCTTCTTGCCTTTTCTGGTCGCTTTGATCAGGGCGTTGGTGAGGTCCTCTTCGGTCGAGGTGGTGACGCGGTTTTCCTGTCCGCCCACCTCCAGTATGGTGGTCCCGTCCTGGGTGATGCCGTAAGCCTTGACGAGCCCCGGATTCTTGTCGGGGTCGATGAACTCATACTTGATCTTCTTGGAGTAGTAGCTGAAGTTCTTGAGCAGGTCCTCCAGCTTGGAGCGGCTGTAATTGCCCTCGCGGAAAAAACCCTTGATCTGAACGTCCTTGTCCAGGTTCTTGAGGACCTGGATGGATTGGTCGGAGAGGCTGTGGAGCTTGGCCTCGGTGAAGTCGAACCGGAGGTTGTGCCGCGAGAGGAAATAGTTCAGGAGGACGAGGATGGCCAAGACAAGGACGACGATGAGCAGAAGGTTGCCCGAATAAAGGAAGGATTTGCGGCTGACGCTCCTCTTGAGCGAGGACAGGTTGAGAGCGATATAAACGGCGACGGCGGCGACTCCAACAACGGCCAGCACGAGAAAGACGGCCTTTCGATGCGGCCAGACCTGCATGGCAATCAGGGCCAGAAGGATAAGCCCCAGGCCTATGGTGTTGAGATTTTTCTTGAGTTTTTCCATGGCTTATCTCCAACGCCGGGATTGGATGACCGAATGGGTCAGGAAAAGCCCGAAGAAGGCGAAGCTCGCATAATAGACCACGTCTTTGGTATCCAGGATTCCCCGGGTCATGTCGTCGAAGTGCTGGAAGATGGAGAGATAGTTGAGGACGTCTTTCCACATGCCGGAGGCCGAGTAGGCCGCCCAGTTGAGGATCCAGAACAGGAGCAAAGCGCCGAAGGTCAGGATGGCCGAAACGATCTGATTCTCGGTGAGCGAGGAAAAGAAAACCCCGGCCGCGATAAAAGCGGCCCCCATGAGCAGAAGCCCCAGGTAGCCGTTCAATATCTGGGGAAACTCAGGATTTCCGAAGGCGAAGCTGAAGACCGATAGGACACCCGTCAGCGCCAGCATGGCGACCAGGACCGCCAGGGCGGCCAGGTATTTGCCCAGGATAATCTGGCCGACGCTGACCGGGGAAGTGAACAGCAATTCATCCGTCCCGGTCTTCTTTTCTTCGCTGAAGAGCCTCATTGTCAGCAGGGGAAGCATCAGCAGGAGGATGATGCTCATGTTGTGGAAGAGGGGCGTGTAGACCATCTGGTTGATGTTCATCTGCTGGGCGTAGTAGGGGTTTTGGGCCATCTGGATGGCCTGAGAGTTGAACCACGAGAGCGCGCTGGAGAAGAAAAAACCCACCAGGACCAGGAAGACGGCGATGACCACATAGGCGATGGACGAAGTGAAATAGGTCTTGATCTCCTTCTTGGCGATGTTCCAGATGTTCTTCATTGCTCGCCTCCTCCCGAAACGACGCGCAGATAGAGGTCCTCGATGTTCATGGCCGCGGTCCTCATCTCCAGAAGTCCCCAGTCCTTTTCCACGGCCATCCGGGATACGCTTTCCCGGAGGTCCTTTCCAGGATTCCATTCGATCGCCAGCTCTCCGTTGTGGCGGGAGACTTTCTCAACGCCCGGGATGGTCTTGAGGACCGACATGGCGTCCTCATGCCCCCTCCGGAGTCTGAGGATGACTCTGTCTTTCTCGCGGAAGGAAGCGGTCAGTTCCTCGAGCGAGCCGGAAGCCATCAGCCGGCCTTCATTAATGATGACAACGCCGTCGCAGGTCTGGGTCACTTCGGCCAGGATGTGGGTCGAGAGGATGATCGTGTGCTCGCCCTTGAGTGCCTTGATCAGCTGCCGGATCTCGATGATCTGGGCCGGGTCGAGACCGATGGTCGGCTCGTCCAGGATCAGCACATCGGGGTTATGTATGAGGCATTGGGCGATGCCGACCCTTTGCTTGAACCCCCGGGAAATATTCTTGATGAGCCGGTTCTTAACCGAAGCCAAGCCGCTGACCTGGATTGCCCGGTCGAGCGCCGGCTTGCGCTTGGCGAAGGGAACCTGTTTGAGGGCGGCGACAAAGCTCAGATAATCGGAAACGGTCATCTCGGGGTATAAAGGGACGACTTCGGGCAGGTAACCGGTGACCTTTTTGGCCTCGTTGGGCTGCTCAAAGATATCAAACCCGGCGACCGTGGCCTTTCCTTCCGTCGCCGGAAGGTAGCCGGTCAGCACCCTCATGGTCGTGGTCTTGCCAGCGGCGTTAGGCCCGAGCAGGCCCCAAATCTTGCCTTTGGCAACCTTGAAGCTGAGGTCTCGCACGGCCACGAGGTCCCCATATTTCTTGGTGAGATGTTCGACTTCAATCATGTATTGGCCTCCTTTCTGTAATAACGCTCCGCTCAGTCCTTCGGATTCCCCGCCCGTCTCACATCTTTTCGGGCTGAGGAATGCCCATGAGCGAGAGCGTTGTCCTGAGGACCTCACGGATATAGAAAACGGTTTGAATCCGGAGGTTCCGGAGCTCCGGGTCGTTTTCGCCGAGGATAGAATACAGATGGTAATAGGCGTTCGTCTTCTGACAGAGGTTGAAGGCGAACTTGGCGAGGTGCGAAAACTCCAGCGAATAGACAGAGTGCAAGACATGCTCCTCGAACTGGGACGCGCAGAGGACGAGGTCCCAAAAATCATGGCCTTCTTTTTCGGAGAGGCGATCCAGTGAGAGAGGCTCTTTCCCGAGGAGCATTTCCAGGTCGGCGTCCCCGAACCCGGTCCGGTCCGAGAGTTTCCTGAAGATGCTGTTCAGCCTGACGATGGTGTACTGGAGGTAGGGTCCGGTCTCTCCCTCGAAGCTGAGGGCTTCCTCGAAATCGAAAACGATCAGGGAGTTCCGGGCGTACTTGAGCATAAAATAGCGGAGAGCGCCGCAGGCGATGGCCCGGGAGATCGAGGCCCCGGCCTCCGGGGAGAGTTCCGGGTTGCGTTTTTCGACCTCGGCCAGAGCCTTGGACTCAAGGCGGTCGAGCAGATCGTCGGCCTTGACGCCCAGGCCTTTTCGTCCCGAAACCTCGAGGAAACTGCGGTCCTTCTCTGTTTCCGAGACCTTGTAGTGGAGCTCCTGAAGACTCCGTGGCGAGAGGGCGACCATCTCGTAGGAGAAATGGATCGAGTTGTCCGCCTGGGCCTCAAAACCGAGGACTCTCAGTCCCTGGGTGACGATTTTTTGGAGATAAGCCTGGCGCGAGTCGATGACGTTATAAACCCGGCTCGCGTTTCCAAAATGGGGAGCCTGAGGGCCGGGAACCGTGGTTGTGATCCAGAGGATTTTGGCTCCCTCCCTGGCAAACGGTTCGTAGAAAAAGTCGCGTCTAAGCAGGCCAAACTTCCAGAGCTGATAGGCGATGTCTTTCCCGACATAGGTCACAGTGCCGTCAGAACGGACGATGACCTTCTCCCTCTCCTCGGCGTCCGCCAACCTCATCACCCAGCAGCCCGCATTCTCGCCGTCCTGGGCAAGATAAATCCCGTTCTTTTCTTTGAGTAGGGAAAACGCTTTTTCCCAGAACTTGAGGCCGAGGATGCTGCTCTCGCACGGAAGGAGCTCGTACTCGATATCTATCCTCTTCATAGTGTCGAGATGGGCCCGGAGGATGCGGCGGGAGACGGTGTGAGCCAGCTCCGCTTCCGGGTTGACGCCGTTTTCGATTCTCTTGAGAATCTCCGCCTTGCGACCCCGGGATTCGGGATGATCTTCGAGATAGGCTGCGGTCCGGGCATAGAGGTCCCAGCAGTAGTAATCGAACTTCTGGCCGGAGGAGTCGAGGTCGGCCAGCGCCTTTTTCTCCAGGTCCATAAGCCCGAACATGACATCGACAACTTGGACTCCGGTATCATCGATGTAGTTTTGAACCTCGACCGCCTCTCCCTTGTATCTCAGGCAGCGGGCCAGGGTATCGCCCAGACAGGCGTTGCGCAGGTGGCCGATGTGGGCGGCCTTGTTCGGGTTGATGTTGGTATGCTCGATGATGATCTTTCGCTGCTCCGGCGAAAGAGAGGTCCGACCAAGGCGGCCCAGCGCCTCCCGGAAGAACGCGTTCCGGTCGAGAAAAAGGTTGATATAGCCGGGTCCGGCGACTTCGGCTTTTATCACTCCGGCCAAACCTGAAAACAACGGAAGGAGGTCCTGCGCGACTTGCCGGGGGTTGGCCTTAAGCCTCTTGGCCAGCCTGAAGGGAAAGGTCAGGCTCAAGTCTCCGAGAATCTGCTGGGGGGTGCCGGAGATCTCCATCTCGGATATTTCCAGGTCGTACCGGTCCCGAACCCGGGCCAGAATTTCCTGGGTCAGGGCAGCTTTCAGTTTGAGCATCGGAGTCTCCAATTATAGCAAAAATTCCTCAATCGACAAGTGACCCGGGTTGCCAAGGCCGTTGGTTTGTGATAATTAAATAGTCTTTCCTGACTGAGTGAGCCATCATGAAAAAAACTCGCTTCAATAAACTCCACAGGGCGCAAGGCGGCCGGATGATCGAATTCTTCGGCTGGGAGATGCCGGTCGAATTCAAAGGGATCATCGAGGAGCACATGGCCGTCCGGACGGCCGCCGGGCTCTTCGACGTCAGCCACATGGGAGAGATCCTGGTCCGGGGAAAGGACGCCCTGGCCTTTGTCCAGCATCTCACGCCGAATGACGTAGGCCAGCTGGCCCCCAATCAAATCCACTACTCGGCGCTGACGACGCCCCGGGGAACGTTTGTCGACGACATGCTGGTCTGCTGTCTCTCGCCTGAGGAATTCCTGCTGGTCGTGAACGCCGCCAACACGGACAAGGACTACGCCTGGGTGACCGCCCATGCGGCGGGTTTTGATGTCTCGGTCGAGAACGCCAGCGACGGCTACTCCCAGCTCGCTCTCCAGGGTCCTAAGGCCGAGGAAATCCTCCAGCCCCTGACCGATATCCACCTGGCCGGCCTGAAATCGTTTTGGGCGGATCGGGGCAGAGTGGCCAATGTCGACGCTCTTGTCTCGCGGACGGGCTATACGGGAGAGGACGGGTTCGAGATCTATACGATTTCAGAGCATCCGGCCGTCATGCTGCAAGAAATAATGAGGGTAGGGGAGCCCCTGGGTCTTCTTCCCGTCGGGCTCGGCGCTCGCGACACCCTTCGTCTCGAGGCCAAGCTCATGCTCTACGGAAACGACATCGACGAGACGACGACGGTCCTCGAGGCCGACCTCAACTGGATCATCAAGTTCAAGAAGGGCGATTTCCTGGGACGCGACGTCCTGGAAAAGCAGCTCGCCGAAGGTGTCAGGCGGAAGCTCGTCGGCTTCGAGCTCATCGAAAGGGGCATCGCCCGGCCCCATTACCCTGTGTTTGCGGGCGGGCAGAAAGCCGGCCAGGTGACTTCGGGGACGTTCTCGCCGCTCCTCAAGAAAAGCATCGGGCTGGCCTATCTTGCGGTCGAGTTCACCGGGGTCGGCACCGAAATCGAAATCGGCATCCGGGAGAAAAAGGTCAAGGCCGAAGTGGTCTCGACTCCGTTTTATAAGCGCTCGGTTTGATGTAAAATAGAGAGCCCCAACTTTGGATTCGTCCCAGTCGGGGGATGGCTGTTTTTTGGGCTGCCGCAGCCCTATTATCAGAGAGGAGGCAAACGATGTATCCGTCAGACTTTCGCTACAGCAAAGACCATGAATGGGTTAAGGCCGAAGGAGACACGGCCACCATCGGGATCACCGATTTTGCCCAGAAACAGCTTGGGGATGTCGTCTATGTCGAGCTGCCCGCGGTCGGGGCGACGCTCGATATCCACCAGACCATCGGCGTCGTCGAATCGGTCAAAGCCGTGTCCGAAGTCTATTCGCCGTTGTCCGGAGAGGTCAGCGCCGTCAATGAAGAGCTCAACAACTCCCCCGAAATCCTCAACCGCGATCCCCATGGCCAGGGCTGGATCATCCGCTTGCGACTTAAGAACAAGGTGGACCTGGACCAGCTGATGACCGCCGCCGATTATGAGAAGTTTCTGGAAGGCCTGGCCTCATGAGCTATATCTCGCTCAGCGATCAGGACAAGCGGGAGATGCTCGCCCGCATCGGCGTTTCCTCGCTGCACGACCTTTTCGGCTGCGTTCCCGAGGAAATCCGGCTGAAAAAGGAGCTCTGTCTTCCGCCCCCGCTCAGCGAGCCCGAGCTTCTCGGCCATTTTGAGAATATTGGCCGCAAAAACAAGGAGAGCGTCCATCTCTCTTTTCTCGGCGCCGGCGCCTACTGTCATTATATCCCTTATATCGTGGACAATCTGAGTTCAAGAGGTGAGTACCTCAGCCCCTACACGCCCTATCAGCCCGAGGTCAGCCAGGGGACTCTCCAGGTCATATTTGAATACCAAACCCTGATTTGTCAGCTGACCGGAATGGAAATTGCGAACGCCTCCATGTATGAAGGAGCTTCGGCGGCTGCCGAGGCGGTCCTCATGGCCTGGCGGCTCAAGGGCCGGCCGAGAATCCTGGTCGCCGGGTCTCTGCATCCGCAGTACCGGGACGTCGTCCGCACCTATGTTAAGAACCTGGCCATTCAAATCGAGGAGCTGGGAACCGATGAAAAAGGCCAGGTCGATCTGGAGACTCTGAAGCAGAAGATCGACGGAGAGACCAGCGCCGTCGTCTGCCAATCGCCGAACTTCCTGGGCGTCATCGAAAACCTCGACCTTCTCGCCGGGGTGGCTCACGAGCACGGGGCGCTGGTTATCTTTGTTGTAGCCGAGGCCGCATCCCTGGGTTTGCTCCAGTCTCCGGGCGCTGCCGGCGCCGATATCGTCGCCGGAGAAGCGCAGTCCTTCGGTCTCCCCCTGAGCTTCGGCGGTCCCTATCTCGGGTTCATGGCCTGTCGCAAAGAATTCGTCCGCCAGTTCCCGGGCCGCATCGCCGGCCAGACAAAGGATTTAGAGGGAAAAAGAGGTTTTGTCCTTACGCTATCGACGCGGGAGCAGTTCATCCGCCGGGAGAAGGCTACCTCAAACATCTGCACAAACCAGGCCTGGTGTGCTCTCCGGGCGACGATCTTTCTGGAGACTCTGGGCAGCGAGGGAGTGCGCGAGATGGCCTATCAGAATATTCAGAAAGCCAAATACGCGCTGGACAGCCTGACTGCGATAAGAGGTGTCAGGAGAAAGTTCGCCGGGCCGGTCTTCAACGAGTTCGTCCTGGAGTTCGAGGGTGGATACAAAAAAGTTGAGGACCATCTCCTCAGTAAAGGAATCATCGGCGGGCTAGCCCTCGAGCCCCACTATCCTCGGCTCAAGGACTGCGCCCTGTTCTGCGTCACCGAGGTCCACGGCAAGGCTGATATCGACCGGCTGGCCAGCTTGGTCGCGGAGGTCAAGAGATGAGCCGCGAACCCTTGATCTTCGAGCTCAGCGCCGCTACGAAAAAGGGCTTTGCCCTTCCCAAGCTGGATGTGCCGGAAAAGACAGAGGCCCTGCAAGGCCTGGCCGTTCGGGCCGGGATCCCGGGGTTTCCCCAGGTTTCCGAGGTCGAGGTCGTCCGCCATTTCACCCGGCTGTCGCAGGCGAATTTCTGCATCGACACGTCTTTCTATCCCCTCGGCTCCTGTACCATGAAGTACAACCCCAAGATCAACGAGAAGGTCGCCGCTATCCCGGATTTCCTGGGTTCCCACCCGTACGCTCCGCCGGAGCTTGTCCAAGGCAACCTCGAGGTCTTGAAGACTTTGGAGGAATGCCTTGTCGAGATCACCGGCATGGATGCCTTCACTCTCCAGCCCAGCGCCGGAGCGCAGGGAGAGCTTGTAGGAATGATGCTCATCCGGGCCTGCCTCAAGGAACGCGGAGATCCCCGGAAGATCGTCCTGATACCCGATTCGGCCCACGGAACCAACCCCTCGAGCGCCCATATCTGCGGCTATAGAGTTCGCGAGGTCAAGTCCAACGACCGCGGGACGATTGACCTGGACGCCCTCGCCCGGGATATGACCGAGGAAGTGGCCGCGCTGATGGTCACGAACCCGAACACCCTGGGTGTGTTTGAATCGGATATCCTGAGGATCGGCGAGATCGTCCACGCCAAGGGAGGGTTGGTCTACATGGATGGCGCCAATATGAACGCCCTGGTCGGAAAGTTCAGGCCGGGGGATATGGGCGTCGATATCATCCACTTGAACCTGCACAAGACCTTCTCAACTCCTCACGGAGGAGGAGGGCCGGGCAGCGGGCCGGTCGGGGTCAAGAAGCAGCTGGAGCCGCTTCTGCCGATCCCGGTCGTGGAAAAAGGGAAGGCCGGGTACAGCCTGGATTTCAGCCGCCCTAGGAGCATCGGCCGGGTGCGAAGCTTTTACGGGAGTTTCCTGGTCGAGCTGAAGGCGCTGGCCTACATTCTTACGCTGGGCGCCGCCGGGCTCAAGGAAGTTGCCGAGATCGCTGTCCTCAACTCCAATTACATTCGCAAGAGCCTGGAGGGCGTCTATCATCTGAAGTACGCCTCCCCGACACTCCACGAGTGCGTTTTCTCGGACAAATTTCAAAAGGAGCGCGGCATCCTGAACATCGACATCGCCAAGCGGCTGATCGACTACGGCCTCCACCCTCCGACGATGTCGTTTCCGCTGATCGTCCCGGGAGCTCTTATGATCGAGCCCACCGAGACGGAGAGCCGGCGCGACCTCGACCAGTTCATCGGGGCGATGAAAGCGATCGCCCGCGAGGCCGTTGAAACACCGGAGCTCCTCAAATCCGCGCCACATGTCTCTCCGGTCAGGCGGTTGGACGAGACAGCGGCCGCTCGCAACCCGGTGCTCCGATGGGAGGAGCCGAAAGGGTAGGACGATGGCCCTTCAAGACCTGATCATGAGCCTGCAGAAATACTGGTCCGACCAAGGATGTTATCTGGCCCAGCCGTATGACCTCGAGGTCGGCGCCGGGACCATGACGCCGGACACGTTCTTCCGGGTCCTCGACCGCAGGCCCTGGCGGGTCGGATACGTCCAGCCGTCGCGGCGTCCCAACGACGGCCGGTTCGGAGAAAACCCGCACCGGGTCCAGAAACATCATCAGTACCAGGTTATCATCAAGCCCTCTCCCCCGGACATCCAGAGAGTCTACATCGACAGCCTTGTCAACCTGGGCATCAACCTCTCCGAGCATGACCTGCGGTTTGACGAAGACGACTGGGAATCGCCGACCATCGGAGCTTGGGGTGTCGGCTGGCAGGTTGTCCTGGACGGGCTCGAGATCACCCAGTTCACCTATTTCCAGCAGGCCGGAGGAATTGAGCTCTTTCCCGTGCCGGTCGAGATCACGTACGGGCTGGAACGGCTGGAGATGTTTCTCGAGAGAAAAGACAATATCTTTGACCTTGACTGGTCCGGGGATGTTTCCTACCGGGACCTCAGGTTGCGGGAGGAGAAGGAATTCTCCGAGTACAATTTCAACGTCGCCGATATCGACAGGCTCCGGGAATCTCTGGCCTTGGCCGAAGCGGAGGCGGCCATGCTCATCGAGAGGGACCTCCTGCTCCCGGCTTATGATATGTGCCTCAAGTGCTCGCACCTGTTCAACCTCCTGGATGCGCGGGGCGCCATAAGCGTCACCGAGCGGGTGAAGACGATCGGCGATGTCCGGAGCCTGGTTGTCCGCATCGCCCAGAAGTACTGCGCCGGACCGGAGCGGACATGATGGAATTCCTCCTGGAGATCAACACCGAGGAGATGCCGGCCGCCCATGTCAAAGCAGGCCTGTCCCAGCTCAAAGAAAAAATAGAGAGGGAGCTCCAGTCCAACTCCATATCGGTTCTTTCGATCGAAACCCAGGGGACCTGCCGGCGGCTGGTCGTTTTCGGCGATTTCGCCTCCAAGCAAGAGGACAGGGAGGAGGTTGTCATCGGCCCCCCCAGATCCGTGGCTTTCGCCGCCGACGGTTCACCGACCCAGGCTGCCCTGGGCTTTGCCAGGTCGCAGAATGCCGAGGTCGGGAAGCTCGAGGTCATCACGACCCCGCGGGGCGAGTATGTCGGGCTGAAAAAGACCGCCAAGGGCCGACCGACGGGTGAGGTCCTGGCCGCGGCACTCCCCACGATCATCGCCTCTCTCTCTTTTCCGAAGATGATGAAATGGGGAGAGGTCAACCTGCGCTTTTCCCGGCCGATCCAGAGAATCCTCTGCCTCTGGGACGGAAAGCTCCTGCCCTTCTCAATCGAGGGCATCAAGACCAGCGGCCAGACTTCGGGCCACAAGCTCCACGCGCCCCAAGTGCTTAAGGTGGCGTCGTTCCGCGAGTACCGTGCCGGGCTGAAGAAAAATTGGGTCGTTCTCCCGGCGGAGGAGAGAAAGTCCATCATCCTCAAGCAGATAGGGAAACGCCTGCGGCCGCTCCAGGCTCAGCTTTATCCGGACGATGAGCTCCTCGAGAAGCTGACCTATGATGTCGAATATCCCCATGTCTTTCTGGGGGAATTCCCGCACGCCTTTCTCCGCCTTCCTCTGGAGGTGCTCAGCGTGGCCATGAAGGAGGGTCAGAAGCTCTTTTCCGTGATCCGGGAAGGCCGGCAAATCCCTTTTTTCCTGGGGGTCGCCGATGCCCTCAGAGACCGGAAGTCACTGATCCGCAGGGGGAATGAGCGTGTCCTCAAGGCCCGGCTTGAAGATGCCCGGTTCTTCTGGAGGCAGGACCTCAAAGTCCCCATGGCCAAGAGGGCGGAGGGGCTGAAAAAGGTCGTGTTCCAGGAAAGGCTGGGCCACTATGAGGACAAGTCGGAGCGCCTGATGCAGCTCGTTGGGTACCTCTGCGACAAGCTCGATGAAAAAAAGCTGAAGAAGGAGGCTGTCCAGGCGGCCGGATTGAGCAAGGTGGACCTGCTCACAGAGATGGTCCGGGAATTTCCCTCTCTTCAGGGAAAAGTGGGCGGGCTCTATGCCCGGGAGGAGGGATATCCTTCGGCAGTCTCCCGGGCCATCTATGAGCAATACCAGCCCGGCGGTCTGGAAGACCCTCTTCCGTCTTCAAACGTCGGAGCGCTGCTTTCCCTGGCCGATAAGATTGACTCAATAGTCGGGGTCATCGGGATCGGCATCCAGGTCACGGGCTCGAGCGACCCGTTCGGCCTGCGGCGGCAGGCCCACGGGATCTGCAGGATCGTGCTGGACAGGAAGCTCGCTTTCTCGTTCGAGCATCTGCTGGAGAAGGCCATCTCCGCCTATGGGGACATCCTGGAGAGACCGAAACAGGAGATCATCGAATACTGCCGAGCGTTCTTCAGTCAGCGGCTCCGTTTTATCTATGATGGCCAGGGTTATCGCTATGACCTGGTCGAGGCCGCGCTGGGCGCCGGGTTGGACCCGATTTACGCTTCTTACCTCCGGCTTAAGGCCCTCGCCTCGCTCCAGAAAAGCCCGCATTTCGAGCCGTTTATCCTGATGGCCAAGCGGGTCAACAATATCATCCGGGGGTTGCCGCCCTATGCCGTAAACACGGACCTGTTTACAGAGAAAGAGGAGCGGGAGCTCTGGTCCTCCTTCTCCATTATCAAAGACAACGCTCTTCCCCTGATCGCCGCCGGCGAATTCGTCGGCGCCCAGAATATGATCTTCAAGCTGCAGAATCCTCTGAACGCCCTTTTTGACAAGGTCCTGGTTATGGCCGAAGACAAAAAGGTCAGACAGAACCGCTTGGCTCAGCTCCAGGCGATCAGCCAGCTCCTCCTCAAGACGGCAGACTTTTCTCAGGTTGTCGTCGAGGGGGAGAAAAAAGAGAGAGCGTCCTAGATCTGGAACTCGTCCTTGTCCGGGCCGGAAGGCTCTTCGTCCGTTTTAGGCTTGTCGACGAATTTCTGCTCAAGGGCCATGATCTTGACCATGGTCTGGGGCAGGTTCTGGTCCTTGTCCATCCCATAGGGGTTGAATTGCACCCCAACCTGGAATTGATAGCTCTTCCCTTCGCTCGGGGACGACCATTTGACGATGCCCTTCAAGCTGAAAGGAATGCGCTCTCCGGGGACGGAGATCCGCAGTGTGACTGCGGTGTCGGGCTTGATCACTTTTTGAGTGAGAAAGCGGACACCGCCCCGGCTGATATCCAGGACCGGGCAGAACTCCTCCACGAAACTCGGCTTGGGGAAGAGCGACTTTCTCTGGTAATTGACGGTGGCACCGGGGATCTTGAAGCGGATACAGGTCCGTCTTTCGACCTCATTTTTAGACATTAGTGCCCTCTTTGTTCGAATCTCTATCCTTTTTATATAACAAATTGAAACTAAAAGTCAAAATGTTTTGGCGGTCACGATGATCATCCGATATTGGCATTGACAAAGAGGGCGCTTTTTTTTAAACTCGGTCACCAGGCTAGGGAATAGGATTCTCAGAAGAAGTTTTCCTGGTCAGATCCGTTAAACTAATAAAAGGAGAAACATGCTTAAGCGTCACCATCCGCGGTTCAAGGTTATTTTCGGCCTTCTGCTTTGGGTGGGCCTCTCCTTGTCCGGAACGCTTCTGGGCCAGAAGACGGGCAAGCCGCTGCGGGTTCAGTCCACCGACCCGGTCCTTCGGATCAAGGGGTTTGAGGCCTCCCTGGAAATGGTTAAAAGCTCACCTTTCAAAGGGATGAACTGGAGCCATATCGGTCCGACCAATGTCAGCGGGCGCTGCACGGACATCGCCGTGGTCGCTCCCAGAGGCAAGAGCTATACGATCTACGTGGCCACGGCATCGGGCGGCGTGTGGAAGACGGTCAACGAGGGGACAACCTGGGAACCGGTTTTCGAGAGGGCAGCCTCGACGGCCGTCGGCGACATCGCCATCGCTCCTACCGACCCGGAAACCCTTTGGGTCGGCACGGGTGAAGCGAACGTCTTCCGCAGCTCACAAGCAGGATGCGGAATCTATAAGTCAACGGACGGGGGGAAGACCTGGGCGCACATGGGCCTCGCTGACAGCTATACCATAGCCCGGATCGTCGTCCATCCTCAGAATCCGGATATTGTCTACGTGGCCGCGTCCGGCCACGAGTGGACCGATAATGCCGAACGCGGTGTCTTCAAGAGCGCGGACGGGGGCAAGACCTGGGAAAAGGT
>Ga0299912_10001807_pt1 | contig 17303 bp, 14 predicted proteins | sample RVTome_2_FD_207667 | JGI IMG/M metagenome (GOLD analysis project Ga0299912, IMG submission 207667) | Soil microbial communities from uranium-contaminated site in the Upper Colorado River Basin, Wyoming, United States - RVT95D214 (version 2) ... | reverse complement strand
GTGGCAATCTGTAACCTGTTATATACCAAAGCCGACGGATTGCTTCTCCCGCCTGCGGCGGGATCGCAATGACAGTCTTTGGGGGTTTTTCAACAGGCCCTTTCGCGGGAATGACACGCAACCCTAAATGAGCGGTGCTCAATTCGCAACCGTGTAGCACACTTTGAATTCTCTGTCACTATTTTCAGATACCGTCACCGGAATCTGCAGGCGAACCTCCTTATAATAGCAAATCTCGGTATCGCCGGTCGTGCAATAGCTGAAAAGCAAATCGACAGTGAGCCGCGCCTGGCCGGCTGTGGCCGTGATCGGGATTTTCAGATGATGGGAAGGCAGCTTCGCCTCGAATTTTCCTGGCGCCAAAATTTCGGGATGGTCGGAACTGACTTTTATTTTAAACGGTGATCTGGTATAGAATTTCATGCCTTCGGGCAGAACAATTTCCAGGTTCAAAAATTCGACAGATGGGGCAACGACGAGCGAATCATATATTCTGATTTCGCCGCTGGACTCGTCGCCCGGTTCGGTCAATAGTGTCGAGTCGAGCCGTTGCGGACTTCTGGAAAAATCGGGCGCCTTGAGGTGCGATTTATTCGATAAGGTCATACTCACCACCAGGCCGATCAAGAGCAACGCGGAACCTCCGCTGATTACAATTTTATGCAGTTTCACGTTCTCTCCATCATAATCGGGTCAGGCGCAGACGAAAGAATTTAACCTAAATGAAAACCCCGACCAAGGCCGGGGCTTCCTGTCGGATATACTATTGTGGATTCAATGGTGCTATCCGGACAATTTTTGCAGGATCTCTTCGGCGTGGTTTTCGGGTTTGACTTTTTCGTATATATATGAAATTTTGCCTTCGGTGTCGATCAAAAATGTTTTGCGCTCCGTGCCGAAATATTTTTTGCCATACATGCTTTTTTCGACCCAGACGCCATATTTTTCGATCACTTCCTTATCGGTATCGGCCAGCAGCGTAAAAGGCAGGCTGTATTTATCGATGAATTTGCGATGTGATTTTTCGTCATCGATCGAAACGCCGAGAACGACTATGCCGGCCTTTTTCAATTCGGCGAAATTATCCCGGAACGAACAGGCTTCTTTGGTGCACCCCGACGTGTCATCCTTGGAGTAAAAATAGAGCACGACCGGCTGGCCGCGATATTGCGAGAGCTTATGTTGCCGGCCGTCCTGATCGCTTAAAACGAAATCCGGGGCCGGATCGCCCACCTTAAGCATCGTCCCTCCGTAGTTTATTCGAACCAATTCTAATCGAAAATCGCCGCGGTTCGGGCCTGCCATTCCAGCAGTGCCAATCCTGAGAACCCAGGCCGGATGCGCCTGGTTTCAGCAAAATTTCGCGGATCGCGGATACTCTGGTTAAGATATTGAATCCCTTGCATGTCCCCTTAATCGATTTTTGGGCTATCCGGCGCCCGCCAATTCGATTCGACGATTTTAAGCCTGCCAAAAAAAATCGTACCCGGCAATGAAACAACTTGACCTATTGGCGCGTTTATATAAATTGAAAGATCGGAAATTGTTTATAGAGCTCGCCCCTCGCATTAAACAATAAAGGCAGACAATGTGCAGTCGTGGTTTTAAGAAGTTATTTACAGTAAAGCTCGGACTAACCCCCTATAAAGAAGCCTGGGATCTCCAGAAAAAACTGGTAAAGCTTCGTTACCAGGGCAAAGTGCCCGATTTATTGCTGATGACCGAGCATGAGCCGGTTATCACTATGGGCCGCGCCACTCAGAAAGAAAATCTACTGGTATCGCGTGACGAACTCAAAGAGCGCAATGTCGATTTACATATGATCGAGCGCGGCGGCGATATCACTTTTCATGGGCCCGGGCAGGTCGTTGCCTACCCGATTATCGATTTGAGCACGCGGGGCAAGGACCTGCATGGGTATTTGCGCGACCTCGAATCGGTGATAATCGACACCCTGACCGAATACGGTCTGACCGGTACTATCAAAAAGGGGCTTACCGGCGTCTGGGTTAACAATCATAAGCTGGCCGCTATCGGCGTGGCGGTAACCAGATGGGTGACTTTTCACGGCCTGGCCCTCAACGTGACAACCGACCTGGACTATTTTAAGTTGATAAATCCCTGCGGCATTACCCAATTTCCGGTTGGTTCTATCTCGTCGATGCTTGGCAAACAGATTAGCCTCGATCGCGCGATGAATGTCCTGGCCGACAGTTTCGCCACACGATTCGGGTACGAAGCGGAACCTGTGAAAGATCTCGAAATACTGCTTGAGGAACTGGCAGTCGCCTGAGACCCGCTCCTTATAGCCGCAATTCTTTAATTCAATCAACGCCAAACCAAGCGACTTTGATGCATATCACGGAACCTAAAATCATCGCTTACATGAAAGCCATCGCCGAAAGCGCTCAACCGGGCAACGACCGGGCGATTCTTCGAGAAATGGAAGAGTATGCTCGGGAGCACGATTTCCCGATCGTCGGTCCGCTGGTAGGCAGGCTACTGCGGCAACTGGCCCTGGCTGTAAACGCCGGAAGTATCTTTGAAATGGGATCAGGCTTTGGCTATTCGGCCATCTGGTTTGCCGGCGGGTTAGCGCCCGGCGGCAGAATAATCTGCACCGATGGATCGCAGGCCAACCGGTCGCGGGCGATGGCGTATTTCGGGAGCTCCGGCTGCGCTGATCGCATCGACTTCCAGGTCGGAGACGCACGCGAAATCATAAAAAAATTCGAAGGCCCGTTTGATATAATCTTCAATGATATCGATAAGGAACAATACCCTGAAGCTTTCGCGCTGGCTGTGCCGCGTCTGCGCAAGGGCGGCCTCTTTATTACCGATAACGTGCTCTGGTCCGGCAGAATCCTGGACAACGATAAAAGCCCGTCCACCAGGGGCGTAGTCGAATTTAACCGCCTGCTATTCGAGGCTAATGATTTGCTCTCGTCGATTATCCCGATCCGTGATGGTTTGGGATTGGCGATCAAGCTTTAGCCGAGCAGCAGACATTACCCGCGATTCGATAGGCTCTAAAATGCGCCGCGATATTCGAAGTTGTTTACGGATTCTGGAACCGCGATAATTCTGGATAAGTTATTAAACGCATATGCTATTTTTCATAGGTCGATGGAGGTTATCATGAGAAAGTATCTGACAGCATTTTTTTTGCTCCTGCTGATTGTCCCCTGTTTAGCGGAAGAAGTCACTTTTTATGTCAATGACGATCAGAAGCGGGATATTGTAACGTTTACCTCGAAGGCGCCCCTGGAAACGGTTATGGGCCGTACCGGCGAGGTGAGGGGTTTCATAGCTTTCGATCCTGAAGATATCAAGGGCACAGCCAGAGGCGGCTTTGAGGTGGATCTGGCCAGCCTAAAAACCGGCATCGGTCTGCGTGATAAGCATATGCGGGAGCAATACCTGGAGACCGATCAATATCCGCTGGTTAGCTTCAAGCTTACCAGGGTAGCTCAGGCAAGCGGCAATATCCTCGAGGATAATCAAAACATCGACCTGGTCCTCGAAGGGCAGTTTAAGCTTCATGGCATGACCAGGGATATCACGCTTCCAGTCTCCGTCAAATATATGAAGGGCACGGAGGAAACCCAAAAGCATCGGCCCGGCGACTTGCTTCGAATAACCGCCGATTTCGACGTTTTGCTATCGGATTATAATATTGCGCGGCCGCAGTTCATAATTTTGAAACTGGACGATCTGCAGAAAATTTCGATCGACCTGATGGCATCAACCGAATTGCCCGAAGTGGCACTGGCTGAATAGCGCCTGATAATCCCGCGAATTTTACGAATCTCCGGTCGACAACTGCCGGAGATTTATTATTCGGACCAGGCGCCGGCTCCCAAGTTTAGTTTCGCCCGGATTATCCGAGCTAATATCATATCTGACAACCCGTTAAATTCCCCGGCCCGGCCACTGGATTTAATGTTAATTAGTCCTCATTTAAACCGATAAGATATTAGAAAAAGCCATATCGCCAAACTAAGGAGGAAAAGCTATGTTAGTCTGGTGTGCCATATTATTCGGGCTCGGAATCGTAGCCTTTCTCGATTCTCTTTTCAACTATGGGGAGATATTTCGGAGGATTAACTCGGTCTTATTTTTGCTGACTTCGCTCGGGTTGCTCGTCCGCACCAGCATGAAAATCAAACTGCGCCATATCGAAAATTTGAATGAGAGAATCGCGGAGCTTGAAGCCAGCATTGGTTACAGGGCGCCGCAGCAGAGCCATTCGCCGGAACCAGCCAAGAAGCAGCCGGTGCATTAGCTGGATTTCAGGCGATTAAGATAGGACCTCGCTTTTTCAAGCAAAGGCGAGGCGGGAAAATCGCTGACAAGTTTTTGAAAGAGCAGGTCGGCCTCCTCGGGTCGATCTGCTTTTTCGTAATAGATTTCGGCAAGGTTGAATATCGAACGATCGATATATAAGCCGTCCGAGAACTCTGAATTATATTGCTCATAGGCGTCAGCCGCCTGATCCCAGCGGCCGCCGGCCCCATAATAATTGGCCAGCAGAAATAATATATGTTCCGCCGACCTGGCGGTCTTCAGCTTGCGGGCCTGTTCCATTTTGATTATGGCGCTATCGGTTTTCCCCGAGTAAAAGTATCGATCGGCGTCAGCCATTAAATACGCGGCGGTGTCGCCTTCAGCATCGCTGAGCAGCGCCTGGCGATCAAGACAATCGTTGACATAAAATCCGAGCGGAAAGCGCATCGCCAGCGCCGTAAAGCTCTTTTTCGCCATCTCGAAATCGTGCGTAAAAAAGTCAATTTCCGCTTCGAGGAAGAAAGCTCTTTCGATCAAATCGTCTCCCGCCTTGCCCTTGATGATTTCTTCGATGATCGGCCGGGCCTGGCTGTATTGGCCGAGGATGACGTTGACCTCGGCGAGGCGCATTTTGGCGCGGTAAGAATAGTTGGCATAAAGCCGGAAATCGGCGATCCTCGTAAAAGTCGAGGCGGCGGTTTGATAATCGCCCAGTTTGAAAGCATAAAGCTCGCCGGCCGAATAAACCGCCTCGAATTTCATGTTCAGATCGCGAGCGCTATTTTCCAGTGACGCCAATAGCTCAAGGGCCGGTTGATATGCCCCCAGTTCTGCCAGGCTCGCGGCTTTCAACAAAGCCACGCGCGGCTCGAAGCCGTGCCCGCGTAGGTAGTAATCGGCGGCCTTGATCGCCATTTCGTACTGACCGGCGTTAAGGCAGACCGAAATAAAATCGGCCAAATATCCGCCCTTTGAATCAGACAGACTATCGGCTTTTTTGTAATTTTCAAAGGCTGCCCCCAGGCTATCCTTGATTACGTTGATATCGCCCATTATCGAATGAAGCTGTGCATTGTCCGGATTCTCACTGAGCGCCTGTTTCACAACCTGCTCGACTTGGTCAGGATGGTCGCTATCGGTCATAATTGAAATTAGGCGGCGGGAAACCTGGCGGTTTTCGGGCGCGTTATTCTCGAGCCCGCGCAAATATTCGGCAGCGGCCGCGGCGTAATCGCGTTGCGAAATATAGATATCCGTCAGCTCATCCTGGAAGAGCAGCGGATTACCCAGAATCCGGCGAGCCGATATGAAGGTGCCGATCGCTTCATCAAAAAAACCGTACCGCTCGTAATAGCCTGCCAGCATAAGATAATTTTTCTGGGAAACGCCGGCAAGTTCAGACGCCTTCCGCCAGACGGCCAGAGCCTGGTCGAGGGAATCAGTCAGAAAGAAGATTTCGCCAAGCTGGCAGGTCAAATCAAAATCGTCCGGCCTGATTTGCATAGCCTGCACGATCATGGCTTTCAGAGTCGCGTAATCTTTTTTAAGGTAATAGACGTTTTTCAGCTCCGCGGCGATCTCCGGCAGTCGGCCATAGGTGGTTTCGAGGGCATTAAGCAAGTCCAGCGCGCGATCGTAATTGCCGACGTTGATCAAGCTGTGGGCGGTTTTGAGATTCCGTTGCAGGTATTCGGACGGCTCCGGCTCGGGTGCCGGTTTGGGCGAAACGCTCACCTGGGCGTTTACAATCGCTCCTGCTGCCAGACAGCACATCAACAATAATACTAAAGCTGATTTTTTATTCAACCGCGCCTTCCTCGGACAGAGCTCTGAAGTATTCCTTGATCTGATTTTCATAGCGGCGCGGATATTTTTCGGACAGGGCCTTTTTGATATCTTCCGCGAGCTGTTCGTCGTTTTGGTCGCCGAGTTCGAGCCGTTCGGGTCCCCGTCTTGTAATATCGTCACCGGTTCTCGCCTGCCGGCGCCGGGAATAATCGCGCCGGTTGGCCGATCTCTGAGCGTCCAGGAGCCTCGATAAGATCCTCTCCTGCCTTAAAACGGTGTTTCTATCGAAATTCTGGCTCCTCATTTCTTCAGCCACTTTTTGCATCTCCTCACCGAGTTGGCCGAGGCGGCCCAGGACGTTATCGCTGTTGCCGTATTCTTCGGTCAACTCCTGCAGGCTCTTCCTGATAGATTCCTGCTCGGCGGCCAGCCGCTTCAGCGCTTCCTGCTGCATCATTCCCGGCATCTGGCCGGGCATCGGCAGCATCATCTGCGAATTCTGGTTCAGGCTTTGTTGCTGCTGGGCCATCTGGCTGAGCTTCTGCATGAGCGATTGCATGCCTGTCCCCGAAGATTGGCACTGGCTGACCTGGTTCAAAGACTGCATCAATATCTGGGCGGCCTGGTTTAGCGAAGCCATCGCTGCCACCTGACTTTTGTCGGCAGGTGACAGGTTACGGCCCGACAGTCTATCGATAGCCTCCTGCATAAATTGAAGGGCGTTGCCGAGCCTCTCCATGACCGCCGAACCGACGAACAGCGTTTCTTTGGTTATGTCCGATACCTTTGTCGACGTGCGTCCGGTGGCCGATTCGATCTCCTTTTGCAGTCTGGCCATATCGCGCCGCCCCTCAAGACGCTTATCGGCCTGGCCGGTGGAATCTATGGCGATTTCCTGTTGATGAGAGATATATAATATATCCGCGATCGCCTTGCGGATCATCGCCTCTATCGCGGCCAATTGTTCCGACTGCATCTGCTGCAACATTTGTTGCAACATCTGGGCCATCTCACCGAATTGCTGCTGAATCTGCTGGCCGGTCCGGGAGGCTTGCTTGGCGTTGCACATGCCGAGGCTTTGCGACATCTGCGACATCATCTGTTCGAGCTGTTCTGAATTGACGCTCTCATCCGCTTTTTGCATATCCTGCTCGGAGAGCATTTTCAATTCATCATTTAGCTTCTTAGCCTGGTCCATTTGTTCCTGAAGGCTTTCCAATCCTTGCTGTTGGCCCTCCTGGGGCTTTTGCAGGTCGGACACTTCACTGTCGCTTTTGCATTGACCGAGCTTATCGTTGATTTGCTGCTGCTGTTCTGCCAGCTTTTTGGCCAGTTCGGCCATGGTATCGAGTTTTTGTTCGAGCTGATATTTTTTCAGAAGCGCCAGCATCCTGTCGAGGTTTTCGTTGACCTGGTCCACCGATAGCTGGAAGTTCTGCATTGCCTCTCGCAACTTATCGGGGTCCATCTGCTGCAGCGCTTCCTGGAGCTTGCGCATCGCTTCTTTCAGTTCCGGGGTAGCCACCTGTTCTAACAGGCTGCGCATCTCTTCCATTTTATCGAGCATCTCCATTGTGGCCAGGTTGTTCTTTTCGAATTTCTCGATAGACTCGTTCATCTGTTCGGCCATCTGGTCGATCTTTTCGGCGATCTCCTTCTGCCGATCGAGAGTGCCCTGAATCTGCTGCTTTTTCTCCCATTCGACTTCGGAATAATTGGCCATTTCCCGCGATATATTTTGCAGTTCGTCGCGCAACGCTTTCTGGCTCTGAACTGTTTCTTCGAAATCCCTGATAGCTTCATCCTGAGAGCCGGTGATATCGGCCATAATCTCATCCAAACTGGGCAGGCGGGCGCTATAGGTTTTGCTGACCGACGACTTGGGGCCGGATATGGCATCGTTATCAAAGATTTCAAAATGGTAATAGACCAGATCGCCGGGGAGAAGATTGAGATCCTCGACGGACCAATCGAAATCGACTAATTCCTCGGTTGCTTCCCCGAATTCGGATTTAATCGCCAGGCGCTTTTTGCTCGATTCCCGACCCTCGGAGAAAGTCCAGTAAACCAGATCAAGTTTGGAAAATCCGAAATCATCATAAACGGCGGCTTGCAGAGGTACCAGCATTCTTTCATCGAGGTCGATATCGACGGCGGGAAACGTGATCTGCGCCTGGGGCGGGTAGTCATCGAGGCTGACTAAATCATATTCGATTGGGCTTGAGTTTTTCAGGCTCTCGGCATCGATTGCTTCTATATGATAGCTGCCATTGCCGGAGAGAGCAAAATTGCCGCTGATTTGATCGCCAGCGATGGACATCGGCCGCCGGCTGCCATCGGCAAAAACGAACGAAGCCGCCACGGCCGGCTTGTTCAAACGGCCCTCGAAAATGATGCGGGTGCCTTTCACGGCTGTAACCGAGCCTTCATTCTCGGGGAGTTTGCGAACGGGCAAGCGCGTATATTTCGGGAATTCCAGGTTCAACGAGAGCGCGACCAAACGTGGCGGGTCGATAATCGTAATTTTGCCAACCGGCGAGCGGACGTTTCCGGTGGCGGCGAAAAACTGAATATCCCGCTTTACCTTCCTGAACGTGTAGGTGAACGTGGTGTCGCTTAAGCCGGCTTCAGCGGTCGATCTTTCGGCGGCAGCGGCCACCCAATCACCATCCTCGTATTGGAAATTGAGGTTAACCTGCCTGACCTTTTCCCCGCCGGCAGTTATCGTGATAAGCACGTCATCGTTTTTGATCGCCTGATAATCCACCGGGGAAACCGCCAGCGTCAGCTTGGTCGGGCGAGGAATATCGGTAAGCGGGCTCGCGTACAACATCATAGCCTGCTTGACGGCGTTTCCGGAAATGAAAAGCGCCAGGATAACCATCACGATGGCTGCCGCCAGGAATCGGAAAGGCTTTCGCTTTCTGTCGATGACGACATTAAAATCGAGGTTCCGAATCTCGCTGCCGGCTTCATCAATCGTCTTTTCGATAAGCTCGATCGAATAATTCTCTTTATTCGAGGAGAGCTTGTCATAGAGCTGGAGCGAGGCGATCAGGCGCGATTGCAGCTTGCCGAAAAACCGCTCGAGTCGCAGCGCGATTTCCGTAAGAGGCTGTCTCCCCATTAGTGGCTTGACAATAGCCAATCCGACCCACGCCAGCCCGCCTATCAATCCCGCAATAAGCAGCGATGAGCGAACCGCCGGCCCCGGCCAGAACAGCACTACCGATAGCCATAACAAAAAAACGAAGCCGGCCAGGCAGGCAAATAAATTAACCAGCCCCTCAAAAGCCAGCCGCCGCCCGATCGCCTGACGGGTTCGCTGGAGCTTTTGCACTATCGAGGTGTAGTTTTTTTCAGTCATGATAACCTCAATGGGTCATGGCATAGGTTATTATATTGGCGCCCATTTTCAGGGCCGCCTCTCGCTTCTCCGGCGGGTCGTGATGTACCTCATAATCTTCCCAGCCGTCACCGATATCGCTCTCATAGTCGAAAAACACCACCAACCTGTCCTCCCAGAAGATGCCGAATCCCTGCGGCGGCTTGCCGTCATGCTCGTGGATTTTCGGCAGGCCATTGGGAAATTCGAACAGGCAATGATAGATTTCATGATTGAACGGCAACTCGATCAATTCTTTTTCCGGAAAGACTCGTTTCATCTCTCGCCGGAAAGCCGCCGCCAAACCATAGCTATCGTTGGCGAATAGAAAGCCGCCTGAGGTCAAAAAATCCCTGAGCCCGGATACCTCTTTATCGGTCAAGCGAATATTGCCGTGCCCTGTTAAAAACAAAAACGGGTAATTGACCAGTTCCGGATCGGTCGCCTGAACATTGACTTCCTTATCGACGACGGCGATATTGGTATTTTCGATCAAGTACCGGTGCATATTCGGAATCGACGAGCGGCCCCAGTACCAATCACTGCCGCCGCCGAAACGCAGCCTGGCGATGGTTAACGCCGAGGGATCGGAGACCGCGATATCGGGTGGTTGAGCGTCTGACCGTATAATCAATAACGGCAAAAATAAAAAGGCCCGGAGAAGCTTGTTCATTGTTTAATAATACGTCCGAGAAGACCAATAGTTTAATACATCAGGCCATTTAATCGGCTTTCATTCAATATAAACGGTTCACACTTTAAGTCAATAGTTATCGGGGCATTTTGGACTTAATCCAAAATCGCACCCGGCCAAAATTTATATGTGTAAGTCCAAATAATTTAATAAATTAGTATTGGAAGTCTTAATAGAAACATCGATAACCGTGTTGCCAATGCCCTGTCCGATGTTTATATTTAAGCAAAGCAGGTTTGTCCTTAGCCAATTTATGCAAACATCTGATTTCGATTTCACCAGGGAATTTACAGGGGAGATACCGGCATCTTTCCGCGGTTTTTTTGACATTGCTGCGTACAAGTTCGCGGTGATTCTCAATTCCCGGCAGTCGAAAACGCCGTGCGGGAACGATCCCTGGATTGTGAATACGCAACGGGCAGTGATGGCTGCCATCGAAAAGGGTTATGCGATTCTTACCAGCATAGGTATGAACACCTGGGAACTGGCCTTGTGGGCCGCTGCCAGCCAGGGCGGAAAACAGGTGGTCGTTTTGCCGGATACGCCAGAAGGTCAATTCGATATGGCGATAAAAAGTCTCATAGACGATTTCGAACTTGACCGGTCGAAGACAGGCTGGCTGACATTTCCGATCGAAGGGAAAGCCAGATCCCGCAAGATCGCCTGGCCGTTACGGGATAAATTGGCGCTTGAACATGCCGATTTGATTTTGCCGGTGAGTATCAGGCCAAAGGGCAATCTGGATAGGTTGGTCGCCCAATTCGGCGCCCGGAATGACAAAGATATAATCAATGATTTCCGCGTGGAATACCGGACCAAGGAAAGACCACTGAGTCCTGTTCGAGGCGAGATCAATAAAGCTCTGGCGGCCCGCAATTGGGACTATATCACTCACTGGACCCATTCCTGCCACGACCCCTGGCCCGGCCAAAAGAGCTCCGATTTTTATAAAAACCTGCGGGCCTCCGGCGATCGCTACCCCAACGACGCCCTGGGCACTTTGAAAAATATCCTCCGCCAAAAACTCCTGCGCGGCTCAGCGACGAATATGCGAGGGGGCTTAAGAGCAGTTGCCTTTTCGAAACACCCGTCGCAAAAAGTAGTTTCACTGATGCGCTGGCGGAAACGCTACGTGCGCTGGAATTTCGAACTGTATGGCATCGCGATTGCCCGCAAAACCGCTGTCGAAATCGGAATCAGACCGGTTATCTATGGCAAGCCCGAAATTTATAAAAGGCTGGCTGAGGCGGATAAGCCGTACTTCCAGAGCGAGGGAATTGATGGCGGCGATTGGCGGGAGGAAGCCGAATGGCGCTTTGTCGGCGATCTGGATATTTCAAATATAGATTCGAGAGATCTGCTTATTATCGTCGCCACTCCGGATGAGATCGAGCCGATCAAACAATTGACGGACGCGGAGGTGGTTTCGTTTACCTGAAATCGATCGAATGAGATGTCGCAACCACGGGCAGTCAAGGGCCTGTGGAGGTTTCGACCTGCCTTTCAGGACAATTTTGTCGAAAAAACCCTGAGGACGTCTCGTCCACAAACTTGCCCCTCTTTTAAAGACGCTATCGTTCAAACCCGATGTATCTATTAACACGCTATTTTCATGAAAATCAGGGAGTTTAACGGTTGATCCGGTTGAATGAAATTGCTCGCATCCCCGATATTTCCGAGGCTTGCTGGCAAATCGGTGTCAGCCCCGATAGCCGATTTATCGCCTGCGTTCGCCACTCGGAACCAAACGTCGTCCAGCTTTTGGATTTGCAAGGAGCGGTTTTTAAAAGGCTGGAGGGGCACCGAGGCCAGGTGCAGGCGATAGCCTTTGCCCGGGATGGCCGGTCGCTGGCCTCCGGTTCAGCCGACAAAACGGTCCGCGTCTGGTCACCCACAGGCGACCTGCTGGCGTTGTTCGATAGGTTCAGTGCGGGCGTTGAAGCGGTCAGCTATTCTCCCGACGTCCCGATTCTGGCTGCCGGGCTTCTTGATGGCGATATCCTGCTTTTCGATTTTGCCGGCAATTATATCGCTACGCTGCAGAGCCCGAAAAACAGAATCTACTGCCTCGATTGGTCATCGGACGGCCGGTACCTCGCCGCGGCCTGCGCCGATGGCGGCCTGTATCTCTATAAGATCAAACAGCAAACCAAAACAGTCCTGCCTCATCCGGGGCCGGTTTATGGCCTCCGCTTTATCGGCGCCAATGGCAAAATGGTTTCGACTTGCGAGGATGGGCAGATCAGGTTTTTCAATATTTTCGAAGATACCGCCAGCGCGATAATCGGCCATAACGGGCGCGCGATCGGCATAGATTATTCGCCCAGGCATGACCTGATTGCTACGGCCGGCTTCGATAGCAAGATTGGGCTGTTCGATCACCATGGCATTCCTCGCGGGCAGCAGCGGCTGAATTCCCCCGCCCTGGGCGCGAAATTTTCCCCCGATGGCAACACGCTGTTTGTCACCACGAAAGATCGGTATTTGCATATATTTGAAATCGAGAGAGTGAGGGAGTAGAGAGGTTTTATGCAGTTAGGGAGGGATTCCTGGCGGCTTAATACCCTACTTATTAGGGCCCGAGGATTTTATCAGGCTCATTTAATCCTTGCCAGCGTAAATCAATAAATTTAGATGCATCTGGATATACGCCCATATTTTTTATTAATAATGAGTTTTTTTCATTTGACGCTAAAGTATCGTCGGTATTTTGTTTCCTAAGAAACATGCTATTGAAATCATGTAAATAAGCAAGCCCATTTGGTAATTTTGTTGTGGAATCGTAAATAGCCTCAGCTAATTGCATAGCGGTCAGATCCTTGACGTTGCTCAAATCGGCACCTTTTAGATTTGCATATTGAAAATTGACACCCTTCAATGAAGCATTATGAAAATTAGAGCCTGATAAATCACATTTTTCGAAATTTACATCCAGCAAATTTTGCCAATAAAAATTTTCATTGCTAAAATTTTTTAATTTTACCCTGCTATTGTGGTCAGGTGAAAAGGTCCCTAAATTTGACTGAATGACATTTTCATCGTAATATGCCAAATAGCTATTCTTCGCGGATTTTAATAACCGAATAATATTAATCCCCTTTGCATCCATAAGATTTGCCTCTTGAAGATTGGCACTATCGAAAGTCGCAAATGAAATATCCGCGCCCCGCAAATCTGCCCGGAACATATTGGCATTCTTAAAATTTGCCCCATGCAAATTCGCACCCTTTAAATTGGTAAATCGAAAAGAACAATTGCTAAAATCATGCCATTCAAAATCTGCCTTTTCGAGATTAAGACCGGAGTAATCGCTCTCTATAAGGCGAAGGGGACTTTCCTGATTCATCAGGCCCAAAAGTGGGGGGACAAAAAAGGCAAGAATACAAAAAATTATTAGGCTTGCGATTCTTAAGGCCTTAAAAAATACGAGCTTATATCTATGTGATTTTTCGAGGATTTTAATATTGAAATTTTCCTTCATTAAGCCATGAAAATACAAAGAAATGAATGCGGAGATTGTGAAGTATATCATAATAAAAGCACTTCCCATTATATCACCCCTACGCAAATAATAGATAAAAAATATTAACATTATTGAAGGGGCTGAAATAAATATTAATAAATAAATCGCGGCAACTTGTAATAGATAGTATGGTGGTCGGCAAGATTTAAGCAACCTAACATATTTATATACTATGCCATTTAAGATCCATGGATAGACTCTTTTTTCGGATATTTGGCCATCCGGAAAGATTGCAGGAATATTGGCCAACGATTCCCAAAGTTTTTGAAGGTATATATGCAAGTATAAAAATGTAGCCAAAATGACTAAGGGGAAAACGCAATAAAACGATGCAATTGGTATAGCCCCACCTATTATTGGCAATTTTTCTGTTGGTCGATTCGTTATTAATGCTGCCAAATTCGTTGTATGAATTGTAAGCAAGGCATATATTATGCTTATTAATAAATAACCCAATGTTTTTCGTGAATTTTTTGAAATTTCCGCAATTTGATTAATTTCATCAAACTGGGCAGCGTGACCTGATATTTTTACATTCGTTAAATCGCTTCCTGCCATACACCCTGAGGAATATCCTTTCACATTCATTAAGTTGGCGTTTTTTAGAAAAGTTTGGGCAAATTTGGCACCGCCTAGATCAGCGCCTTCTAAATTGGCATATTCCAAATTAGCGTCATAAAAAACGGCATTGTACAAATCTGCCCCGGAAAGGTCAGCCTTAAAGAGATTGGCGTGATCTAAATTGGCGTTAATAAATTTTGCGTTGCGCAAATTTACTATTTTCTCTTCTTTGGATTCTAATTTGAATGGCATCAGCATGGCGTTTTCGAGCTTAGCTTCCGTAAAAACTCCTTCCTCCAGATCGCATCCGATTAATTTGGCGTTTTCCAAATTTGCGCCAAAGAAAATCGCCCCTTTTAATATCTCGTTTTTAATGCATACATCGCTTAGATCGCAAAAGCTAAAATCTGCCTTTTCTCCTTTTATTCCGTTTGATTCTAGCCATACCGCATGTTTAGAGATAATTTCTTTGATTTCAGTTTGGTTTACTTTCTTTAGGCGCCTTTTTCTCATCGTTCGATAATCGTATTATAAAAATTATATAATATTTATAACAGAATAACCTTTACCCCACCTAACGGGCGGATAAAATCCATTGCTTTTGCTCAGCCGACTTAAGCACATCATTTTTCTGGCCCTCATTCCAAATCGCCCCTCTCACCACCGTAACGAAATCACCAGCCGGGCCTGAGTATCCTTAATGCCGGCGCCTATTGATATGGTAGTTTTGCTCCCGCGTTCAAGCTCGGCCTGCTGGTTCATGCTGATAGCTTTGGCCGGGGCTGCCGCAAAGTCGTATATCCAGGAACCAAGGAATATTATGACGCAGGAGAATGCCAGCAAATCCAGATCAGGAGCATGAGGATCATCCCATGTCGATATGGCCGCGGCCAAAAATAGCCCCACAGATACAGCCTCGATGCCCATCAAAACCAGAGTCGTGTTCCCCTTGCCGATATAAGCGTGCCCGAGCCCATGGATGAAAAAGCCGGGGAAAAAAGCCACCAAAAAAGCTGTCGTGGGGCTTTTATAGGTGGACATCGAATCAGCATGCTCAATCTTGGCGCTATCAAGTTTTCCATCAGAGTAGTAAAGTCTGGTTAGGTAGACAGGCTGCTGGCCCCAACCGGCCATTGAGCCCAATGAAATATTCCGCCTTGAGATGTCGAGCTTGTACCGATCAGGCCTGGCTATACCTGTTGAAAAAGTAACACGCAATTCGGTCTGCTGATCTGATTTGAATAGCTGTGCTTGCGCGGCGGCGCGATCAGGGACTGATGTACATAATAGCGTCAGGATCACAGAGAGAGAAACGATCGCTGTTTTGGCTGCATGCATTGACGGACCCGTACCCCACCCCCCGGGTGGGATTTCGCTTGCTCGATTCGGCAGTTCACCGCTGAGCTTATTCCATTATCAAAATCAAGTGTTTTAAATCAAAATTTCACTTAAGCAACGTCATTTTTGTCGATATATCAATAGCATCCCCTTTCACTTTGAGTAAATAAACCCCTGAAGCTGGCTCTCCTTGAATAAAACTATTTGCTTGTAATAGAATGCTATTATCGCCCGCTTTCAGCATTAAAGATTTCAGGCCGTAAACCCTTCTGCCTGACAAATCATAAACATCAATATTAACCGGATAGTGATCCCGCCGGCAGCTTACAGTAATTACAAAGGACTGGTTGGCGGGATTTGGGAAGATGCTTACAACTGCACCGCTCGATTTCCGGGTTCCCTGACTTTCAATAACCGAAAGAGGGCTCTGACCGAAGGCGTACATCAGATAAAAATTATTTTCATCGTCGGCGCTGATATAACATATATGAATGCCGTCATTGTCGTCCATGACCATGTCTAAAAGGTCCGTATAGCCGGCGTTGATCTGGTAGTATATCCATTGATTGGCATCGGGGTTAAGATAAGCATAATAACATCCCTGGGGGGTGGAATCGACCGCCCGGAAGGCGACACTGACTACGTCATCGCTGGAGATAGCCAAGGGGGCATAACTATCCCACCATAGATTATAGACCGAATCGAGGGCATGCTCACTATACCATTGCCCGCCCTCTTGATGGCAATAAACGAGGCGTCCCCAGCCGGTCTGGGGATGGACCTCGCGGGCTGTCAGGTGACAGTTGTCCATGCTATCATAGCCCGCTGAAATCGAACCGTTAACGACCCCGTGTTCATATTCATATGCCGTATCGCAAGACCACCCGCCCGTGCGATTCGTACAATATGTAATGTTTCCCCAATCATCTGGATTGGACGAGACTATGCCGATGCTGCCATCACTGGCAATTTCTAAATCGGTCTTCCCCTGAGCCCCGTGCAATCCGGCAACAGTGTCAACCTGCCAACCCGCTTCACCCTCCGCGCAATACAGGAGATAAAAAAGGGAAGGGATCGGAGTAAGTGTCGTGGCTGAAACATGAGCACGATTTTCGGCGTCAACCTCTAAGTCGGCTCCGACTATGCGGGGCTGCACGATTATGGTGTCTGCGTAATCAGAATCGGGAGTGTGCACCCAGTGCACCAGCCTCCTGTAAGTTGGAGCGGTGAAGACCACATGCACTTGATCTAAACCATCAACACAGAATCCGTAATAATTATTGTTGAACCCGACAGTATCCCGTGTCCAACCCGTGTCGCTCAAACGGGCATGCTTTACGATTGCGCCCTGAGAATCATAATAGAGAATATGAGGAATCCCTCCGGGGCCGAGGTCGATGCTGAGGTTTTCCAGGTCGCTTTGAAGCGTATCCACCACGGAATATTGCCACTGAGCTAAGCCCGGCGAGGCAAATCCCAATATCAGAACGGTTGATGTGATATTACAAATCAACATGCAGTATTTACATAAATTTCTCATAGCTCTTTCACCATCTTAACGAAATCACCAACCGGGCTTGGTTATCTTTGATTCCGGCATCAATTGAAATAGCGGCCCTGTTCTTTCGCTCAAGCTCGGCCTGCTGGTTCATGCTGATAGCTTTGGCCGGGGCTGCCGCAAAGTCGTATATCCAGGAACCAAGGAATATTATGACGCAGGAGAATGC
>Ga0299912_10001806_pt1 | contig 17304 bp, 17 predicted proteins | sample RVTome_2_FD_207667 | JGI IMG/M metagenome (GOLD analysis project Ga0299912, IMG submission 207667) | Soil microbial communities from uranium-contaminated site in the Upper Colorado River Basin, Wyoming, United States - RVT95D214 (version 2) ... | reverse complement strand
GACAGCGACGACTGCCGGGGCTACCTGGTGGGTGAACCCCATCAAGGACTCCTTCTTATGTTTCAGATGATGAACGAGGCACGAATCGGAGTAGGCGCGGGGGCTGCAGCCATTGCTTCGGCCGCCTATTATGCGGCCTTAGAGTATACCAAAACGCGACTTCAGGGAAGAAAACTGTCAACCAAGGATCCCACCCTCCCTCAAATTCCTCTCATCGAACACCCTGATGTGAAGCGCATGTTGCTCTTTCAACGTTCCGTGACAGAGGGCGCTCTCTCTTTGCTGATGCAAAGTGCGAAATATGCCGATCTCGCCATCGTTCTCACCGGAGAAGAAAAGGAAAAGAACGAGCTTTTGTTAGACCTCCTGACTCCGGTTGCCAAAACCTATCCGTCGGAAATGGGTGTGCTCTCGATCAGCCAGGGTGTACAATGTCTGGGCGGGTCGGGCTACTGCGATGACTATCCTTTAGAACAATATTATCGGGACGCACGGATTCATCCGATCCATGAGGGCACCACGGGGATACATGGATTAACCCTCCTGGGTCGAAACGTCATGATGAAGGGCGGGAAGGCTTACAAACTCTATCTTGAAGAAGTGCGAAAAACAATTCGTGAAGCGGAAAAATTCGGAGAGCTTGAGTCATACGCGCAGAAACTCAAACAGGCGCTGGAGATGCTTCAACAGGTGACCGCCTATCTGATGGAGGTGCAGAAAAAGAAAACGCCTGAAGTCTTTTTGGCTGACGCAACACTCTACTTAGAGTTCTTTGGAATCATCAGTGTGGCCTGGCAATGGCTTCTTCAGGCCACGACTGTGGTGAAAGCCCTGAGGAACAGCCCGGCCGGGGCAGAGGCAAATTTTTATAACGGCAAATTCTTCGCCTTCCGTTTTTTCTTTGAGTATGAACTTCCGAAGCTTCAAGGCTTGGCCACCCGGTTGATGAATAGCGACGGATTGACGGTTGAAATAACGCCTGATCTGTTTTCCGACTGACAGAGGTTATGGCAGAAATTGGCAGGAAGGGATAGTTTTTACACTTAAGGGGAATGGTTTCACAGAGAGAAGAATTGGTGGCGGTGCAGGGATTTGAACCCCGGACACTGCGGATATGAGCCGCATGCTCTGACCGACTGAGCTACACCGCCAGACAGAAATAAATTTTCACTCAATCCTCTGTGATTGTCAATTAAAATGTTAAACAGGTTCTTGAGTGAAAACTTAAAGAGGATTCAAGGGGTCGAGGATTCAAGGATTCGAGTGAAATGTCTAAGGATTGCAAAAAATTAAAACCCTGGGAGAAATTTCCTTCAAATAATCTTAATAGACAAGCATTCAAGTCGTCAGATGTTCTTTCACTTTGCCCTTAGAATCCTCGAACCCTTGAATCCTATGTTAGCAAAGAAATTGCAGTTGATTTTATTCTGGTTCTCTTTGATAATATTCTAAGACAAAAAAGAGGATGCGTATGCGAATTGCTTATTTTGACTGTTTTTCCGGGGCAAGCGGAGATATGATCCTCGGCTCATTGATCGATGCCGGATTGAGTCCCGGGCAATTGAGGGAGGAGTTGAAAAAACTTCGAATTCCCTCCATTCATCTGAAAGTCAAGAAGGTCCTCAAAGGAGGGATCTCAGCGACTCAGGTCATTGTGGAAGGGAAAGATGAGAAGAGATCTCACCGCGATCTGAAAGAGATGTTGAGGATAATAGAGAGAAGTGGTTTAGAGGCCAATGTAAAGGAGAAGAGCAAGGAGATCTTCCGGCAAATCGCATCGGTAGAGGGGAAGATCCATCGAAAAAACATGGAGGAAATCCATTTCCATGAAATGGGCGGATTGGATTCTGTTGTGGATATTGTTGGGGCTGTTTGGGGGTTTCGCCAATTAGGGATTGATAGACTTTATGTATCAAAGGTCAATGTGGGTACGGGATTTGTAAAATGTGAACATGGCATTCTTCCCATTCCTTCCCCTGCTGCCTTATCGTTGATGAAAGGGAAGCCGATCTATTCCTCGGGTGTTGAAAAGGAACTTCTCACTCCTACGGGAGCCGCTATCCTGACCTCATTGGCCTCTGAATTCGGCGAAATGCCTTCGATGAAGGTGGAGCGGATTGGGTACGGGGCCGGCCGGCATGATCTTCCCCATCCCAATGTCCTTCGCCTGATGATCGGGACCCCAGCGGTGAGGTCCGGAACGGAAAGGGTCGCGGTCGTTGAGACGAACATCGATGACATGAACCCCCAATTTTACGACTATGTGATGGAGCGGCTGTTGAAGATGGAGGTTCTGGACGTTTTCCTTACTCCTATCTCGATGAAAAAGAACCGACCCGCGACACTTCTGACGGTCATTTGCTCCTCCGAAAGACTTCCCTCCATTATAGAATTTCTTCTTAGAGAGACGACCACCCTTGGTCTAAGATGGCATGAAGAAGAGAGGGCCAAAGCTGACCGTGAAATCCTCACCCTCCAGACGAAATATGGGGAGATTCATTTCAAATTGGCCCGATGGGAAGGGAGAGTGGTAAACGTCTCTCCCGAATATGAGGATTGCAAGAGATTGGCATTAAAGAAGGGGATTCCGCTCAAGGACATTTTTGACGAATCGAAGAAAGTGGCCATTACACTGCTAAAAAATAGAGCTGCAAGTATTTAATAACGCTCGCAATTTTGTGTTTAATCTTTTCTCTGGGCCATCCTTGAAATTCATACCCTGAGGGCTTATATTCTTAGTAGAAAGGGGGTGCAAGACCAATGAAAAATGGCAAATCATTTTTTCTATTTAGCCTAATTTTAGGAGTGGTGCTTCTTACTGCTCCTCATGGATGGACGCAACCCAAACCAGAAGAAAGAAGACCTATCATCACCCATACTTTTGCTGTAGAAAGGGGATATTACGGATATATCTGGAAAATCTATCTCGAGGCAGAGGATCCAGATGGGCAGATGCTGAAGATTGCCTTGGTGGTAGATCAGCCTGGCGTCGGACCTTACCCCACTGATTGGATCTATCTCAAGCCGCAGTACCAAAAGCATTTTAAGGGGTATATTCAATGGAATACCTTTAGCTCGAAGGCATCGTATATGCCGGAGTGGACACCCATTACCTTAAGGGTTTCAGTTATTGACCAGGCTGGAGGTGAAAGTAACGAAGTTGTTTTCCCATTTACTTTTGAGATAACGCCGGGGCAATATGCTTACAAACCACCTGCTCCATTCGATCAAGGGGATCTCCCCAGGCTGGGTTATGTCATGATAGATCTCTTTTATCCTGGTGAGGGAGGGCACGGGAGTGGTTTATCAGGGGCAATGAATTGATCGGGGTTTTGAAAATGACCTGGTTTAATAGCCCGCAATGCGGGCTTTTTTGTTTCCTCTTGCTTTTCTCGCCCTGGGATGGTAAACATTCTTTATGAGATTTCTGAAAAAGTCCAGAAATTTCTGATTAAGAGAGCGTGTAGTAGTTTTTCAGAGCTCTCTTTATCATTCCACAGCGGAGGAGAGTTATGGATCAAAATATTTTTCAAAGAAGATTTGCCATTGCCCTGTCGTTGATTATTCTTTTGAGTGTGTTATGGGTGGGCTGTACGACAACGCTGAGTGAAAGGCGCGGCGAACCGACAAAAACCGAGGAGAAGGAGGTTGGCAAATACCCGGCGAAATATTACCATTTCGAGGATGTGCTCGTTCCAGGGGAATTGAAGTATAAACAGAATAAATCCTTCGTCTATGAGACCCCGCGATTCAAGGCAGGGATCCTGGTTTTTTCAAAGTGGCGGCTCGATGTGGAATCTTTGATCGATTTTTTTAACTATTACATGGAAAAGGATAATTGGAAACTGGTGAATAGCTTTAAGGGAAAGGAGTCAATACTCAATTTTTCAAAACCCGATAAGACCTGCGCGATCAAAATTACCGAGAAATGGTATGGAACGACAGTGGTGGAAATTCGAGTCGGCCCGTTGGGAGAAAAGAAGATGTAAGAGTCTGGCATGTTATTAGATCAAGTCAAAAGGACCGTTGATCTCTATCATCTACTGGAGAAAGGCGACCGGGTGATCGTGGGTGTCTCCGGAGGGATGGATTCAATGGTCCTCCTCCATGTGTTAAATACCTATCGTCAAGCATTTGATCTCTCTCTTATTGTCGCCCATGTCAACCACGGCCTACGGCCCGATGAATCAGGAAGAGAGGCAGACCTGGTTCAGAAGGAGTCAGAACGACTCGGCTTGCCATTCGAATATGGGCAGTTCGATGTGAAGGAGTTTCAGGAGACGGCCGGACTCTCCCTCCAGGATGCTGGCCGGAGGATACGCCTCCATTTCTTTAAGAGCCTTCTTCTAAAATATCATGCCCAGAAAATTGCGCTGGGCCACAATGCCGATGACCAGGTGGAGACCGTCCTTCTAAGACTGATGAGGGGATCGGGACTAAAGGGCCTAAAGGGGATGCTTCCTATTCGAGACGGAAGGGTGATTCGACCCCTTCTTGAAGTGTGGAGAAGAGAGATCGAATCTTTTGCCATGGGAAATAGTATTCCTTCTCTCTTAGATTCTTCGAACCTTAAGAAAAGGTATCTTCGGAACCGGCTTCGTTTGACCCTCATCCCCTTGATCGAAAGGGAATACCAGTCCAATTTCAAAGCCATCGTCATGAGAACCTCGACTATCCTCAGAGAGGAGAATGATTACCTGGAGAGAGGGGCGGAAGATGTCTATCAAAAGATCGTCTGTGAGGAGAAGGATACAATCTCCTTCAGATTCTCGGAATATGAATCCCTTCATAAGGCGATCCAAGGAAGGGTCCTTCAGAAGATGTTGGATAAGATTTATACTGGAGAAATGATCGAGGAAGGAGAAGGGTGGGAGATTAGCCCAATCTATAAGAGGTTGCGCCAACCCTCTCCCAGCTTTCTTGTCGAGTTACCTCGTGGGGTCTTTATTCAGAAACGGTATGACATAGTCTCACTGGGTAAGGGAAGGGTCAAAGCGGTCCCGCCTTTTGAAGTTGAACTTACCTCTCCAGGCCGTGCTTTGGTGGAGGAGATCGGTAGAGAGGTGGTGATTGATGAGACCACCAGCAGAGATATTCGATTTGGAAGTCTCAATGAGCCTCATAACATTGCTCTTCTGGATTACCAACGTCTCCAGTTTCCATTGAGGATGCGGAATTTTAGGCCTGGCGATCGGTTTCAACCGATGGGGATGATGGGAACCCAAAAGTTGAAGGAGTTCTTTATCGACCATAAGATCCCAAGGTTTGAGAGATCGAAGATCCCCTTGCTCATCTCAGGAGAGATGATCGCCTGGGTTGTTGGTTACAGAATCAACGAACGGGTGAAGGTTACGGAAAAGACGGAAAAGGTCTTGAGAATAGAGTTAGTTTAGGAAAGAGATGTTCAAAGATTCATTCTCGGTTTGAAGAGGTCGCGTTCATGAAGGATCACAAAGGGGAGTTGTCCCCTATGGAGAGCAAGGAGTATTTAGATTCTCAGGCCATCTTTGCCATCCTTATTTTAACGTTGCTTTGGGGCCTTAACTATACTGTCATCAAATACTCCAACCAAGGAGTTTCCCCAGTCTTTGCCTCTGCTCTGCGTTCTATCATCGCTTCGATCTGTGGGATAATCTATTGTGTTAAGAAGAGAGAGAAGCTATTCCATACCGATATCATGCTCTTTCATGGGTTCATGGTGGGTCTCTTATTTGGCCTTGAGTTTGCCTGTATGTACTTCGGGATGCTTTACACCGATGCTGCTCGCTCTGTCATCTTCGTCTACCTGAGTCCCTTCGTGGTGGCTGTGGGAGCTCATTTCTTTCTGAAGGGAGACCGGTTAACATTTCTAAAGATTTTGGGTCTCCTCCTGGCTTTTACAGGCATCGTCTTCGTCTTCTATGGAAGACCCAAGACAGCCAAAGCGACCATGGTCATTGGCGATCTTTTGGAGATCGCAGCCGCCTTCTTGTGGGGCGCGACAACTCTCTATATCAAGAGGTTTATGGCGGAAAAGGTCCACCCGATCAATACCTTTCTCTACCAGCTCTTCTTCTCAATCCCTATCTTATTCATTGCGAGTTTCATCCTCGAGCCAAAGTGGATCTACAAGATTGATCCTTATATCGTCTGCTCCATCTTTTATCAATCGGTCATCGTTGCTTTTATAAGCTATTTCATCTGGTTCAAACTGATACATAACTATCCGGTGAGCAGACTCTCTGCCTTTACCTTCTTTACCCCTGTCTTCGGAGTCCTCTTTGGCCTCCTCTTCCTTAATGAGGAATTGACCGTTTCTTTGATGGTGGGCCTACCTTTAGTCTCCGTAGGGATATTTTTTGTAAATTGGAGAAGGAAACCGTCGAAGTTTTGATCCCTTATTAGAACGTCTCCGTCAGCGCTCCAACCAGCTATCGAACCCACAAATCCTCTGATTCATTCTTGACAACCAATAGCGGATTAGGTTAATTAGGTTTAATTCCTATAGAAAAAGTATGATTTTGTAACCCATGAAAATCTCAACAAAAGTTAGATATGGGGCAAGAGCAATGTTGGAGCTTGCCTCTCATTATGGAAAGGGACCTGTTGAATTAAAAGAGATCGCGAAAAGAGAAGATATTTCTATAAAATATCTTGAGCAAGTAATTATTCCCCTTCGGACAGCTGGCTTGGTCAAAGCGATTCGTGGTTCAAAAGGGGGATATTCATTGGCTAAGCCCCCTTCTGAAATCTTGTTGAATGATTTGGTTGAGACTATAGAGGGGCCTCTTGATTTGATCGAATGTTTACGCAACCCAACAGCCTGTCGAAAAGTTCCGACCTGCGTGACACGTGATATCTGGATGGACGTTCAAGAAGCGATATATCGGATTTTTCATTCGATAACCTTAGAAGATATGCTCAATCGGAAGGGCGAGAAAGAGAATCTGGTTCCTCCGATGTACGAGATATAAAGAAAAATCCTAAACTCTAAGCACGAAACTGTAGACAAACACCAATGTCCAAATATGAATGTCCGAAACAGATAAACCCATAAATGAAGAACAAAACAAGGCCTTTGGAATAAGTTTCAAGTTTTGAGATTTGAATTTCGGAATTGTTTAGATTCTTACACATTGAAGTCTGAGAATTTATCTCTAACATTTCGGGGACCATTTTTGTCATGCTGAACTTGGTTCAGCATCTCGTTTTGCCCATGGGGTGAGATCCCGAAACGAGTTCAGGATGACAGGTTCAATGAATTTCAAATACTTTTGGCAAGGCTTTAGAATTTTGGGAGATTAAAGATGGCGAAAATAGCCAACCTCGTTTCTGAATTGATAGGACGCACACCTTTATTGAGATTGAATCGGGTAACTCAGGGTTGCCGGGGAGAGGTGGTAGCAAAACTGGAGTCTTTTAACCCTTGCGGCAGCGTCAAGGACCGTATCGGCGTTTCAATGATTGAGGCGGCGGAGAAAGCGGGGCTCATTCAAAAAGATACGATTATTCTGGAGCCCACCAGTGGAAATACCGGGATTGCATTAGCCTTTATCTGCGCGGCAAAAGGATATCCATTGGTTCTGACGATGCCGGACACGATGTCAACAGAACGGATCCATCTGCTCAGAATGCTCGGAGCGGAGGTGGTCTTAACGGATGGCCATGAAGGTATGACGGGTGCAGTGAGGAAGGCAGAGGAGATGGGTGTAAAGGATCCAAGATATTTTATCCCCCAACAATTCAAGAACCCCGCCAATCCAGAAATACATAGGAAGACGACCGCCTTAGAAATCTGGGAGGACACCGACGGTAAGGTCGATATCTTAGTGGCAGGTGTGGGAACAGGGGGGACCATTACGGGGATTTCAGAAGTGATCAAAGAGAAGAAACCAGGATTCAGGGCCGTTGCCGTGGAGCCGGAGACTTCTGCCGTTCTCTCTGGAGGGAGACCTGGACCTCACAAAATACAGGGAATTGGTGCAGGTTTCATGCCGGAGGTGCTCCGAATGGATTTGATCGATGAGGTGATCAAGGTATCGAATGAGAACGCAGGCTTGTTGATGAAGAGGTTGGCTCAAGAAGAAGGGATTTTGGCCGGGATTTCTTCTGGCGCAGCCGTATGGGCAGCGATTGAGGTGGCCAAGAGAGAGGAGAACGAAGGTAAGATGATCGTCGTCATCCTACCCGATACTGGAGAACGGTATATCAGCACATGGGTTTTTAATGAACTTAAATGAAAGTTCGGAGTTATTAGTTCGGAGTTCGGAGTATTGATTGTTTAACTCCGCACCAAGACTTGATGTCGCAGGGAATCGGTGATTAGAAATGGCTTTTCAGATTTTGGTTTTTTACTCCGAACTCAACACTCCGAACTCCGAACTTATAGGAGCGGGTGGTGATATGTTATGGATCATGTATCACCCCGAAAGGGGAAACATTAAAAGTTTAAAGTTCAAAGTTTAAAAGTAAATCTAAAAACTTAGATTTCTGGGAGGTAAGAGATGGCTAAGACCATTGAAGAGATAAATGAGAAGATTAAGAAAGGAAAGGCTGTGGTTTTTACGGCCGAAGAGATTATTGAATATGCCGCTGGAAAAGGGGTGAAAAAGGCAGCTCAAGAAGTAGATGTCGTCACCACAGGGACCTTTGGTCCGATGTGTTCCTCCGGAGCCTACTTCAACGTCGGTCACACAAAACCCCGGATCAAGTTGGGAGGGGGAAAGACTTATCTCAATGACGTCCCGGTCTACACAGGTCTTGCAGCCGTAGATTTCTTCTTGGGAGCGACTGCAATGCCAGAGGATGATCCGAGGAATAAGATCTTTCCCGGAAAGTTTGCATATGGTGGGGCACATATCATTGAGGAACTGGTTGCCGGGAAGGATGTGAGTCTCACAGCGACGGCCTATGGAACAGATTGCTATCCGAGAAGATCGTTGGAGACTTATATCTCCCTCAAGGATATGAACGAGGCAGTTCTTTTCAACGTAAGAAATGCCTACCAGAACTACAATGTAGCGGTCAATCTCTCGGATAAGGTCATCTATACTTACATGGGGGTCCTTCAACCCAAGATGGGCAACGCCAATTATTGTAGCGCAGGCCAATTAAGCCCTCTTCTCAATGACCCTTTCTACAAGACGATCGGTATGGGAACCCGGATCTTCCTTGGTGGAGGGATAGGGTATGTCGTAGGAAGCGGGACTCAGCATAATCCGAATGTGAAGAGGACAGAAGGAGGTGTTCCCAAAATGACAGCTGGAACACTTGCCGTCAAGGGTGATCTCAAGATGATGACCCAGAAATGGCTGAGAGGGACCTCCTTCACGGGTTATGGGGTAACTCTCACGGTGGGTATCGGGGTTCCCATTCCCATCTTAGATGAAGAGATCCTTCAGTACACTATGGTCCGGGATGAGGAGATCTTGGCACAGGTCGTGGACTATAGTGAGGCCTACCCCCAATTCATTCCAGGGAGTTTAGGGGAGGTCAATTACAAACAACTCAAGAGCGGTAGGATTCCAATTCAGGAGAAAGAAGTTCCGACCTCTGGCCTCTCCAGTTATTTCAAGGCCAGGGAGATTGCCCAGATCTTAAAAGAATGGATTGAATCAGGAAAGTTCTTTTTGACTAAACCTGTCGAACTTCTTCCGTCCGTTGATTCAGGAGTCGTTTTCAAACCTTTGAAGGAGAGACCCATCAAGAAAAAGTAGCATAGAGCTAAGCGCATAGTGCATGGGGAGAAAAAACTCTGTGGTCTCCGCCCTATGCCCTTTGCCTATTAGAAAGGGGGTTGCTATGCAGAAGAAAAGAGTTGTACTCAGCTTTCCTCCCCATCTTATCGACCAGGCGGTGACCTATAAACTCATCAAAGATTACGATTTGATGATCAATATCATGAGAGCCAGGATCACACCCAAGGAGCAGGGGAGGCTCGTTTTAGAAATTACAGGGAAGAGAGCGGCCTTGGAGGCCGGGATCGACTATCTCAAAGAGGTGGGCGTGGAGATCCAACCGCTGGCCCAGGATGTCAAGTGGCATGAGGATCGCTGCACCCATTGCACTGCTTGTATCTCGATCTGTCCAACCAAGGCATTGGACGTCGATAGGAAACAGATGGCAGTCTCTTTTAAACGGGACAAATGCATTGCCTGTGAACTTTGCATTCCCGCCTGCCCCTATCAGGCAGTGGAGATACTCTTTTAGTAAGGCAATGTCAAATGTCAAAGTTCAGATCAAATCCCAGAAACGACTATATGAGGAAGCTTTGACATTCAGTCATTTGTCATTCCTTTGACATTTGGTCCCGCCTTGGCGGGATTGACATTTAGATTTTCGCATTCGACAAGAAGATTGTGGCGTTCGGGAAGGCAGGAGCATTTCGATATGAGGGCGAAGCGGAGATGAAGCAAAGGGTCGTTGTTGCGATGAGTGGGGGAGTAGATTCGAGCACCACTGCCTGGCTTCTCAAGGAGAAGGGGTATGAAGTCATCGGAGCAACGATGTGTATAGGATTAACGGATAAGACCGGGGGAGGTCCTGCCCGATGTTGCAGCCTTGCCGATATCGATGATGCAAGGCGCGTTGCTCTTCAGCTTGAGATTCCTTTTTATGTCTTCCATCTTAGAGATGAGTTTGAAAAAGAAGTCATCCAATATTTTTGCGGAGAATACGTTAAAGGAAGAACGCCTAATCCCTGTATCCTTTGTAATGAGAGAATGAAATTCGGATCTTTTTTAAAGAAGGCGCTTGAACTGGAGGCAGATTTCATTGCGACAGGCCATTATGCAAGTTTGGATTTTGATGAAGGGACTGGGCGGTATCTTTTGAAAAAAGGGAAGGATCGAAGGAAGGATCAATCTTATGTCCTCTTCTCTTTGACCCAAAACCAGTTTGACCGTACCTTGTTTCCGTTGGGAGAGCATCGCAAAGAGGAGGTGAGGGAGAAGGCGTTTCAACTTGGCCTTCGGGTTCACAACAAGCCTGAAAGTCAAGAGGTCTGCTTCATTCACGGATCTTCCTACCACTCTTTCTTATCGGAAAGGCTAAAAGAATCTGTCGCATCCGGACCGATTATGGATCAGGCAGGGAATGTCTTGGGAAGGCATAAAGGAATTCCTTTCTATACGGTCGGACAACGAAGGGGTCTCCGTCTGGCAAAGGGGAAACCTCTCTATGTGATCGGAATCGATCGAGAGAGGAATGCGATTATCGTTGGAGGAGAAGAGGAGGTTTATGGCGATACCTTTATTGCCGACTCGATCAATTGGATCTCCTCAAAGGAGATGACGTCGCCTTTTACGGCCCAGGTGAAGATCCGGTATAACCATCCGGGTTCAGAGGCTATCCTTTCTTTTAAGGGCGAGAATGAGGTGGAGGTGAAGTTTAAATCGCCCCAGAAGGCCATCACACCCGGTCAGGCTGCTGTCTTTTATGACGGGGAAACGGTCCTCGGAGGCGGATGGATTAAAGAAATAGTTAAGAGTTCGGAGTTATGAGTTCGGAGTTAAGAAATAAAACTCAAAAGTTAAAAGAAATATTTCGAACCATGGGAAGGGTGCTCGTGGCCTATTCAGGAGGGGTTGACAGTACCCTCCTTCTTAAGGTGGCCCAAAATACCCTCGGAGAAAGAAATGTCCTCGCTGTTACAGCCCTCTCTCCCCTATATCCTGAAAGGGAATTAGCGGGGGCAAAAAAAGTGATTCAGACCATAGGGGGAAGACATCTCCTGATCGAATCGAACGAATTGGAGATCGAAGGATTTTCAAAAAATCCCCCCAACCGTTGCTACTATTGTAAAAGAAAGCTCTTCGAAGAATTACTCAATCTGGCCAGAGAGGAGTCTATCCCTTTTATCGTCGAGGGTTCGACATTGGATGATGAAAAGGATCACCGGCCGGGGAAAAGAGCCATTCAGGAGCTGGGGATTCGGAGTCCTCTTAAAGAGGCCCTGTTTACAAAAGTGGATGTGAGGGAATTATCCAATGCATTAGGCCTGCCCACGTGGGATAAACCCTCCTTTGCATGCCTCGCATCACGGTTTCCATATGAAGAAGAGATAACGATAGAGGGATTAAGAATGGTAAACCAGGCAGAGGATTTCCTTTTTGGACTGGGATTCAAACAGGTTCGAGTCCGGCACTATCAGAACCTGGCCAGGATCGAGATCTTCCCAGAAGAGATGGATCGTTTGATGGAAGGGTCGCTGAGGGAGAAGGTGGTAAGCCATTTGAAAGCGATCGGTTACAAGTATGTCACATTGGATCTCCAAGGTTTTCGTTCGGGATCGATGAACGAGGTGTTGGGATGAAAGCCATCGCCCTCCTCTCCGGAGGACTCGACAGCACGCTCGCAGCCAAGGTTGTGATGGAGCAGGGGGTTGAATTGGAGGCCCTCAATTTTCTGACGGTCTTCTGCACGTGCACCCAGCGGGGAGAAAGCTGTCTGGCGTCCCAGAAGGCTGTAGATAGTCTTGGGATTCCCTTAAGGGTGTTCAATGTCTCTGAGGAATACTTGGATGTGGTGAAGCATCCAAAGCACGGTTACGGAAGCAATATGAATCCGTGCATTGACTGCCGGATCTTCATGCTGAAAAAGGCAAAGGCCTATATGGAAGGCGTCGGTGCTTCCTTTATCATCACCGGTGAGGTTTTAGGGCAGAGGCCAATGTCTCAGCGAAGGGATTCGATGCGCCTGATCGAAAAGGAGGCAGGGCTCGAGGGGTCCATCCTTAGACCGCTTTCCGCTAAACTCCTTCCCACCTCGATCCCGGAAAAAGAGGGCTGGGTGGACAGGGAAAGACTTCTCAATATCGAGGGGCGATCAAGAAAACCACAGATTAGATTGGCGGACCATTTTGGTATACAGGACTATCCCTGTCCTGCAGGGGGTTGCCTTCTCACAGACCCGGGCTTTTCAAGGCGGATGAGAGACCTCATTCTCCATCACCCCGATTTTCGCCTTAACGATGTCCACCTCCTGAAGATGGGAAGACATTTTCGACTTTCCCCTCATTTGAAACTGGTGGTGGGGAGAAATGAAGAGGATAATAGGAAGATCCAGACTTTTGCTCAGGAGGAAGACATTTTATTAAAAGTGTCCAAATTCCCAGGACCTCTTTCCGTCCTGAGAGGAAAGCCAGATGAAGGAGATATTGAGAAGGTGGCTGCCATCACGGCTCATTATAGCAAGGCGAAGGGTTTAGAGAAGATAGAGGTAACCTATAAAGTAGTGGATGAAGACCACCATCAGTCTATTTTCGTTTTACCTGTCTCGAGAGGAGAAGTTGAGAGGTTTATGATCAATGAATGAAGAAGAAAATAAGGATTATCTCAAGATGATTTGATGGTAAAAAGGATTCAAGGGCTCAAGGATTCGAGGATTCGAGTGAAATATTAAAGAATTTTTAGGAGTCAAATGCATTTATTGCATCTTTAGATAACAAACACTTGAACCCTCGAACCCTGGAATCCTTAAATCCTGAAATCAGGGGGGAAGAAACGGAGGTAAAGATAAATAATATGGCTGAGAAGAAAAAACAAATCTTCACTCCGGTGAGTGAGAAGGAGGTCACCCGGGCCATTGTGGACAGCTTTGCAAGGCAGTTTATTGAATACGTGGAGAGTGACTGCCTCATCGTCGGAGGAGGGCCCAGCGGGCTGATGGTTGGAAGGGATATTGCCTCAAAAGGGGTGAAGACCCTGATCGTGGAGCGAAATAATTACATCGGAGGAGGGTTCTGGATTGGCGGCTATCTGATGAATAAGGTGACCGTCAGGGAGCCAGGGCAAGAGATCTTGGAAGAGTTAGGCATCCCCTTTAAAAAGGCGGTCAAAGGGCTCTATGTGGCAGACGGACCTCATGCCTGTTCGAAGTTGATCGCGGCGGCCTGTGATGCCGGAGTAAAATTTGCCAATATGACGATCTTCGACGATGTGGTGTTGAGAAAAGGAAACAAGGTCTGTGGTGTTGTGGTGAACTGGACACCTGTTCAGGCCCTTCCTCGTGAGATCACGTGCGTGGACCCCATTGCCTTGGAAGCTAAGTTTGTCGTCGACTCCACGGGCCACGATGCCTGTGTGGTGAAGAAGCTGGAGGAAAGAGGCCTTCTGAAGACCGCAGGTTTCGGTGCGATGTGGGTGGAACAGTCCGAGGATCTGGTGGTCGAACATACTGGAGAGGCCCATCCCGGTCTGATCGTGACAGGGATGGCTGTGGCGACCACCTATGGTTTGCCGAGGATGGGGCCTACTTTCGGCGCGATGTTGCTTTCTGGACGAAAAGGTGCCGAGGTCATCCTTGAGAAGATGAAGAAGAAGTGAACGATTTCGTTCGTATGATTCCTTCAACCATCGAACTCTATCAAGAAGGGGATTTGAACGGCCTGAATATTACGGAATTGGGTCAATACCTTGAAGAAAAAACTCACATCCCCTTCTCCATTCGAGGGAATGTCTGCAAAAGATTTTCCAAGAAAAGGATAGAGAAGGCAGCAAATGAGTTAGCCAGGATCAAAGTGAAAGATCCTGAGAAAAGATGTATTGAAAGGACTCCTTTTCAAGCTGAAGTTGATTACGAAAAACGAAGGATGAGGGATCCCCATTGGAAGATTTTTGGTATTTTGTATGATGGGGTCTTATATCAAAAAATTATTTCAGACTTGACCTTCAAAGGGGGACTGGTTTTTAAACGTTGCATTATCCTTTTTACCAATCAACTCTTTGGGACATGGGACCGGGACGACCAAAGATATCATGCCAGGGTTAGCCTTTATGGTTTTCCCAATCTCATATCGGTTACAGGGCTTGTAGACGCACCTGCAAAACCGAAAGAGTACTATCTGAAGAGGCAGATGGGTCTGCCGGTGGAGTTGTTAAAGGAGGAATATCGAGATCGGTTTCTTGATCATGGGGATCTGAGGATGACGGAGGTATTAAAAGGTTATGCCATGCAGGCCCTCTTTTTCCATCTCTTCGGTGACCCTTTCTGTGATGATCGTGATTGCCGTCTCTTCAACAGCCATTGGCAGGAAGAGGTTCTCCATTCCCAATTGAATGGGAAATATGAATTTTGTGATAAGCATGAGGCAGTTCTGAAAGAGTTAAAGGATCGACCAATGTAATCCCCCTTTATCCCCCTCGCTATCAATTGCCTATTAAGTTTATAAGGCTTTTAGCATCTTTATATCCTGAGATAACCCTTCCGTCAGGGAAGACCATAGTAGGCAGGCTTGAAATACCGAGTTTTTCAGACAGTCTTATATTTTCGTCGACGACTCTTGTTTCACAGTTCGGTTTGGGCAATGGTTTCCCCTGATGGGCATCGTCGAGAAGGATTAGGGATTTTTCACATGCAATCGCCTTTGCTTTATCGTAAGCTCCGGGATGGATCTTCACCAGTGGAAGCATCTTAATATAAAAGGCAATATCTTTTCTTTCTTCTACAATCTTCTTCATCTCCTGATGAAGTTTTGCACAGTATGGTCAGTCAGGGTCGTCAAAAGCAATGATCCGGATCTTAGCTTTTTGATCACCCATCACAAGGGCATCCTCAAGAGGAATCTGCGACACATCAATTTTGTTGAGTTCGGTGAACCTCTCCTGTGTCAGATTTTTTCTTTCCTTTATTGAGATCAATGACCCTGAGATCAAATACTTCTTTGAAAAATCGACATAGATCAGTCCCTTTCTGCCCCCCGATTCCGAAAAGACCTCCCAGAAGGCCTTAGCAGGACTTACTCTTATATCAACAATCTTTATATCTGGGAAGATACCTTTAAGAAGGTCTCTCGCCTCGTCATTGCCCAGCGTGTGACACTTGACGCAGTCTTGGCCTTTTGCCTCAAAACTATAAGCAGAGCCTATGGGAAGGAGAGAAAATAGTAACAGAAAGGTGACAGGAATTGGTTTAAGCATAACTCTTTTTAACATGAGGTTTTGTTTAGTGCAAACCTCCCACCTCCCCCACCTCGAAGATGTCCTGGTCAACCTCAGTGAGGATCTCGTAGCCGCTCCGGGTGACAACCACAGTGTTTTCAAGTCCCACCGAGCCTTCCCCAGGGAAGACGATCTTTGGCTCTAAAGCGAAAGTCATTCGCTCTTCTAAAGGGTAAGAGTGACCTTGAGCGATGAAGGGCAATTCATTCAGCTCAAGGCCGATGCCGTGGGCGATGAAACGGGTCTGAAGTCCCGGAGGTCCTAGATAACTCTCCTTGTATCCCAGCTTCTCTGCCAGCCGAAGGGTTTTAAGAAAGATGGCCTCACAGTCTGCACCCGGCCGAACTTCTTCGAGGGCCGCATCGTGAATCTTTCGGCAGGCGTTGTAAGCATCAATGAATTTTTGCTCCATCTTACCGATGGAAAACATGCGGGTTTCGTCCACCTGGTAACCATGATAGCATGTTCCAAAGTCCACCAGTATAGGCTTATGGGCTTTGATGACTCTGAGGCTCGCACCTACGGGAAAGGCAGGAGAAAGACCGAGCCCACCCATGGGAGAATCGGACTGACTCACGATTCCGCCGCTGGATCCGCTCAGCACATGCCAGCTATAAGCTTCGTAATTGAGTGACCTGACCCTGAGAAGCCCTTCGTGGCCGTATCTCTTTGCAGTCGCTTCTAAGAGGCCGCCAAACTCGATCTCGGTCATTCCCTCTTTAAGAATCTCTCTGGCCTCCAGGAAAACTTTACGTCCTATTTCTGCCGCCGTTCTCATGAGATCGATCTCGAAAGGGGTTTTTACCTTGCGGACATCTCGAAAGATCAAGGAGGCGTCCATCAACCTGGCGCCTGGAAAGAGGTCCTGCAATCTAAAGTAATCTCTCACGGGAAGAACGTCTAACTCCAAGCCCAAGCTATGTGGGAGCCTTCCCCAATAGTCCTTTATCAAAGAAGGGAGTTCCCGGTTGGAATTTAACGCCACCACGTTCTCCATCGGGGACTCGACTTTGGCTCGCTCCAGCTCCCTCCGGATCATGAGTAGAGGCTTTCCCTCTAAAGGCACGAAGAGAATTCCATCCTGGGTGGTTCCAGAGAGGTAGTAAAAATCCATCTTCTGAACGACCAGCAACGCCTCTATCCCTTGCTTTTTCATTCCGGCTTTGACCCTTGTGAGCCGGTCCTCTATCTCTTCAAGCGGAACGTACCTGAAACCGAGGGATATGCTCAATTCTCTCAATTCCTTCCGCACCCAATCTGCGTGATTCATGGTTCTCCTTTAAGAAATTGTGGTTCTTCTCCCAATTAGTTGGGAGAAAGGGGTCAAGGATTCGAGGATTCAAGGGTTCAAGTGATTGATTTTTTAAAAGTACTTTTTCTAAACGGA
>Ga0299912_10001805_pt1 | contig 17313 bp, 15 predicted proteins | sample RVTome_2_FD_207667 | JGI IMG/M metagenome (GOLD analysis project Ga0299912, IMG submission 207667) | Soil microbial communities from uranium-contaminated site in the Upper Colorado River Basin, Wyoming, United States - RVT95D214 (version 2) ... | reverse complement strand
AAGCAAGCGTTGATGTTGCTGAATTAAACTTGCATGTCCCAACCACATTTGCCGTAACTGTGACGGTATTGCTGTCAGCTGCCATTGCCACTCTTCCTAAAACCAGAACCAAACCTAAAACCATTACTACTCCTAACAACTTTTTCATCTTGATCTACCTCCTTTTTTGATTTAGGATTTTTTGTCCTTTTGTCAAAGGATAATTGCACAGAGTATGCCAAGTGTTAAAATTGTCCTATGAATCAGAAGTTTATGAATGAAAAAAACATAATAAATCAATAAGTTAAGACACTTGAAAATTAATATTTGGTACAATTTGAAGTTTTGAATTTAGGTAAGAAAAGAGACAATTTTTGTTTTGTTGAGGATTAAAAATTGTTACCGAAGCTCTCTTCTAAGAAAGGACCTCCTAAGAGGTAAGGCGTTAGGGGGTAGGTAAGACCCATTTTTGCATCATTGTTCATAATTGTTCACTTTTGTCCAAATTATGTTTTTAAAAAGATGTTTCGGGCAGCAAAATGCCTTTTCTGAGCATAACTTAACCATTACTCTTAACCCTATGGAACACTTTTTAAAGGACTTTGGCCATCATAAAGGGGGCTTATTGGGTCTACCATTTTGGAAAGCAAAATAAATGTAGGTCGAGATGCAGTTCCGATAATTCCATGTTCGGTGGAAGGAGTTGTTCAAAACAAGGCTTGGACAAATTCAGAGGCGTTAAACTCTCTCAGATCATCGATCCCCTCTCCTACGCCAATGAATCGAATTGGAATAGTCAGCTCCTGGGTGATTCCCACAATGATCCCTCCCTTGGCCGTCCCATCCAGTTTCGTAAGGACAATTCCAGTCACACCAATGGCCTCGTTAAAAAGCTTGGCCTGAGAGATGGCATTCTGGCCCGTCGTAGCATCAAGAACGAGGAGGACCTCATGGGGAGCTCCAGGGCATTCCCTGCCGATGATCCGCTTCACCTTCTTTACTTCTTCCATTAGATTGACTTTAGTGTGGAGCCGTCCTGCGGTATCGATAAAGACGAGATCAATATTTCTAGCCTTAGCAGCGTGAATGGAGTCGAAGGCTACGGCAGATGGATCCGTTCCCTTGGATTGTTTGATCAGATCGGCTCCTGCCCGATTCGCCCAGATTTGAAGCTGCTCAACTGCAGCAGCCCGAAAGGTATCCGCTGCGCCAATCAGGACCTTCTTCCCCTGCGATGAATATTGATAAGCGATCTTTCCGATAGTGGTCGTCTTACCTACTCCATTGACCCCCACTACCATAAAGACAAAGGGCTTTATCTGAGAGAAATCGATTGAAAGAGGTTTTTCTCCTGCTTGAAGAATCCGCAGGATCTCTTGCTTAATAAAGTCCCTTACCTTTTCTGGCTCTTTCAGCTCACCTCTCTTTAACCCTTGGTGAACGCCTTCAATCAGCTGACCGGATGCCTTAACTCCCAGATCGGCAGCAAAGAGAAGACCTTCGAGCTCATCCAAGAGGTCTTGATCGATCGTCTTTTTCCCTAAAACAAGCCGATCGATCTGTTCCACCAAACCTTGATGGGTTTTTGAAAGACCGTTTTTTAATTTTTCAAAAAATCCCCACATCTGATTCCAAGGTTAAGACTGAGGTTGAGGTTAAGATATGCAAGCAAAAACCAATTCAATCTCAAGTGTTAGGAGAAAATTATCAAACTTAAACATGTAAAAATCTAACACCATGGAGAGATAAAATCAAACAGTTCTCTTTCTTTCCCTTCCTAAAATGAGGCAGCCAACTTGGTCCCCTCCCCTTAGATCCCCCCATCCCAACCTTCCCCTATAAGGGTGGAAGGAATCCCAAAGCCGAGATCCCGAAACGAGTTCGGGATGACAAGTGAGGAACGAAGCCTTTTCTTGGGATGTCATACTAAACCTTGGACTGATGGAGATCAGGCCTATTCAGCATCTCTTTATATTGGGAATATCGTCCCGCCCTTGGCAGACGTACCTTTGAGTACTTTCATCACCGTCCATAGGATGGCCTTTTTAGTTGCGATTTCTAATAAAAAAGGGCGAGTGAAAATCTTCGCCCTTTTCAAAAAAGATCTATGAAGATGTTTTATTTTTTATCTTTCACGTCCTCGAAATCTGCATCCACCACATCTTCCTTCGCCTTTTGTTGTGGACCTGCCTGCGCTCCAGGCTCAGGGCCAGCTCCCTTGGCACCTTGAGAAGCCTTGGCATACATCGCCTCAGCCAATTTATGGGAGGAGCGGGTGAGTTCCTCCTGTGCGGACTTGATAGTATTGGCGTCGTTTAATTCCATCGCTTTTTTTGCCTTTGTGATCGCTTCCTCGATGCTCTGTTTCTCGCCAGCTTCGATCTTATCGCCGAACTCCTTCAAGGATTTCTCTGTTGTATAGATGAGGCTGTCGAGTTGGTTTCTCGCCTCGGCCAGCTCTCGCCTCTTCTTATCTTCAGCAGCGTGGGCCTCACCATCCTTGACCATCTTCTTGATCTCCTCCTCGGCGAGACCACTGGAAGCAGTGATCCGTATGGATTGTTCTTTCCCTGTTCCAAGGTCTTTCGCTGATACATGAACGATGCCATTGGCGTCGATATCAAAGGTGACCTCAATCTGAGGAATTCCCCGAGGAGCGGGTGGAATGCCTACCAGCTCAAATTGACCCAGAGTTTTGTTATCGGCCGCCATCTCCCTTTCTCCTTGAAGAACATGGATCGTCACGGCAGGCTGGCTATCCGATGCCGTTGAAAAGATCTGGCTTTTTTTGGTCGGAATGGTCGTGTTTCTCTCAATCAACTTTGTGAAGACGCCACCGAGCGTTTCAATCCCGAGAGAGAGAGGCGTGACGTCGAGCAGAAGAACATCCTTGACCTCGCCTTTTAGAACCCCAGCTTGGATTGCAGCTCCAATTCCAACGGCCTCATCCGGATTGACGCTCTTATTGGGCTCCTTCCCGAAGATCTCTCTCACCTTCTCCTGAACCCTAGGCATCCGGGTCATCCCACCCACAAGAATAACCTCATCAATCTCTTTCAGTGAAAGTCCGGAATCGGCTAAGGCTTGACGACAGGGTCCTTCTGTCATCTCAATGAGTTCCTCTGTCATTTTCTCCAATTTAGCCCGCGTTAACTTCATATTCAAGTGTTTCGGCCCTGAGGCATCCGCCGTGATAAAGGGGAGATTGAGATCTGTCTCCATCATGCTGGAGAGCTCAATCTTTGCCTTTTCTGCTGCCTCCTTCAATCTCTGAAGGGCCATTCGATCCTTTCTCAGATCAATCCCTTGATCTTTCTTGAACTCATCGGCTAAATAGTCGATGACCCGCTGGTCGAAGTCATCCCCACCCAGATGGGTGTTCCCATTAGTCGATTTGACTTCGAAGACTCCTTCACCCAACTCAAGGATGGAGATATCGAAGGTCCCTCCGCCAAGATCGAAGACAGCGACCTTTTCATCCTTCTTCTTTTCCAGGCCATAGGCGAGGGATGCTGCCGTAGGCTCATTGATGATCCGGATGACATTAAGACCTGCAATCCTCCCTGCATCTTTTGTAGCTTGACGCTGGCTGTCATTAAAATAAGCCGGAACGGTGATTACCGCATCTGTCACCTTCTCTCCGAGGTAGGCCTCAGCGGTCTCCTTCATCTTCTGGAGAACAAAGGCAGAGATCTCAGGAGGACTATACTCTTTATCTCTCACCTTGACCCACGCATCCCCGTTCTGATTCTCGGTGATTTTGTAGGGTAGGATCTTGGTATCTTTCTGAACCTCGGGATCTCTGTATTTTCTTCCCATCAATCGCTTGATCGAAAAGATGGTATTTTCGGAGTTAGTGATCGCCTGGCGTTTAGCTATCTGTCCGACCACCCTTTCACCTTTATCTGTAAAGGCAACGACAGAAGGAGTTGTTCGGCTTCCTTCTGCGCTGGCAATGACGACCGGATCTCCCCCTTCCATGATTGCTACCACCGAGTTTGTTGTTCCCAAATCAATTCCAATTGTTTTAGCCATGGTAATTTTTACCTCCTATGATAATAAGTATTATTCCATTTTTTGAGTCACCTTCTCTGGAAGCTTTGAAACGGAGACGGTTGCCGCCCTCAGAAGGCGATCGTTCAATAGATAACCTTTCTGAAATTCTTCCACGACCTGATTGGGCTCCTGTTGATCCGTTTCCACGACCAACATGGCCTCATGCATGGTCGGGTCAAAGGGTTTCCCAAGAGATTCAATAGGAGAAACCCCGAATTTATTAAGGATCTTGAGAAGTTGCTGAATTGTCAGCTTTATTCCTTCAATTAGGCTCTGGATATCTTCCGTCTTTTCCGAATGGTTGAGAGCCCTCTCCAGATTATCGACAAAAGGGAGGATCGACTTGATCAAATCTTCATTTGCAAATTTAACCCAGTCCTCCTTTTCCCGTGCCGCCCTCTTCTTATAGTTATCGAAATCAGCGGCCACTCTTAAAAGACGATCATGATGTTCCTTGACCTCTTTCTCCTTTTCCTCCACCTTCTTCTTCCATTCCTCAATCTCCTTTTCCCTCTCTTTTCTCTCTTCTTCTAAGTGTAGATGGAGTTCTTCACCGATGTTCTCGATCAAATGCTCCTGATCTTTCTCTCTTGATCTTGTTTGGTAATGATCCTTCTTCTCTTTTCTCTCCATTCCACTTACCCCTATCTATCGACTCACTCTAATAACTCATGTCTATCGGAAAGATCATTCCAGCTCATTTGAGAGGAAGACCTGCTTACACATGTTATGGTGCTTCCAGGATCTCAGTGAGAAGTCTCGCTGTATAATCTACCAGAGGAATGACTCTCGAATAATTCATTCTTCGAGGCCCGATGACTCCTAAGGCACCCAAAACCTCTCCCTTATAGCTATATGTAGAAGTGACTAAGCTACATGCCTCTATTTCCTGGACCTGACTCTCAGAGCCAATCGCAATCTGGACCCCTTTTGGGTCTATACATTTATCTAAGAGTTTCACCATCGTGGCCTTTTCTTCAAAGGCCCGAAAGAGTCCAGTCATTCTCGAAAGATTCCCAAACTCAGGCTCACCGATAATATTCGTCCTTCCTTCGATGAAGACATCAGTATCGTCTAAGGAGAAAAAGGTCTTTTCTCCCAGCTTGAGCGCCCGTTCAAGCAAACGATCATAGACGCTCTTTTCTGCTCTCATCTGTTCCAGAAGTCGCTCCCTCACCTGTTGAAGGGTGAGGCCGGTCAGAAGGCCATTCATGTAATCAGACAGACGATCCAGCTCCGATTGGGGAAAATCTTCCTCAACCTCAATGATCCGGTTATGAACGAGACCCGTTGTGGTAACTAAGATGGCTAATACCACATGCCTCTTCAACCTTACAAACTCGATGTGTTGCAGCACGACCAAACTCATACGAGGCGCCCATACCACACCCAAGTAATGAGACGAAGAAGAGAGAATTCGAGAGGTCTCTCGGAAGAGATCCAATGCCTCGGCTTGAGAACTTAGATATTTAGATCGAATCTCCCCCTGTTCCGTATCGCTTAGTTCGCGGATATTAAGGATATAATCGACATAAAATCGAAACCCCTTTTCCGTCGGAACCCTTCCTGCCGAGGTGTAGGGTTGAAAGAGCAACCCCATCTCTTCCAGACCCGACATGATTTTTCGGATAGTGGCTGGGCTGAGATTGAGATTCGATTCTTTTGAGATCGTCCTCGAGCCCACCGGTTCAGCGGTGAGAATATAATTTTCAATGATCGCTTGAAGGATCGATCTCATCCGTTCAGAAATAAAGAGTTCCGTCAAGGTATCTCCTTGTAACCAATCCTTTTCACCCCGCACCCCGTAACGCCCCGTGTCTTAACGCGAGCTGCGGGATTCACCTCCCTTAAAATAATAATGGAGACACTGTTTGTCAACCCTTCGACTCCCCAACCTGAAGGCCGGGGCAAGCCTTCGGCCCGAGCTTTCGACTGATGGTTCGACAAGCTCACCATGATCACCCTTCAGCATGTTCAGGGCGCCGCCCTGAGCCTGTCGAAGGGTCACGCCGAAGCCTTGGCGCCGACGAATGGGTCAAGAAGAAGAATGGTTTGAACTATTCCTCTTCCAAGTCATTTTTTTCAAATCTCTCAGGCACTTCCAAATTGCCACCAGCCGTAGAGGCATAAAAAAACTGGTCAAAGGTCCGGTGATAGGCGCTCCATCTCGATCCTTCAGGAACGTGCGTTTTCAAAAATTGTTGGATCCCGTTGATCTTTGCATCCATGTCATCGAGAAAATGGAGCATCACTGCTTCCAAGGTCATCGGCTTTTTCGGCGAACCCCAAATATATTGACCATGGTGGCTAAGAAGAAGGTGTTTTAACACGGTGGAAAGATCATTTGGAAAATCAGGGAGTTGTCGAATCTTTTCTTCAACCCTCTCTATCCCGAGAATGATATGGCCGAGGAGTCGCCCCTCATCAGAATAGTCGAAGGAACGGCTATACGAGAGTTCATCAACCTTGCCCAGGTCGTGAAGGATCGAAGCTGTGAGCAGAAGATCAGAGTTCAACCCCTCGTAATGGCTGGCATTTTTCAGGACAAGTTGGCCTAGAGACAGGGTATGTTCTAAGAGGCCTCCCAGGTAAGCATGGTGGACCCATTTGGAAGCAGGAACCATTTTAAACCGTTTGACAAATGGTTCATCCTCCCAGAAGAGGCGGAGAAGCTGGCCAAGGTGTTGGTTTGTTACCTGCTGACTGATCTCCATGAGGGCTTGAAACATCCCTTCGATATCTCTTTTCGCCATGGGGAAGAAGTCAGGGAGAAGAATCGCCTCTTCTCCCACTCTTTCGATATGGGTGATGTTAAGTTGGAGATGTTCCTGGTAGGAAGATCCCTTCCCTTTGACGTGAACAAAGTCGTCCTTCTCAAAGGAATTGACAAAGGTCTCAACCGACGTCCAAATCCTGCCCTCCGTCTCCCCTGTACGGTCTCCCAGCTTCAACTTCAAGTAGGCATTTCCAGTCCTCGTGAGGCCAGAAGATTTTTCTTTGACTAAAAAGAAGGAATCCACAGTCTCATTCTCTTTGATCTCATTGATAAAGGTCTTCATCTCTTTCCCTTAACGGTGCATTGAAAAGGCGTCTGATACGTTTCCACTTTTACCCATCGAGTGTTGATTAGGATTCAAGGATTCGAGGATTCAAGGGTCTTCTTCTCAAATAGCTGGATCAGAGAGTTCATTGATTTCTTAAACCCTTGAACCCTGGGCCCCTTGAATCCTTTTTAGCATTTTTTTATTTAAAGTGGTCGAAGCCCAAACGGGTGGGAGAGTATTTTTTCCCATCCTCCCTGATAATCTGTAGCCCCTCCTTTTGGGGCAAGATCTCACCGATGCGCGTAATCGGCGTGCCTAATGAAAGGGCAAGGGATGAAATTTTCTTCCTCGTTTCAGGCGGTGCGGTGAAAAGGAGTTCGTAGTCCTCTCCCCCACAAAGGGCTATCTGATAAGGGTCCTTCGAATAGGAGCGGATCCATTTACGGTAGAGTCTCGAAAGAGGGACCCGCTCCTCCCAGATTCGCGCCCCAACTCCGCTCTCTTCTAAAAGATGGGTGGTATCAATCAAGAGGCCATCACTGACATCGATCATGGCAGTGGCAAAACGACTCTCAGCAATGGCTTGGCCTAATTGGATTCTTGGACAGGGGGAGAGCTGCCTTTCGATCAAACCTTTTGGACCTCCCATCAAACCCTTTGTCTGAAGTATTTTTAGCCCCAAAGCTGCATCACCCAATGTCCCGGAGACAAGGAGATCATCCCCAACCCTTGCACCTCTTCTGAAGAGGAGATTCTTCTTCCTCCCTTCTCCAATCAGGCAGATGTTGATGACAATTTTCTGGGAGAGAGAGGTATCTCCTCCCACCAGATCCACACGAAACTTCCTCGTTCCTTCCTTTAAGCCCCGGTAGAACGAAGAGATGAAAGAGAGGGAAAGATCTTTCGGAAGGCCAAGAGAGATGAGGAAGTATTTCGGGTTTCCCCCCATTGCGGCGATATCGCTGAGATTGACGATGAGGGCCTTCTTTCCCAACCGGTAGGGATCGATCCACGACCGATCGAAATGGATCCCTTCGATGAGTATATCGGTGGTAACCAGGAGGGCCTTGCCAGCCATCTCGATGACTGCGACGTCATCCCCGATACCTTGAATCACAGCAGCATCCGAGGCAGCCATCCACTTCCTGATTCGATCGATCAGCCCGAACTCGCCGATCTCTCGGAGATCCATCACATTTCCTCAAATGACGTGTTTCGTGTCCGTGACTCGTGACCGTATAACCCCAACCATCAATTCACATCCTTTATAATTACGTATGTTGAAACCAACTTTTCGTGATTTTTAAAAATCCCGGACGCACGACACGCCTGCGTGCCGAAACGCCCTTCGGCGTGCAGGCACGGAACACGGTCACGTTATTTATTTGCGAGTGCGATGCGCATCACCTCATCCATGTGCTTAACCGGAAGAAAGTTGACCTTCTTCCGGATGTAGCGCGGAAGGTCGACGAGGTCCTTTTTGTTCTGATACGGGATGACGACATCCTTGATGTGGGCCCGAAGGGCAGCAAGGGCTTTCTCCTTCAGACCACCCACGGGAAGTACCTGCCCTCTCAGCGTGATCTCGCCGGTCATGGCTACATCTTTTTTCACTGGGATCCCGGTGAGGGCAGAGACGAGAGCAACAGCCATTGTAATGCCAGCGGAGGGCCCATCTTTCGGAATGGCGCCTGCCGGGACATGAATATGTATTTCCCTATGATTGTAAACGTCGGGTCTAATCCGATAAGCCTTCCCTTTAGATCGTGCATAGGTGAGAGCAGCCTGTGCCGACTCCTTCATCACCTCTCCCAGATGACCGGTGAGGATGAGCGAGCCCTTTCCCGGCGTGGTCAAGGCTTCCACATGGAGAATCTCACCACCCGCCTCTGTCCACGCCAGGCCCGTGGCCACCCCGACTTCGTTTTGCTCCTGTTCTTCATCGGGCAAGAAGGAGGGAGGCCCCAAGAAGTGTTGAAGGTTCCTGGTATGGATTCTCATCCTTCCCTTCTCTCCTTCTGCAACCTTCCTGGCCACCTTCCTACAGATGGAGGCCAATTCCCGTTCAAGGTTCCGTAGGCCGGCTTCCTGAGTGTATTCTGAAATAATCTGAAGGATGCCCTTGTCAGAGATTTGGAGCACCTTTAGGCTGATCCCATTTTCTTCCATCTGTCGGGGGAGCAGAAAGGTTTGAGCGATCTTCAATTTCTCTATATCGGTGTATCCGGGAAGGTTGATCACTTCCATGCGATCTTTGAGGGCTGAGGGAATGGGATCGGTTAGATTCCCTGTGGTGATGAACATCACCTGGGAGAGGTCGAAGGGAACGTTGAGATAGTGGTCGCTGAAGGCGTTGTTCTGTTCTGGATCCAGAACCTCTAAGAGTGCAGAGGCTGGGTCTCCTCGAAAGTCGACGCCAACCTTATCCACCTCATCCATCATAAAAACCGGGTTGTTGCTGCCGGCCTGTTTGATCGATTGGATAATCCGCCCGGGGAGGGCGCCCACATAGGTCCGACGATGTCCTCGAATCTCGGCCTCATCACGTATCCCACCCAAGGAAATCCTCACAAATTTTCTCCCCAAGGCCCGAGCGATCGATCTTCCCAAGGAGGTTTTTCCAACCCCTGGGGGCCCAACAAAGCAGAGGATAGGGCCCTTCATCTTCTTCTTCAATTTGCGGACAGCCAAGTATTCCAAGATACGTTCCTTCACCTTTTCCAAATCATAATGGTCCTCTTCCAAAACCCTTTTGGCCTCTCGGAGATCGAGGTTATCGACGGTCGATTTGGACCAGGGCATCTCCACCAGCCAATCGAGGTAGGTCCGAACCATGGAAGCCTCTGCAGCATCGGGATGCATCTGCTCCAATCGATCCAATTCTCGAAAGGCCTCCTTCTGAACCTCTTTGGGCATCTTCGCCTTTTTGATCTTCTGCCGAAGTCCTTTAAATTCCTCTGTACGTTCGTCCCCCTCGCCCAGCTCGCTTCGAATGGCCCTCATCTGTTCTCGAAGATAGTACTCCCTCTGGGTCTTGGTGATCTCCTCCCTCGCCTGGGACTGAATCTTGGCCTGCATGGTGAGAACCTGAACCTCTTTCCCGAGGACTTCGCTCAATAGCTTCAGCCTTTCAATGGGGTCGAAGACTTCCAGGATCTCTTGGGCTTTTTGTATAGTGAGGTCCAGGTTAGAAGCCACCAAATCGGCTAACCTTCCTGGATCGTCGACGCTTTCGATGACGAACATCAGATCGGGGGAGAGAAATTTGCCATAGGAAACGATCCTCTCCAACTGTTCTCTTACATTCCTCATCAGGGCTTCTGTTTCAAGGGTGATCTCGGTGACGAAAGGATCTTTTATATTGTCCACTTTCACGAGGAAGTAAGGGGTCGTCTGAAGGGTCTCCTTGATGGAGGCCTTGGAAAGTCCTTGAACAAGGATCTTGATCTTTCCATCAGGAAGTTTGAGCATCTTCATGACGAGGGCCACAGTACCCACCCGATAAAGATCTTTCATAGAGGGATCCTCTTCAGTGAGGTTCTTCTGGCCAACCAGAAAGATGAGACGGTCTTTAGCAAGAGCCTCTTCCAAGGCCTTGATCGATTTCTCCCGACTGACAAATAGAGGAAGGACCATGTAGGGAAAGATGACGATATCCCTTACGGGGAGGAGGGGAAGCATCTCTGGAGGGGAGAATAGGTCTTTTTCAGGTCCTTTTTTCATAACGTTTTAAGATGGTTTCGATAAGGTTCGAAGTGGAAGCCCCTTGGACAAATGGGAGGATGACCACTTCCCCGCCTAATCCCTCAACCACTTCCTTTCCCACGGTGGTTTCTTTGGTCCAATCGCCTCCCTTGACAAGGATATGGGGGTGGAGGGAAGAGATAAGCTCCAATGGATCTGCTTCATCAAAAATGGTGATATAATCAACGCACCCGAGGCCAGAAAGAACCTCCGCCCTCTCCTCCTCGGGAAGAATGGGTCGGGTGGGACCTTTTATTCTACTAACGGACTGGTCGCTGTTCACCCCCACAACTAAGATGTCTCCAAGGGCTTTGGCCTTTTCCAAATAACGGATATGACCGATGTGGAGGAGGTCGAAGCAGCCATTCGTAAAGACGATCCGTTTACCCTTTGTCTTCAGGTCTTCGATGATCTTTCGAAGGTCTTCTTTTTCCTTAATCTTTCCCTTCATCATCATTCTCTTCTTCAAACCTACCAGATTTGATCTACGCAGTCAACTTTTTCACCCTTTAAGACAGGCGAGACTACTGCCCTACCATAATTTAGCATGTCTATCTTTATTTTTGCATGCTTCAATCTTCTTGACAAACCATTGGATTTCCTTTAGCTTTTAACAATGGGAAACCGATTGATTCTTGCCTCAAGATCACCTCGTCGATATGAGTTGTTAAAACAGATAGGGTTCGATATCGATGTGATCCCGAGCAGGGTCGAGGAGGATTCAATTCGAGGAGAATCCCCTCAGGAACATGTCCTCCGATTGGCTGAAGCCAAAGCCGTAGACGTAGGCAACCAATGTCCTGATCGATGGGTGATCGCTGCAGATACCATCGTCTATATTGACAGCTCCATCTTGGGTAAACCGAGCGACCGAGATGAGGCTATAGAGATGCTACATCGCCTGAGCGGCAAAGAGCATTGGGTATTGACTGGATTCTCTGCGGGCCATTTCGAAAAGAAGAGAGGTGATCGGCAGGCGGTTCAAACAGCGGTGAAGGTGAAGACCCTGACCCCAGCTGAAATGGAGTGGTATGTGCAAACGGGCGAGCCGTTCGATAAAGCTGGGGGTTACGCCATCCAGGGAATCGGATCTTTCATGATCGAATCGATCCGTGGATCATACACCAATGTGGTCGGCCTACCGCTGTGCGAGTTGATTCAGATGTTAAATCGCCTGGGAGCCTTAACAATTTCGGAATGCGGAATGCGGATTGCGGAATAAGGCACATCGGTTACGATTTTGGAATTCGGATTTCGCTCTGAACTACGTGGAGTTCAGGGCTGCCATGCACTCTACGTAGCGCATGGCGGACTATGAATTAATTTCATGTCATCGATTAGAGAAAATTTTTTAAGGGTGATGGAGAGGATAGAGGAGGCGGCGCGAAGGGCGGGAAGAGATCCGAGGGAGATCCAATTGGTTGCAGTCTCAAAGACTGTTGAATCCGCGCGAATTCGAGAGGCCATTGAGGCAGGTGTCTCTGTTCTGGGTGAGAATTATGTCCAGGAGGCGCAGAAGAAGATTGAGGAGATTGGTCGGCTCGTGGCCTGGCATTTCATCGGACATCTTCAGTCAAATAAGGCGAAATATGCGGTCCGACTTTTCGATATGATACACTCTTTGGACAGCCTTCCCTTGGCTGAAGAACTGAACCGAAGGGCAGAGCAGGCGGATCGTTTCATCAAGGTAATGATCGAGGTAAACCTTTCTCGGGAAGCGAGCAAGTTTGGGGCGGATGAAGACAGGGTGATGAATCTCGCCAAAGAAATCCTTCATCTTCGCTACCTCTCCTTAGAAGGATTGATGACCATGCCACCCTATTTCGATTCGCCGGAGATGAGTCGGCCTTACTACATTGAGCTTCGGAAATTGCAGGAAAAGATGGTGAGTGAAGGTATCTCGATGAAAGAGCTTTCTATGGGGATGTCAAATGACTTTGAGATTGCCATCGAAGAAGGTGCGACTTATGTTCGAGTAGGAACAGCGATCTTTGGACCAAGAAAGTAAAAATTTTAGGTTAAGGTTGAAGTTTAGGCTGAGAAATTCTTAACCTTATCCTTAACCTGAACCTTCACCATGACGCATTAGATTACTGGGGATGATATGAAGGCGAAGATAGTCTTCTTGATAACCCTGTTAATGGTGGTGGGGTGTGGCATAAAAAAACCACCGGTTCCATGGGAATCGGTCGTCCCCAAGAGGACCGTCGATCTTGAAGCCCTGCCGAGAGATAGCCGTCTCTTTTTAGAGTGGTCTGTGCCCAAGGAAAATACAGATAAGTCGCCCCTCACCGACTTGGCGGAGTTTAAAGTCTTAAGATCTGAAGGGAACCTCATCGCGGGAGAGTGCAGAGGGTGCGGAGAGAAAAAGGAAGTGATCTCGGAGATAAGGGTAAGCCCACAGGAGGTTAAGGGTGGAAAGATGTCTGTCTGGGTTGAGGATCAAGAAGCGAGAAAGGTCTATGTGTACGAGCTGGTTTCAATCAATCGAAGAGGATACCCCAGTGCTCCTTCGAATCCTGTGTCGGTCTATTGGGACTATCCACCCCAGGCACCGAGGATGGTGAAGGGGGAGAGAGGGGATAAAAGGGTAGGTTTATCCTGGGAACCGGTTGAGGGCGCTACGGGTTACAACATTTACCGAAGGGAAGAGGGCGGAGTTTTTCCTCTCAAGCCGTTGAACAGAGATCCATTGACAGTAACTCTTTATACTGATCTGAATGTGGAGAATGAAAAACAATATATCTATTCGGTCAGGGCGGTGAGGCGGGTGGTCAAAACGGATGTGGAGGGAAAGGGGTCTCTCGATGTCCCAGTAACCCCCACCGACTTGATTCCCCCCAGCCCTCCAGTAGGTCTGGCAGCAATTCCTCTCAAAGACGGAATAGAGTTGAATTGGAGGAGGAATAGCGAACCCGATCTTTTAGGGTATTATGTCTATCGAAGGAAACCTGGGGAAAAAGAGTTTAAAAAGTTGAACCAAAGTCCCTTGAAAAAAGAGATCTACCTTGATACCGATGTCGAGTTAGGGCAAGATTATGAATATGCTGTTACTGCAGTGGATAACTCCGTTCGAAGGAACGAAAGCCCTCTTTCTGAAGAGGTAAGAGTAAAATATATTTATTGACCAAAGTTCGGAGTTCGTGGTTCGGAGTTTTGAGTTAGAACTAAAACCACAAAAAAGACATATAGACAAACTTCTCCGAACTCCGAACACATTACTCCGAACTAACGAGGGGTTCGATGCATTTTTTCCAATATAGAAATCATCAGTTTTATTGTGAAGAGGTTCCCATTGACCACATCGCTGAAGAAGTGGGCACGCCTTTCTATCTTTATAGCTACAATACCTTAGTGAGGCACTTCACCGTGTTCAATGAAGCCTTCAAAGGTATCCCTCATCTGATCTGCTATTCAGCAAAAGCCAATTCCAATCTGGCCCTGCTTCGTATCTTCGTCAACCTGGGCGGAGGAGTAGATGTGGTCTCCGGAGGTGAACTCTACCGGGCCATTAAAGGTGGAGTGGCCCCGGAGAAGATTGTATATTCAGGAGTTGGGAAAAGAGAGGATGAGATCGAATATGCCTTGAAGACCGGAATCCTGATGTTCAACGTAGAATCCTCTCAAGAGCTCCAGGTGATTAACGAAGTGGCAGGCCGGATCGGAAAGAAGGCGGACATTGCCATTCGCGTCAACCCTGACATCGATCCAAAAACCCACCCTTATATCTCCACGGGTTTGAAGAAAAACAAATTTGGTATTGACATCAACAGGGCATCGATAGCCTATCGTTTGGCCTCTCAATTACCTCACCTTAAGATTATCGGGATCGACTGTCATATCGGTTCCCAACTGATTGAGGTAGAACCCGTCATTGAGGCCTTGAAGAAACTGAAGCAGTTGGTGGAGAATTTGAGGAATGAAGGGATGGAAATCCGATACTTGGATTTGGGAGGCGGCCTCGGAATCACCTATGAGGACGAGGAACCTCCCCATCCTGTAGAATATGCCGCGAACATCCTCGAAGAAGTTCGGGGATTCGGCTGCACCCTGATCCTGGAGCCAGGTCGTGTGATCGTTGGCAATGCAGGAATTTTGGTCTCAAAGGTTCTCTACATGAAGGAGAACGAAGAGAAGCGGTTTGTGATTGTTGATGCGGGCATGAACGATTTAGTGCGGCCCAGTTACTATGGTGCCTACCACCAGATTCTTCCTGTGAAGAAAGAAGACCGAGAGGAGATCGTGGCCGACATCGTCGGCCCCATCTGCGAATCGAGCGACTTCTTGGCAAAGGAACGGAGGATCCCGAAACTGAATGCTGGCGAATTGATTGCGATTATGAGCGCTGGCGCCTATGGATTCTCGATGTCGACCAACTACAATTCCAGACTCAGGGTGGCCGAAGTCCTTGTCCGGGACGACCAGATGTTTCTGATACGCCAGAGGGAGAATTACGAGGATCTCATCCGGGGGGAAGAAATCCCAGAGTTCCTTCAGAGCAATTCCAAATTTCAATCCCGCCAAAGCGGGATCAAATGACAAATGAATTCCAAATGTCAAAATCCAAAAATTTTTAAGTTAGGGCTTTGAACTTAATTTGATATTTGAGCTTTGTCATTTGACATTTGGGTTTAGAGGTCAGGTGAATGAAGATTCCTTTCATGAAGATGAGTGGGAGTGGAAACGACTTTATCCTCATCGATCACCGGAAGCCCTTCTTGGATCAGGATCGCCTGAAGGAATTCACTCGAAGCGTCTGCCGAAGAAGGATTTCTGTCGGCGCGGACGGCCTCATCTTGATCGAGCGATCGGAACGGGCCGATTTTAAATGGCAATTCTTCAACGCAGATGGGAGCGAGGCAGAGATGTGCGGCAACGGAGGTCGCTGTGCTGCCCGCTTCGCATACTTGAAGGGGATCGCGGGTCCCTCTCTGAGATTTGAGACTTTAGCTGGAATTCTCTCTGCCCAGGTGGATGGGAAACGGGTGAAGCTTGAAATGACCAAACCTTTTGGCCTTAAACTCGATGAAACCCTTCTCATGGATGGGGAAGAACAGGTTTTCTCAAGCATTAATACAGGCGTTCCCCATGCCGTGCTTTTTGTGGAAGATCTTGAGGGGGTGGATATCATACGAATTGGAAGGGCAATTCGCACCCATCCCCATTTTGCACCGGGTGGAACCAATGTTAATTTTGTCCTGGTGGAGAATAGTTCTCAATTATCCGTACGGACCTATGAAAGAGGGGTGGAGGATGAGACCTTAGCCTGTGGCACAGGGGCTGTGGCCTCTGCCCTGATTGCAGCCTTTAAGAATTGGGTGAAATCTCCGGGATCGATTAAAACCAGAGGAGGCGAGGTCTTGCTGGTCTACTTTGAGATCGAAGGGGAGGAGGTAAAGAAGGTCTTTTTCGAGGGCGATGTCCACATGATCTATGAAGGCGAGATGTGGGAGGAGGCTTATCAATGAAAACAGGAGAGAAAAAAGAAGGGATCAGAGCGATTGTCGTTGGCGCCGCGGGCAAGATGGGGGGGCGAATCATTCACGTCATCAAAGAGACCCCTTCGATTGAGCTCTATCGAGCCATTGAGAGAGCAGATCATCCTTCAATAGGAAAGGACGTCGGAGAGGCCATTGGCCTCGGAAGGATCGGCGTTATCTTGGAAGGAGAGCTGAAGCAAGCGGGGGCGGATGTGATCATCAACTTCACGAATCCTCAGTCCTCCTTAGAGAGTTTACAGTTCGCTAAAGAGAATGGTTTGGCCATAGTCATCGGCACCACCGGGCTTAGCCCTGAGCAGCTCAACAGGGTGAAGGAACTTTCGAAAAGTGTTCCGTGCGTCCTCTCTCCCAACATGAGCGTAGGGGTGAACGTAATGTTCCGAATCGTTCAAGAGATCGCTCAGGTTTTGGGTTCGGGGTATGACGTGGAAATCGTCGAAGCCCATCACCGATTGAAAAAAGATTCGCCTAGCGGGACGGCGGTCAGATTAGGAGAATTGATTGCCAAGGCCATGGGAAGAGATTTCGACCGGGTCGGAGTGTACGGCAGGAAGGGAATGGTGGGCGAACGGACAAAAGAAGAGATCGGAATGCAGGTGATCCGGGCAGGCGACATCGTAGGAGAACACACCGTTCTCTTCGGGGGAATGGGTGAACGACTGGAGGTCACACACCGTGCCCACAGCCGTGATAACTTTGCTCGGGGAGCGGTCAGGGCAGCCCTCTGGGTAGTGAACCAACCCACCGGTCTTTACGATATGCAGGATGTACTGGGGTTAAAAATAGCCAATAATCAAGCACCAATAATCAAATAAATTCCAATTTCCAATGACCAAAACCTAACTTTGTTTTATGGCCATTAATCTTTGTTGGGTAATTGGAGTTTGGTTATTGGTGATTATTTGGAATTTGGTAATTGTTTAGCCATATTTAAATCCCTCCCAACCTCCCTTTGCCAAAGGGAGGAGAAGGAGTTTCCCCCTTTGAAA
>Ga0299912_10001804_pt1 | contig 17321 bp, 12 predicted proteins | sample RVTome_2_FD_207667 | JGI IMG/M metagenome (GOLD analysis project Ga0299912, IMG submission 207667) | Soil microbial communities from uranium-contaminated site in the Upper Colorado River Basin, Wyoming, United States - RVT95D214 (version 2) ... | reverse complement strand
GATGGGAAATTCGGAAACGGGTATTGTGTCCCCATTTGACAAGATCATCGACCGGACGGGGACCGAATCCCTGAAGTGGGTCTATCCCCGCAAGGTCCTCAAGGTCGACAACGCCATCCCCATGTGGGTGGCCGACATGGACTTCGAGGCGCCGCCCGCGGTCGTCGAAGCCATCCGCCGCCGGGCCGCCCACGGTATCTACGGCTATCCCCTCATCCCTCCGTCGTTCTGGCAGGCCGCGATCGACTGGCTCAAGCGTCGCCACGGCTGGAACGTGCGCAAGGACTGGATGGCCAAGTCGCCGGGCATCGTCCCGGCCCTGAATTATTGCGTCCGGGCCTTCACCGAACCGGCTGATGGTGTCATCATCCAGACCCCCGTCTATTTTCCGTTCTATCACGCCGTCGAGAACAACGGCCGCCGCCTCATCCGGAATCCCCTCCGCTTCGACGGCCGCCGCTACACGATGGACCTCGACGACCTCGAAAGGAAGATCGACCAGGGCGGACGCCTGCTCATCCTCTGCAGTCCCCATAATCCCGTCGGCCGCGTTTGGACGCGGGAGGAGCTCGAGGGCCTCGGCCGCATCGCCGTCGAGCGCGACCTCCTTGTCATCTCCGACGAGATCCACCACGACCTCGTTTATTCCGGACATCGGCAGCACATCTTCGCCGCGCTCTCGCCGGAGCTGGCGATCCGGACGCTGACCTGCATCGCCCCGAGCAAGACGTTCAACATCCCCGGCCTGTCCACGGCCGTGGCGATCGCGTCCAACCCCAAGCTCCTCGAGGCCTTCAAGGACGAAACAGAACGGGCCGGGTTCGAGCTCGGCCAGGTCTTCGGCATCGTCGGTTTCGAGGCCGCCTACGCTCACGGCGGGGATTGGCTTGACGCCCTCCTGCCCTACCTCGAGGCCAACGTCGAGCTCATGGAGAAATTCCTCGAAGAGCGGGTCCCCGGCATCCACCTCGTCCGGCCCGAGGGAACCTATCTCGCCCTGCTCGATTGCCGGGGTCTCGGCCTCGAGCCCGCCGTGCTCAACGAATTTTTCCTGAAAAAAGCGGGCGTTTATTTCAGCGACGGGATGATGTTCGGCCCCGAGCTCGCCGGATTCGTCCGCGTCAACTTCGGCTGCCCCCGGTCCCTTCTCGAGGAGGCCCTGGAGCGGATCGAGCGGGCCGTCGCCGGCCTCCCTGAACGGGCGAATCGTCCTTGATCATCGCGCCGGGGTCCGGCCCCGGGGGTCGATCTGGGCGCCGGGCTGTTCATTCATTACTCCGGCGTCCGGGATTTCAAAGCCATCGAGGAGATCAACATGGACTCGTCTTCCGCTCGAGTTGAGATAAAATTGTAGATCTTAAGGGCGTTGCAGTTGTTCTCTATTATGAGTACAGCCGGACTTACCATGTTCGCAAGCGGAAGCAAAAGGGGCCCTAGAAACGGCAAAGCAGTTCGTTCAGGTCATGAACGAAATTATCGATATAGAAAATGGCCAGAGTGGACTCGGCTTCGACGAAAAAAAGAAAATATAAGCCCTTGTAAAGCGTCCCGCCCTGGATAGAATTAATCCGAAGAGCGAAAAGGCCGCATGGCGATCAAGGCGAAACTGACCACTTTCGACGCGACGATGATCGTCGTCAGCCTGATCATCGGCATCGGCATCTTCAGAACCCCGGCCATGGTCGCCGCGGCGGCCCGCACGCCCGCGCTCTTCTATGCCGCCTGGGCCCTGGGAGGGCTCATCAGCTTCATCGGCGCCCTGACTTTCGCCGAGATCGGCGGCCGCTTCGCCAAGCCGGGCGGCTACTACAAGGTCGTGGCCGAGAACTACAGCTCGGGCCTGGCCTTCATGCTCAACTGGACGAACGTCGTCATCCTCAACGGGGCCGGCGCGGCGGCCGTGGCCCTGATCGGCGCCGAATACTTGACGCCCATCCTATTCCCCGCCGCCACCCCGGGACGGGCGACCGTCCAAGCGAGCGCCGTCGTCCTCATCGTCACACTCCTCGTCATCAACTACCTCGGCATCAAGACGGGCGCCTGGGCCCAGAACGTCCTGAGTATCCTCAAGGTCGGCATGATCGGCCTCCTCACGGCGGCGGCTTTTCTGTCCAAAAAAGCGCCCGCGGGCCCGTCCGCCCTGCCCCTCGACCGGCCCTGGATCTTCGCCCTGGGCGTTTCGTTCATCTACGTGTTCTACGCCTACGGCGGCTACCAGAACACGATCAACTTCGGGGCCGACGTCCGCGACGCCAAGCGCAACGTCCCCCGGGCCATTTTTTTCGGCATCCTCATCGTCCTGGCCTGTTACCTGACCATCAACGTGGCTTACGTCAAGACCCTCGGCGTTCCCGGCATCGCCTCGGCGAAACTCGTCGCCGCCGAAACCGCCCGCGTCACCTTCGGCGAGACCGGCCGGCTCGTTGTCTCCCTGGCCATCTTCCTCTCGGCCATGGGCTTCCTCAACGTCACCCTGATGCAGATCCCGCGGGTCTACTACTCCATGGCCGAGGACCGGACCCTGCCGGCCGCCTTCCAGAAGGTCAACCCGAAGACGCAGACCCAGGCGTTCGGGCTCCTCTTCCTCGGCGCCATCATCCTCGCCTCGATCTTCCTCCTGGGCACGTTCGAGAACATCGTCAACTACGTCATGTTCCTCGATACGATGACCCTGGCCATCGTGTCCTCCTCGCTCTTCATCCTCCGGCGCAAGGCCCGCCTATCCGGCGAGGCCTACACCGGCTACCGGATTCCTCTCTACCCCCTGCTTCCCCTCCTTTTCGTGGCCTTCATGCTTGTCATCTCGGTCAACGTCCTCCTCACGCAGACGCGCGAGGCCCTCTACGGCGCGGTCTTTTTCGCCGCGGGTTTCCCGGTCTTCCTGCTCATGCGTCGGTTCAGCCGCCGCCGAGCTACTTCGCCCCCGCCCGAACCGGACGAGCCAGGTCAGTAATCCCGCCGCTCGTGGTAAAATGGTGAGGAGATGCCGGAGAGGAATCGCCCATGGAAAAGACAAGAAAGATCAAGAAGGTCCTGATCAGCCAGCCCACCCTCGAGGGGGCCGGGGTCCATCTCCACCGCGGCTTCGGCTTCCGCGAAGCCCCGATGTTCGATCCCTTCCTGATGTTCGACGACTTCCGCCAGGACGACCCGGACAAGTACCTCCCCGGCTTCCCTTGGCACCCCCACCGCGGCATCGAGACGATCACCTACATGCTCCGCGGCACAGCCGAGCACGGCGACAGCATGGGCAACAGCGGCGTCATCGGCCCGGGGGACGTCCAATGGATGACGGCCGGCAGCGGCATCGTCCACCAGGAGATGCCCAAGGGCGGCGCGGATGGCCGGATGGGCGGCTTCCAGCTCTGGGCCAACCTGCCTGCCTCCCAGAAGATGATGGCCCCACGCTACCGCGACGTTAAGCGCGCGGACATCCCCGAGATCGCGCTGCCCGGCGGCGTCACCGCCCGCGTCGTCTGCGGGACGGTGGGGGGAACGCGGGGCCCGGTCCGGGACATCGTCATCGATCCCGAGTACATCGACGTCGCGATGCCGCCTCAGGCCGAGTTCGTCCACCCGACCAAGCCCGGCCACACGGCCCTCGCCTATGTTTTCGAGGGGCAGGGCTGTTTCTCCGGCGATGCCCGGCCGGATTCCTACGAGGTCGAGCCGGCCAGCTATTTCGATCTCGAACGGAAACCTTTCCTCGGCGACCACTCCGTAATCCTCTTCGGCGACGGCGGCCGGATCAAGGTGACCACGGCTGACTTCCGCCTCCGCTTCCTGCTCATCTCGGGCCGGCCCCTCGGCGAGCCCGTCGCCTGGCAAGGCCCCATCGTCATGAACACCCAGGAAGAGCTTCGGACCGCCTTCCGCGAGTACCGAGCAGGCACGTTCATCAAACAGCCCAAGCCGGTCTGAAGCGGTATCGCGGTTTCCCGTCGTGCCCGTTATTGCAAACCGGGGCCGAAATCGGTAATCTGGGGAAAACCTGGGAGGCCCGCCATGACGATGACAAGCCGGGAGCGCCTGGCCGCCGCCCTCGACCATCGCCAGCCCGACCGCATCCCCGTCGACTTCAACGGCACGGCCGTCACCGGCATGCACGTCAAGTGCGTCATCGGACTTCGCGACCATTACGGCTTGGAAAAGCGCCTGGTCAAGGTCCACGAGCCCTACCAGATGCTCGGCTGGATCGACGACGACCTCCAGACCGCCCTCGGCCTCGACGTCGAAGGCGTCTACGGTCCGGAGACCATGTTCGGCTACCGCAACGAGAATTGGACCCCCTGGCGCATGGACGACGGGGCCGAGGTCCTGATGTCCGGGAATTTCCGCACGACCAAGGATGCGAACGGGGACACGCTCGTCTACCCCGGGGGCGACCGCTCAGCCCCGCCCTCCGGGCGCCTGCCCAAGAACGGCTTCTTCTTCGACACCATCATCCGCCAGGAGCCCCTAGACGAAGCCAAGCTCGACCCCGGGGACAACCTTCAGGAATTCGGCCCCGTTTCCGAAGCTGCGCTCGACCACTTCGACGCCGAGAGCCGCCGGGCCGCGGCGACCGGCCGGGGGACGATCGCCGGCTTCGGCGGAACCGCCCTGGGGGACATCGCCCTCGTACCCGCTCCCGGCCTCAAACGCCCGAGGGGGATCCGGGACGTCGAGGAATGGTACGTTTCGACGCTGATCCGGCGACCCTACATCCATAAGGTCTTCGAGCGCCAGACCGAGATCGCTCTCGGGAACCTCGGGAAGATCCACGCCCGGGTCGGCGACCGGGTCCAGGCCGTATTCCTCTGCGGCACGGACTTCGGCACGCAGCAGTCGACCTTCTGTTCCGTCGCCGCCTTCCGCGAGCTCTACATGCCCTACTACAAGCGGATCAACGACTGGGTCCACCGGCGCACGGCCTGGAAGACCTTCAAGCATTCCTGCGGCGCCGTCGAAACGCTCATCTCGTCCTTCATCGAGAGCGGCTTCGACATCCTCAATCCCGTCCAGGTCTCCGCGGCCGGCATGGACGCCCGGAACCTCAAGGAAAAATACGGGCGGGACATCGTCTTCTGGGGCGGCGGCGTCGACACCCAGAACACCCTGGCCTTCGGGACCCCGGAGGAGGTCCGGGCCGAGGTCCTGGAGCGGTGCGAGATCTTCGGCCGGGGGGGAGGTTTCGTCTTCAACGCCGTCCACAACATCCAAGCCAACGTCCCCATCGGCAATATCGTCGCCATGTTCGAGGCCGTCAAAGAGTTCAACGGATGAAGAGAGCCGGGCTCTACGTCATCGCCGTCACCCTCGTCGCCGCCATCGGCGGCCTCATCTTCGGCTTCGACACGGCCATCGTCGCCGGAGCCACGCGCTACATGAAAGAGCAGTTCTCGCTGAATTCGCTCCAGGAGGGCTGGGCCGTGAGCGTCGTCCTCATCGGCTGCATGTTCGGCGCCGGCCTGGCCGGGCCCATCAGCGACCGGGTCGGGCGGCGGCGGTTCATGCTCATCTCGGCCGTCCTCTTCTTCGTCTCGGCAGTCGGCTGCGCCTTGCCTCGGACGATCACGCAATTCGTCATCTTCCGCTTCGTCGGAGGCCTGGGCATCGGCTCGGCGGCCGTCCTCTCGCCGCTCTACATCGCCGAGATCGCGCCGGCCCGCGTCCGGGGCGCCCTCGTCTCGGTCAACCAGATGGCCATCGTCACCGGGATCCTTCTCGCCTACTTCGTCAACTGGGCCTTCGCCGGGGCGGGACCGTCGAACTGGCGTTGGATGTACGCCATGGGCGCCATCCCCTCGGTCCTCTTTTTCCTGCTGCTCTTGCGCGTTCCGGAAAGCCCGCGCTGGCTGGTCAAGAACGGCCGCGAGGACGAGGCCCGCTCCGTCTTGACGAGGGTCAATACGGCCGAGGTCGCCGCCCGGGAAGTCAAGGAGATCAAGGACACGCTGGCCCTCGAGGAGGGCTCCTTCCGCGAGATCTTCCGGCCCGCCTTCCGGCGGCCTCTCCTCATCGCCGTCGTCCTGGCCGTTTTCCAGCAGGTCACGGGCATCAACGCCATCCTCTATTACGCCCCGCGGATTTTCGAGGGCGCCGGCTTCGCTCGGATGTCGGCCATCGGCCAGTCGACGATCGTCGGCCTGGTCAACATGCTCTTCACCGTGGTGGCCATCGTCCTCGCCGACCGGGTCGGCCGCCGGCCGCTCCTCCTCATCGCCACGGGCGGCATGGGCGTCTCCCTGGTCCTCCTCGGCGCGGCCTTCAAGTTCCCGCTCCTGCCGGCTTCGGCCCTGCTCCTGATCATCCTCCTCTACATCGCCTTCTTCGCCTCGGCCATGGGGCCGCTCGTCTGGGTCGTCATGGCCGAGATCTTCCCCATCAAGGTCCGGGGCAGCGCCATGGGCCTGGCCACCCTCGTCCTCTGGCTGGCTGATTTCGCCGTCACCCTGACGTTCCCTGTCATCTCGGACAAATTCCACCCGTCGACGGCATTTTGGCTCTACGCGGCGATGTGCGCCCTGGACCTCGTGTTCATTTGGTTCTTTCTGCCGGAAACCAAAGGCAAGTCGCTCGAGGAGATCGAGCGCTGCTGGCTAAAAACCGCGTGACGGACCGGCCGCGGTCCCGGCTATTTCGCCTCCAGCGCGCCGACCAGCTTGCGGACGACGATGTCCAGCTCCTCCATCAGGATGCCCGACAGGGTGAACGGCAGCAGGCGGACCTTGCGCGCCGCGAGCGGCAGCCGCTTATCGAACGAGTGCCGGACGATACTCCGCCCGGACTTGAATTCGAGGAATTCCAGGTCCATGGCCAGCCGGCCGAACCAGACCTTGGGATTGTCGATCTCCTCGATGAGGCGGACGTTCGAACGCAGGACGATCTCCGGATCTCCCTGGAGGACGTCGAGCATGACCCGGGGAAAGCCCTCTTTTTTCAATAGGTAGTCGCCCATCGCCTCACGGAAGAGGGCGTCGGGCTTCTTGGCCCAGAACACCGTGGAATAGTACTTGAGCTCGTAGAGAGAGACCCGGTAGATGACCCGGAAGTCGTCGTAGAGGGGGTCGACGCGGACCGGCTCGATGTAGAGGACCTTGCCGACAGCGGGGTGGAGCTGGGCGCTCATGTCCGTGACGACGATCTGGAAATAGCGCTTGGACGGGACGGAAAAACAGCCGGCGAGGAGGAAGACGGCGATCAGGTAGAGGGCGTGTTTCCTCATTTTTTCTTGTCCTTTCGTGTCCGCAGGATGGACGACGGCTCCTCGGCGATCTCGCGGGCAAAGCGGGCCAGGTTCTCGACGGCGACGCCGAGACTGGCGAAGGTCCGCGTCAGCTCCGCCTGCTGCTCGAGGAGGACGCTCTCGACTTTCTTCAGGCTGACCGAGGCCGTGTCGAGGAAGGACCTGACATCCTTGATGGCCTGGCCCAGCTCCTCGCTCGAGAATCGCCGAGAGATGTTGCCCAGGGTCTCCCGGGAATTCGCTTCGAGGCTCTTGATAAGGCGGTCCATGTCCTCTGTCATCGGCACGAACTTCTCCGTCGCCCGGGCGAACTCGAGGGAGGCTTTTTCGAAGTTGAGCAGGGTGTTCTCGAGGGATGCCCGGCGGGATTCGAGGACCCCGGAGATGGCGGCCGAGCTTTTCTCGGCGTTCTCCAGGAAGGCGGAGAACCTCTCGACGTTTTCCGGGGCGAGGAGCTCGGTGATCCGTTTGGCCGTCGTTTCAATGTTGGCGATGATGTCGTCCGCCCGTTCCCCAAGGCCCCGGCCCGTGGGGATCTCGCCGTGGGCTTTCAGGTTCTCCGAGGCCAGGCTCCCGCCGCTGAGCTCGATGAACTTCTGCCCGGTCAGGCCGGTATAGACCAGGACGGCCCGCATGTCCGTTTTCATGACCAGCTCCGGCCGGATCTTGACCTCGACAAGGACGCAGTCCAGGTCCGTGGGACTGACTTCGATCCGCGTGACCCGGCCGATCTCGACGCCGCGGTACTTGACGGGGGAGCTGACCAGGAGTCCGTGGACCGACTGGTCCCGGAATTTGATGGTGAAGACGGTTCCGGGGTCGCGGAGCTTGGGGATGACGAAAAATCCGGCGACGGCGATGAAGATGACCGTCGCCAGGGACAGGAAAATGCCCAGACGGGTCTTTTGTTCATGCGTCATCATGTCTGTCCTTCCTTAGAAAGAATGTCCGGATGAACTCGTCGTCCGCGGCGGCCAGGTCGGCGTACTTTCCCGAGAAGTGGAGGCCGCCGTCGTTGACGACCAGGACCCGGTCGGCCACCCTCTCGATCGAACGGAGCTCGTGGGTGACGACGACCAAGGTCATCTTGAACGTCTCCTTCAGCCGGAGCAGGAGGTCGTCGAGAAGGGAGGATGTGATCGGGTCGAGGCCCGAGGAGGGTTCGTCGCAGAAGACGAGGTCCGGGTCAAGGACAAGGGCCCGGGCCAGTGCCCCCCGTTTGCGCATGCCCCCGGAGAGCTCGGAAGGGTACTTGTCGGCGCTCGCGGCCATCTCGACCTGGGCCAAGCTGGCATGGACCATGTCCCGGACCATGCCTTCGGGCATCCCAGGGTAGTGCATCCGGACGGGCAGGGCGACGTTCTCTGACAGGCTCAGGCCGTTGAGGAGCGCGCCCCCCTGGTAGAGGACGCCGATCTTGCCGTAGAGGAAGCGAAGTGAGGCCTCGGAGCCATAGTCCACCCTGGAACCGGCGAAGTCGAACTCCCCGGCGAGCGGGGGCAGTAGGCCGGCCAGCGTCTTGAGCAGGGTCGTTTTTCCGGAGCCGCTGACGCCCAGGACGACCGTGATCCGCCCCTCGGGGATGCCGAAGTCCAGGTCGCGGAGGATCTCCGTCCTCCCGTAACCGACGGTCAGATCGCGCGCGCTGATGATATCCATGGTCAATACAAAACAAAGGCGAAGATGCAGTCGATGACGATGATCAGAGTGATCGACAGGACGACGGATTCCGTCGTGGCCCGGCCGACCTCCTCGGCGCTCCGGCCGACCGTCAGCCCCTTGAAGCCGCTGCCGACGACGACCGCCCAGCCGAAGACGACCGTTTTGACGAGCCCCCAGCCGAAGTCGGTCCAATCGACGACGGAGACCATCTCGCTGATGAAGGCCGAAGGGAGCGTCCCGAAAGTGACGCGGGCGACGACGATGCCGCCGAAGATGCCGACGACGTCGGCCATGGCCACGAGGAGCGGGACGACCAGGGTGATGGCCAGGAGGCGGGGAACCATGAGGAACTTCTCCGGGACGACGCCCATCGTCCGCAGGGCGTCGACTTCCTCGAGGACGGTCATGCTGGCCAGCTCGGCGGTGACGGCCGCGCCGACCTTTCCGGCCAGGATGACGCCGGTCATCAACGGCACGAGCTCGCGGAGCATGGCGATGCCGACGAGGTCGGCGAGGTAGATGTCGGCGCCGAAGAGCCGCAGCTGCTCCGCCGAGGTGATGGAGATGGTCACGCCGACGAGGAAGATGAGCAGGCAGACGATGGGGAAGGACCGGTAGCCCATGAAGAACATCTGGTTCCAGGTCTCTCCCGGATAGACGCCCTTGCGTTCCTTGAGGTAGACGCCGACATGGTAGACCTCGTCGCCGAGCATGGCCAGGAACCGGCCCAGGCTCCTCGCCCGGAAGATGAAGCGGTCGGCGACGGAGCGGAAGAAACGGACGGGCCGGCCGCCGGAAGGCCGCGTTTCGAGGGGCTCGGCCGGCGGCCTCTTGACGAAGCTCTCCTCGGCCCGGGCCAGGGCTCCGCCGATATTGACCTGGGAGACGTTGGCGTGGCAACCCCGGAGGTAGCTCAGCAGGGCCAGGGTCGAGCTGTCGAATTCCTCGACGTCCTGGAAATCGAGGACGAGCGGCCCGGCCTCGACCCGGCGCCGGATGTCGCCGACGAGAGAGACGACCTCGGGGGCCCGGAGCCTCCTGGGAAGGAGGAGCCTCTCCGGGGCGGCGGCCGCTTGGGGTTCGCTCATTTCACCACCGGCAGGACAATGACAGTCTGGTTCCGCTCGGGAGCTGCGGCCGGAAAACGGACGGCGCTATGGTCGGCCCTGATCTCAACGTAGTACTCGATATCCGTGGCGGGAGGCGGCAGAGTCACGGTGAAGACGCCCCGGGCCGTGTTCTGAAGGGGAACGGCGCGAAACGCGCCCTTGCCCAACTCTCGCCAGAAAATGGAGGCCGCCTCCGGCCTGCCCCTGGCCAGGACGATGACCTTGAGCGACAGCGGTTCTCCGGCCTCAAGGGACGTCCGCACGGCTGGGACGATGACCCGGGGCGCGCCCTCGTAGTCCCGGGGAAGAAGGATCTCCGGCGGCAGTTCCCCCCCAAGCATCTTGACGAGCTCGGCCTCAGGCCGCTCCCAAGCGCCGGGAAGGAGGTGCTGTTCCCAGTTGGCGATCGTCCCGAGCTCGCCCGTGTTGCTGACGGTGGCGAGGAGGGCGGCGAAGATCCGGCGCAAGGCCCCGGCCATCTCGGCCCTGACCGGAAGGGCGTCCTTCGTCAGCACGGCCTTCCTCGCCGGCTCGTCCTTCGCCGCCTTGGCCTTCTCGAAGGCCTTGTTGTAAACGGCCCAGAGGCAGTTGAAGCGGGCGACCTCACGCATGTACCTGAAACTCGTCAGCCAATAGTCGAAACGCTCCTTGTTTCCCGGTCCCGCGATCCTGGGTTCGAGGGCGGCCAGATCGTCCACGAAATCGTAGAGCGTCTTGACCTCGTCCCAGGGCCTGGCGTCGGGCCGGATGTTGCCGGGTCCGCCGATCCAGGTCACGGGGACAGGATGCCGGCCGTCGATGCGGGCGAAGATCGCGGCGATCTCCGCCGCCGCGTCCGGGCCGAACTGGGCCGCGGCCCAATCCCGGTAAAGGTCGAGCGCGTCGAGGTGCCGCGCCGTTTCGGGCCAGTCGGCTTCGTAGTCGAGGACGGCCGGGCCGCCGCAGTTGACCTTCTTGACGAAGCCCTTGCCCTTGACGACGATGCCGGCCACGGCCGGGTAGTGGATGCGGTCGGCGAAATCGATGATCAGACGTCCATCGGTGACCTCGACCTTCTCGAAGTTGAGATCGAGGGCCCTGAACTTCCCGACCCTGGCGAAAATGTCGAAGTTATCGAGGACCTTGCGCCCCTGGAGGAGGACGTCGAAGACGCGGCCGCGGGCCCGGTCGATATCGCCTTCGACGAATTGAAGGGTCACGGAGTAGGCGCCGTTCGGGACAGGCAGATGGTAGCCGAAGACGCGGTCGCGGACGTCGCGGTAGACGGCGGACGCGGCCCCCGCGCCGGAAATCGATCGGTCCTTGAAGGTCACGAATCCGCCGGTGATGGGGCCGACGCCATCGGCCGCACGGTCGGGCGAGGTGTTCCAACCCTGGTCCCAGGCGGCCCGAGCGAGGGACAGGACGTTGGCTGAGAGGACCCGCGTCCGCCAGTGGATGCCGAGAAGCCCGTCGCAGCCGTAGCGCAGGGCGTCGGCCGCGTCGCGGCGCATCCGGCCGGCCCAGAGCTGGGGCGAGGTCAGGGCGGGGTCGTCCTCCATCCAGGGGATGGCCCAGAGCGAACGCCCCGCGATCCGGGCGAATCCGGGGTCCACGGGCGCCTTGCCGACTTCGCGGTTGATGCAGCTCATGGCCACGTCCTTGGGCAGGACCTGGTCGAAGAGCGTCCGGTTCGACGGCGGCCCGAGGACCCAGCCGCAGGTCGCCAAGCTGAACGGCGGCGCGGCCTCTTTCCAGGCTTGGACGGCCATGTCGAGGTCCGTGGTCACGGCCTTGATCGCTCCCGGCGGGGCATCGTCCCAGGTCCAGCCTTCCCACGTCCAGTGCCAATAATAATCGACGGGATAGGCCGCGGCGATCCGCATGAACATCGCCTTGTAGAGATCTTTGACGACGGCCGGGTCCTTGGGATCGCGGCCGGACTCGGCCAGGCGCTTCTTGACGAGGTCGGGAACGGTCAGCGGCGTCTCCGTCCCGACACAGGTCTTGACGCCGAGGCGCCGAGCCAGCGTGAAGGCGTCCTTGAAGACGGCGGCGGCCCGGTTGAACACCTCGTTCGAGGCCTCGGCGGTCGCCGGATCGGGGCTGAAGCCGTCCATGACGTCATTCCCGAAATCGTCGCGCTCGAAGAGGAGGCTCGCTCCGAAATGGAAATCGCCGGTTTTTTTCGCCTCGTAGCCCCAGTTGCCGCGGACCGTGTTCTGATAGCTCGCGGCGTAGCTCGCGGAGACTCTTCCGTCCGGTCCGAAATCGCCCTCCCGGCCGATCCAGACAGTGGGCTCGGCGTTGGGGGTGGCGCCCTTTTCCTTGCCGGGGTTTTCGGGATAAGTATGGAGGCCGAAGAAGTTCATCCGGAGCTTGGGCAGCTGCCCCAGGATGGCCTTGTAGTTCTCGAGGGTCCACCAGTCCGGGCCCTCGGGAAAATCGTGGAAGGGCTGGATGCCGCGGACGGCGAAAAGCGGGTGGCCCGTCTCGTCGATGTCGAGGGAGATACTCTTGGCCGTTCCGTCCGGGACGACGTCGCCCTCGAGGAAGAAACGGACGCCAAGCTTCTCGGCGAGCTGGTAGGCGCCGTAGAGGACGGCCGGGCCGCCGCCGCCGGCGACCAGGACGATGCTTTTTGATCCCCGCTTGGCCGTTTTCAGCCAGTAGTCCTCGGGCCCGAGGGCGGCGATCTTCGATGCGGCTGCGGCGTCATCCAAATCCCGGGCGAATGTCCCGCCTTTTTCCAGGACGGCCACGGCTCCGGGCGGGATGCGGGAAAAAGACCCGGCTTCCTTGAGGGCCGGGAGTTCGCCTGTCCTCAGGTAGAGATAACGGCGGATCTCGGCCGCCGCGGCGCGCTCGTGCCAGGAGGCGTCCTTGGCAATGACGACCGCGGGCGCCAGGCTTTTCCGGGCGCAGCCCGGCAGGGATACGAGGGCAATGGCCAGGAGAACGAAGAGGGGCTTGCCCTTCGATCGATGTTTCATCCCGGGCTCCTTGGTCCTTGTGCCCCTCATTCTATTACAGGCGCCGGCGCATTTCAACGCGGGCCCGAATCCGGATTGACGGACGGCGAATGCCCGCGATATGATCCGTTTGCCCATGACCACACGAGAGCGATTCAACAGGGTCTTCCGCCGGGAAAAGCCGGACCGCGTCCCGGACATGGAGTTCGGCTACTGGGACAAGACGATCGCCGTTTGGCACGAGCAGGGCCTGCCCCGCGACTGCCGGACGAACGAGGACGTCGAGCGCCGCCTGGGACTGGAGGGCATATCCATCATCCCCGAAGTCCCCATCCGGAAGGGGCTTTTTCCGGAGTTCGAGGAAAAGACTCTCGAAAGCCGGGGCGAGCGGCGCATCGTGCAGACCAAGGACGGGGCCCTGACCGAGATGCTCGATTACGATTCGTCCATGCCCAAGTTCCTCAAGTTCGCCGTCGAGACCCGGGCCGATTGGGAGCTGCTGCGCGACGAGCGCCTCAATGCCCGGCGTCCCGGCCGGGTCGGAGACGTCCCGGCGGCCGTCGCCGCGGCCCACGCCGCCGGCATGCCCATCCTCTTCCACTGCGGCTCGCTCTACGGCTGGCTGCGCGACTGGATGGGCCTCGAGAACCTGTCCATCGCCCTCATGACCGACCGCGCCTGGGTCGAGGAAATGATGGAACACGTTACGTTGATGGATCTCGAGTTCATCAGGAAGCACATCCCGGCGAGCGGGGTCGACGTCGCCTGGTGGTGGGAGGACATGTGCTACAACCACGGCCCGCTCATGTCGCCCCGGCTCTTCGAGGAGCTCATGGTGCCCCGCTACAAGCGGATCACGGACGCCCTCAAGACGCACGGCATCGGCGTCAACGTCCTCGACTGTGACGGCCGGATCTACGAGCTCGTCGCGGGCTGGCTCAGGGGCGGCATCAACTGCATGTTCCCCATCGAGGCCCTGCACACAGATCCCTTGCGGCTAAGGGAAGAATACGGGGAAAACGTGCTGTTGCTCGGCGGCGTGGACAAAATGGCCCTGATCGCCGGCCGGGACGCCATCGACAGGGAGCTCGAGAGACTCCATCCTCTGGTCGAGCGGGGCGGCTATCTGCCCTGCGTCGACCACCGCGTCCCGCCGGACGAGAAGCCAGCTGTCGACGCCCTGTTGCGGAGCCATGGCGAAGCCCGAGATCTGGGCTTCATAAAGGACAAGGACATGGGCCATGTCCCCGTATTCCCAGGCCTTCATGCGGACCACCTTCTCGGTGAATCCGCTCTCCTTCGGAACGACCGTCGCCTCGCCCCTCTTGAACGGCTTCTCGTAGAAATCGACGAAGTCCTGGATGAACCCGTCCAGGGTGAAGGCCGTCAGGGCCGTCCGGCTCGTCCGCAGGACAATGACGGCCTCCTTCATGAAGCAGGCCCGCACCTTGTCCCAATCGGGGAGCCTGCCCCCGGCGGAACTCACGAGGCCATAGATCCCGGCGACGAAATCACCGGCCGGCGGGGGCGACGCCTGGTCCGAAGGAGTTTGCGCTTGACCCGGAACGGCGGTCAGACAGAAAAGAACGACCGCCGCGGCTGCGGCGGACTTCCGGAAGGATCCTGTCTTCATGGCTTCTCCTCCTCTATTAACGCTCAGAACCTGGATTTCGCCTCGCGCGGCCAGATCTCGTACTCGGGGCGGTCGAATTGCAGGAATTCGATCCACTCGACCGTCCCCTGGCTAGGCCTTGGCCACCCGCTCCAGCCGCTTCATGATCGAGAAGATGAAGGCGGCGGACAGGATGCAGGCGCCGGCGAGGATGGCCCACACGGCCCAGAGCGGAAAGCGCTCCCAGAACCAGGCGGTGACCCCGACGAGGGAGTTGCCGACGGCCGTTGCCGCGAACCAGCCGCCCTGCATCGAGCCCTTGTACTTGGGGGGAGCGACGCGGGAGACGAACGAGATGCCGATCGGGCTGAGGAAGAGCTCGGCGATCGTCAGCATGAAATAGGTCGAGATGAGCCAGTAGACGGAGACCTGGGATTCGGCCGGGGCGACGAGGCCGCCGAGGGCCTTCGGGCTCAACAGGCCGATCGAGGCCACGATCAGGATGGCGTAGGCCGCGGCCGTCGTGAGCATACCGATGCCGATCTTGCGCGGCGCCGACGGTTCCTTGCCCTTGCGGTTCAGCCAGCCGAAGAGGCCGACGACGATCGGGGTCAGGACGACGATGAAGAACGGATTGAAGTGCTGGAACATCTGGGGCTGGAACGGATTGACCGCGGCGTACCCGCTGAAACGGAGGTAGGCCAGGACGCCGAAGCCGATGAACGCGGCCGCCCCCAGGATCCGGGCCAGGCTGCCCGAGGCCTTCCTCAGGAGGAAGACGAGCCCGAGGACGGACAGAAAGACCGAGAGGAGCCCGGTCAGGTCGAACCAGAGGTTGGTCGCCTGGCCCACGCTGGGGACCGTATAGTCTCGGGCGAAATAGGTCAGGGTGACGGCGCTCTGGTGGAAGGCCATCCAGAAGAAGATGACGACGACGAAGACGAGGCCGAGGGCGACCAGGCGCTCGCGCGTCTGCTCGCGGGTGAGCTCGACGACCTGGCCCTTGAGGGTCTCGGACTTGGCCTTCTGCCGTTCCGTGAGGTCGGCCGTCTTGTAGTGCTTGCGGTAGGCCCAGAAAATGGCCATGGAGATGATGAGGCTGACGCAGGCGACGCCGAAGCCGAAGTGGTAGGACTTGCTGAGGACGTTGATGTACTTTTCGGAAAAGGCCCTGAGAGTATCCAAGGTCACGGATGGGTCCTGGGCCTGGGCATAACCGAGCAGGGATGAGGCTTTGTCGGAAACGCCTTTGAGGAATTCGTTAGCCAGGGCCGGAATGTGGGCGTCATACGTGAATTCGGCTCGGCCCAGGATCCAATTGCACACGGCCTTGGAGGCCGACGGGGCGAACATGGCCCCGACGTTGATGCCCATGTAGAAGATGTTGAAGGCCCGGTCGCGCATGGCCGAGTATTTCGGGTCGTCGTAGAGGTTGCCGACGAGGGCCTGGAGGTTGCCTTTGAACAGGCCCGTGCCCAGGGCGATGACGGCCAGGGCGGCGACGATGAGCGGGAATCCCGTGTCCATGGCCGTCGGCAGGGTCAACATGACGTAGCCGATGAACATGACGACGATGCCCAGCTTGATCGTCCGGCCGTAGCCGAGGAAGCGGTCGGCCAGGAAGCCGCCGAGCAGGGGGAAGATGTAGACGCCGACTAAAAAAGTCGAGTAAACGGAGCCTGCGGTGGCCGCGGACATGCCGTACTTCGCCTGCATGAACAGGACGAAGATGCTGATCATCGTGTAGAAGCCGAAGCGTTCGCCCATGTTGGCGAAGAAGGCGACAAACAGACCTTTGGGATGTCCTTTGAACATGGTTCACTTTCCTCTCAGGATCGAGCCGAGGACGCCCCGGAGGATCGAGCGGCCGAGGTTGCTGCCTACCGACCGGGCGGCGCTCTTGGCCATGGCCTCGATCAGGGTGTTGCGAGACCGGCCGGCGGGACGCCGCGGCGCCTGGGGATAATCGGGATAAGTCCGGGTGGCCCTGGTCCGGCCCGGCTGGGGCCCGGGCGGAGGCGGATAGCCGTAGGGCGACGGCTGGGCCTGTGCCGCCGCTTCCCTTTCGACCCGCGCTTTGAGCATCTCGTAGGCCGACTCCCGGTCGACGGCCTTCTCGTAGTGCCCGAAAACGAGCGAACCCTGGATGACCGCCTGCCGCTCCGGCGGCGTGATCGGTCCGATCCGGCTGTGCGGCGGCAGGACGTAGGCCCGCTCCACGATCCCCGGCTGGCCCTTTTCGTCGAGGAAGGAGACCAGGGCTTCGCCGGTGCCGAGCTGGGTGATGACCGTCTCGACGTCGACCTTGGGATTCTGCCGGAAGGTCTCGGCGGCGGACCTGACGGCCTTCTGGTCCCTCGGGGTGAAAGCCCGGAGGGCGTGCTGGACGCGGTTGCCGAGCTGGCCGAGGATGACGTCGGGGATGTCGAGGGGGTTCTGGGTCACGAAATAGATCCCCACTCCCTTCGAGCGGATGAGCCGGACGACCTGCTCGATCTTCTCGAGGAGCGCCGACGGGGCGTCCGTGAACAGGAGGTGGGCCTCGTCGAAGAAGAAGACGAGCCTGGGCTTGTCCACGTCGCCGACCTCGGGCAGGCGTTCGAAGAGCTCGGCCATCAGCCAGAGGAGGAAGGTCGAGTAGGCCCGGGGCGAGAGCATGAGCTTGTCGGCGGCGAGGATGTTGATCATCCCGCGGCCGTTCGCGTCGGTCTGCATGAGGTCGTCAAGGTTGAGACCCGGTTCGCCGAAGAACCTATCGG